>Ga0102864_1000002_pt1 | contig 162380 bp, 158 predicted proteins | sample Colrivmet1449B02_FD_84976 | JGI IMG/M metagenome (GOLD analysis project Ga0102864, IMG submission 84976) | Estuarine microbial communities from the Columbia River estuary - metaG 1449B-02 | ecosystem: Environmental > Aquatic > Marine > Intertidal zone > Estuary | place: USA: Columbia River...
CGAGATTCGCAATTATGGAGTTTCATCAATACATGATTTTAACGAGTTTAGGGATTCCATTCGCCAACAAACTAATCCAAGTAGGCCCTTCCGTATTATTGGGTTGGTTGCAGATGCTCAACAACGAATTGCTAAAAGTGGGAACAAATATGGAAACTTCATCCTTGAAGATTACACAGGAAAAATGGAGTTCCCCCTTTTTAGCGATGACTATTTAAAACTTGCTGCTCTTCTTCAACCAGGTAGTACCGTTTTGATCAATGGTTATTTGAAACAACGATACAACAGAGATGAGTACGAGTTAAAGCTGATGGGTGTAACCCTGGCAGAAACCATGATCGCCAATTTAACCAGATCCATTTTGATTGAAGCGGAGCCCAAAGAATTAAATGAAGAAATGATCCAGTTTTTTGAAAATAATTTCAAGCGAAACCCTGGAAAAACAACATTTAAATTTACTTTAGTAGACAAACGTAATAAACTAATAACCAATTTTATATCTTCAAATCAAGGAATTGAATTAACACCTGAACTGGTGAAGTACCTAGAGGACAATCCCAACCTGCATGTAACAGTACAAACTGCTTGAGCTGACAACTTTTACACAATGAATGCCAATAGGTCTTCTTCCAACATTGTGGACTTAAATTTGCGATTCACTTTTTAAACAAAAAATAATGGCAAAAGAATTTACCGACGCAAACTTCAAATCAGATGTCTTGGATTCTGATAAATTAACAGTAGTAGACTTTTGGGCAGAATGGTGTGGCCCATGCAGAGCGATTGGACCTGTAATTGAAGAGTTGGCAAAAGAATACGAGGGAAAAGTAAATATTGGGAAACTCAATGTAGACCATAATCCCGAAGTATCTATGAATTACGGAATTACTTCAATTCCTGCAATACTCTTTATCAAAAATGGTCAAGTGGTTGACAAATTAGTTGGAGCGCAACCAAAAGCAAATTTTGTTCGTAAAATCGAATCACTCGCCTAAAACTCAGTAGTTAAAATAACTAAAAAGCCGCTTTCTTTTGAAGCGGCTTTTTAGTGTTGTGTTATTTAATTAACTGGCTTCAGAAGAAGGCACATGCCGGTGCCTAAACAAAACAGCAAACAAAACAGCTACCACTAAAGAGTAGCCGGCAAAAGACAACCAGATTTCCTTCCAATTCATTGACTGATCAGGGTTGGTAAAATAATATTGAATGACTAATCCACTGATTGTACTTCCTAACCAGGCTCCAAATCCATTACTCATCATCATAAAAATTCCTTGTGCGGAAGCCCTAGTTGATTCTTTCACTTGCGTGTCTACAAATAAAGAACCAGATATATTAAAAAAGTCAAATGCCATTCCGTAAACTATACAAGAAACAATGATCATCCATAAACCATCCCCAGGGTTCCCATAAGCAAATAAACCAAATCGAAAAACCCAGGCAATCATACTGATTAGCATTACTTTTTTTATACCGAAGCGCTTTAAGAAAAAAGGAATGGCGAGGATAAACAACGTCTCTGACATCTGTGAAATAGACATGATAATAGCCGGATACTGAACTACCACGCTTTGCTGATAGGCCTCAATCTTATCGAAATCATGCAAAAATGTATCCCCATATGCATTAGTCAACTGCAGTGCAGCACCCAATAACATTGCGAAAATGAAAAATAGTGCCATTTTAACATCCTTGAACAAGGAAAATGCCTGCAACCCGAAAAGTGAGATCAAAGAATCTGATTGCTTAGCTACCGCACGCGGAGGACAAGCAGGTAAAGTGAAAGCATATATTCCTAGACCAACAGAAGCAGCTGCAGCAACATAAAACTGCAGCGCAGAGGTTTCAATTTTAAGCAAACTAACAATCCACATCGCAACAATAAATCCAATGGTTCCCCATACCCGTATGGGTGGAAAATCAGTAACAATATTTCTACCCGAACTTACTAACACAGTATAGGATACAGTATTAGCCAAAGAGATAGTTGGCATATAAAAAAGCATGTAAAGCAGGATCACCCAAAAAAATGTACTCGGATCATTAACCTGTGGTAAAAAAAGTAAAACAGCAGCCCCGAGTAAATGACAAACCCCTAATAGCCGCTCTGCATTGATAAATCGATCCGCAATTAGACCCGTGATAGCGGGCATAAAAATAGCTGAAATGCCCATGGTTGAAAAAATAGCCCCGAACTCAGCCCCACTCCACTGTCGATTCTGAAACCAATATGCTCCAATTGTGATGAGCCAGGAACCCCAAATGAAAAATTCCATAAAACTTAGAATAGTAAGCCGTGCTCTTGTACTCATACGGTTAATTCTTTAGGTTATTAGATAGGGAAGTTAAGGAATTAATACCTTTGCATTGGCTATTGTGCTCAATGTTTTAGTATGAATCACACCCCCTCCCCCGAACTTCAAACTATTGCTCGTAAAGTAGAGAATGGAGAAAGAATCACAGACAAGGATTGTTTACTATTATTTGAAAAAGGAAGTATTGGATTCGTGGGTAGTTTAGCGAATCAGATTAAAGAGCGACTCCACGGAGAAAAAGTTTTTTTCAACAGAAATTTCCATATCGAACCCACTAACGTTTGCGTTTTCAGTTGTCAATTTTGTTCTTACAGCAAACTATATGCCAACCGCGAAGAGGGTTGGGAATTGAGCATAGAGCAAATGTTGCATCTCGTTAAGCGATATGACGGGATTCCTGTCACAGAAGTGCATATTGTTGGAGGCGTGCACCCCAAAATGAACCTGAAATTTTTCAGAGAATTGCTAGAAGCGATTAAAGCACATCGCCCAGAATTACATATCAAAGCCTTTACTGCAGTGGAATATGATTATATGTTTCGCAAAGCAAATGTTTCTGTAAAAGAAGGTCTACAGGAATTGATTGACGCTGGACTAAATTCAATTCCTGGTGGTGGTGCCGAGATTTTTCATCCAGAAATTAGAGAACGTATTTGCGCAGACAAAGTGGACGCAGCCGGTTGGCTAACGATTCATAAAACCGCCCACGAATTGGGAATCCCTTCCAATGCCACCATGTTATATGGCCATATTGAAAAATATGAGCACCGAATTGACCATATGCGCAGGTTACGCGATTTACAAGATCAGACCGGAGGTTTTAATACATTCATACCGCTTAAATTCAGAAACAAAGACAATGACATGCATACGGTTGCAGAAACAACCCTAATCGAGGATATGAGACTTTATGCTATTGCCAGAATTTATATGGACAACTTCTCCCACTTAAAAGCATATTGGCCCATGTTAGGAAGACAAAATGCACAATTGGCATTGAGTTTTGGTGTAGATGATATTGATGGAACGATCGATGACTCAACTAAGATCTACAGCATGGCTGGATCAGAGGAGCAAAACCCAACTTTAACAACAGAACAACTGGTACAATTGATACGGCAAGCAGGAAAATCACCCATTGAGCGAGACACATTGTATAATGTAGTAAACGATTTTAGCACTCAGGAAGACTCAGTGGTACATTAACAGCTAAACCACCATCTGCAGTTTCTTTGTATTTGAGATTCATGTCTTTTGCAGTTTCCCACATCGTTTTGATTACAGCATCTAATGAAACCTTGGCTAAATCAGGTGTACTCTGTAAAGCCAATTGAGAAGCGGTGATCGCTTTAATAGCACCCATTGTATTCCTTTCGATACAGGGCACCTGCACCAGGCCTCCTATCGGATCGCAGGTCAACCCTAAATGATGTTCCATAGCAATTTCAGCCGCCATTAAAACTTGTCGCTGCGTTCCTCCCATTACTTCGGTAAGTCCCGCAGCAGCCATAGCGGCTGATACACCAATCTCAGCCTGACATCCTCCCATAGCAGCAGACAAGGTTGCACCTTTTTTAAATATAATAGCAATTGCTGCAGCGGTTAATAAGAAAGAGCCTATTTTCTTTTCATCGTCTTTATGATCCCCAAAAATTAAACAGTATTGTAATACAGCAGGCACAACACCCGCTGCTCCATTAGTGGGCGCGGTCACTACTCTACCGAAAGCTGCGTTTTCTTCATTCACCGCCAGCGCAAAACAACTAACCCAATCAAGAATGTATTTAAAATCATTCCCACCGTCCGCAATCAACTGTGCCCACTCTTTAGCGTTCACATAGGTTTTGCCTTTCAAATATTTTTTATTGAGCTCAGCAGCTCTTCGCACCACCTCTAACCCTCCAGGTAATATACCCTGCGTGTGGCAACCTTTATAAATGCATTGATGCATAGTTGCCCAAATTTTCATGATTTTGTCTAAGGACTCCTTTTCCGAATGCCAACTGGCTTCATTCTCCATCATAATATCTGGAATGGAAAGCCCAGTTTTAAGACACCATTGCTGCAACTCCTGCGCAGTAGAAAAAGGAAAAGGAAAATCTACACTTTCATTATTCGCACCTATTTCTCCTTCCTTTACAACAAAACCCCCGCCCACAGAATAGTAAGTATGTGAAAGAGTAGTACCATCTGTTAGCGTGATCAAAAAACTTAATGCATTTGAATGAAAGGGCAATGTTTCTGTAATTAGAAACTCTATATCCTCCGCCGGATTAAAAATTACTTCATGTTTACCAGCTAAAAGAATTCGTTGCTGTTTGGCGATAGCCGCCAATTTACTCTCTAACTGTTCTGTGGGCATTGTTACAGGATCTTCTCCGGAAAGCCCTAGCTGAATGGCAATATCAGTACCGTGACCTCTCCCTGTTTTTGCTAACGAGCCATATAATAAAACACGAATAGCATTAACCTGTTGCAATTGATCACTGTCTTTGAGTTCCTGCAACATTCGCAGGGCCGCCTTCCATGGGCCTAATGTATGAGAACTGGAAGGGCCAATGCCAATTTTAAAAATGTCAAAGACAGAAATTGCTTCGCTACTCATTAAACCTTTATTTATAAAACATCAACGAGTTCAATTTCAAAATAAAGAACAGCGTCGCCAGGGATAGGCCCTGAAGCATTGCATCCATAAGCCAGTGAAGAAGGAATGATCAATCGAATAGTACCTCCTTTTTTAATGAGTGGCAACCCCAATTGCCACCCTGCAATAACCTGATTCAATAAAAACTGCACTGGTACACCCGTGTTAGAGTCAAAAATGCTTCCATTCATCAACTTGCCAGTGTAACGAACGGAAACACGAGAGGTCAATGTTGGAGTTAATCCACTTCCTGGATTCACAATCTGATAAAGCAACCCACTGGAATGTGTTTGAACGGTCAATCCATTTGTAGTGGCAAAATTTTGCATAGTCGCAACCTCACTAGCTACCGTTTTTGGAGTACAGCTGGTATCCTTATTACAACTAACCCAGAAAATCATACTTAAAAAAAGAGAACCAAAAGCTACTAATTTTTGCATACGGTTTTATTTATAATAAATTCTACTCTTTATATTTTAACTCTAGATAGCGTTGCTCATTCATTTCCCAACGGTGACGCGCAGAAAAAATGATCACGAAAAGTACTATTGCTATTGCGGCTACAAGCAGCACTAGTACCAATGAAGTGTTTTCCCTTGCAAAAACCATTTGAGCCCTACCATACCAGCCAGAGAAGAGATTCACAAATGTAGTTAGCACCAAAGCGACTCCGAGCGGTAAGCCAACAGATAACTGACGAACCCATTTCTTTTTGGCCACGCGATTTTGCTCCCAATATTGCAAAAATTCCTTTTCTTCTTTCACTAACATCCGACCACAAATTTAGGTGACTATTAGGCTATTAAAAGCAGAAACCCCGCACTAGCGGGGTTTTCTTCGGAGGTCCCGAGCGGATTCGAACCGCTGTAGGAGCTTTTGCAGAGCTCAGCCTAGCCACTCGGCCACAGGACCCAATGAAGGGACTGCGAAAATAAGCAGTATTTTTGATACCTTATGAATCCTATCGCCTCATCTGAGCTCATACTGAATGACAGGGGAGCAGTCTATCACCTTGATCTTCGACCAGAAGAAATCGCAGCAACGGTAGTAACAGTGGGAGACCCTGGTCGGGTTAAGGAAGTCAGCAAGTATTTTGATAAAATAGAAGTGAGCAGGCAACACCGTGAATTTATTACTCACACCGGATGGGTTGGAAATAAAAGAATCACTGTCCTTTCTTCTGGAATTGGTCCAGACAATATCGATATTGTTTTAAATGAGCTGGACGCACTGGTAAATATTGATTTGAACACTCGTCAGCCCAAGCAAAAACTACAATCCTTAAATATTATCAGACTGGGTACTTCGGGTTCTCTACAAGCAGATATCCCCGTAGATAGTTTTGTAGCTGCTACACATGGTTTGGGCATTGACAACCTTTTGCATTTTTACAGACTTCAGCAGAACGAAGAGGAGTCATTGCTCATTCAGTCTTTCTTAACGCAAACACAAATACAGAATCAAACAGGCCTTCCGTACATAAGCAGTGCCGCACCAGGACTTTTAAAACATTTTGTGAGTCAATTTCACCAGGGCATTACAGTCACCTGTCCAGGTTTCTATGGCCCACAAGGAAGAGTATTGCGACTTGGATTGCAAAATCCTGATCTAGTTAACCGCTTGACCAGTTTTAGATTTGGTGCACATCGTATTGCCAATTTTGAAATGGAAACTGCGGCTATTTATGGCCTTGGTCGATTAATGGGGCATCACTGTCTTGCACTGAATGTAATAGTTGCAAATCGAGTGGTACAACAATTTAGTAAAAATGCCTCCGAACAAATTGATCGTTTGATCCAGCTTTTTTTAACCACCTTCTCTGACTCGATTTAATGGCCACACTTTTTCATAAATACCAGGGTACAGGAAATGATTTCATTATTGCAGATAATCGCAATGGCGAATTAAATACGCTTTCAAAAGAAACAATCCGTCACCTCTGTGATCGACACTTTGGTATTGGAGCAGACGGGCTGATGCTACTACAGACGAAGGATGCATTTGACTTTGAAATGAAATATTTTAATGCAGATGGAAATGTAGGTAGCATGTGCGGAAACGGCGGAAGATGTATAACATTATACGCCTTTCATGCAGGAATTAAAAAGAGCTCCTATCACTTTTTAGCTTCAGATGGACCGCATGAATCAATCATCCGCACGAATGGCACCATTGCACTAAAAATGAAAGATGTTCATGAAGTAAGAAAACATAAGGAAGATTTCATTTTGAACACCGGCTCCCCCCATTTGATACGTTTTGTACGTAATCTGCAAGAAGAAGATATGGTCGCAAAGGGAAGAGCAATCCGTTTTAGTAAAGAGTTTGAGGCAGAGGGAATAAATGTCAATTTTATAGAGTTAGAAAAAGATGAACAATCTGTACAGATTCGAACCTATGAAAGGGGGGTTGAAAATGAAACCCTCTCCTGCGGAACCGGCGCAACCGCTGCTGCGTTAATCTGCTACCATAATGAGAATGGTTTTAATGATGTGCATGTAAAGACCAAAGGAGGAATGCTTCAAATCGAATATGACAGAGTAGGCGATCAGCAATTTCAAAATATTTGGCTATGTGGTCCTGCAGAGAAGGTATTTGAAACCAATCTAGACTTTCAATTATTCAAATAATGACTGCATTCACCATTCGCGTTTACGGCATATTGAAAGATGAGCGAAACAATATCATAGTAAGCGACGAAAAAATCAGAGGGAATCTTTTTACTAAGTTTCCAGGAGGTGGTCTGGAGTTTGGCGAAGGAACACGCGAATGCCTAGTTCGAGAATTTAAGGAAGAGATGAAATTATCCGTTCAAGTAAATGAACATATTTACACAACTGACTATTTTCAGCGCTCGGCTTTCAACCCCTCACACCAAATTGTTTCCATATACTACTCGGTTACTGCGCTGGAACCGATTTTGATTCCTTTTGAAAAAAAGCCCTTTGAATTTAACCAGAATGAATTAGCGTTATACGAACAAACACAGCAAACTGAAACTTTTCGACGAATCGCGTGGAATCTATTTTCCTCCAATGATCTTAGCCTTCCCATCGATAAAATCGTTGCCCAACTTTTAAAAGAAAAAAGTTAGTCTTTCATAGCTGCCTTTTTCATTTCAGCGGCTTTTTCATGACCAAGATATTGTTCAATCAGATAATGCACTCCATATATAACAGGAGTCATCGCAACGGCTACAACAAATTTGTATAAGTAATTGACAAGTGCAACTGCAAGAAAAAGTTGAAAAGGCCAAACAAAATCATTCCCTTGTTGATTAACTCTTGTGCCAATATAAAAAGCAATAAACAATACCACAAAGCTATCAATGAACTGAGAAACCAAGGTTGAGCCCGTAGCACGAAGCCAGATATATTTTTCGCCCGTTACTTTTTTTATTTGATGAAAGACCAGCACATCAACCAATTGACCAAGTAAAAATGCAGTCAATGAACCAATTATTATAAAACCGCCCTGCCCTAGCACACTTTTGTAGGCAATCTGCATGTTAGGCACCCCACTGCCCTGCTTGCTACTTACAAAAAAATCTGCTGGCTCCAGCCAAATAGCACCTATGAATAGCAAAAATGCAAATGCAATCAATCCGGCAGTTAGCCAAGATAGAAACCGGACTCCTCTTTGACCATAATATTCATTAATGAGGTCGGTCAGAATAAAAACAACCGGCCACAATAAAACACCTGCGGTTAAATTAAAGGAGAGCGTATTACCAAAAAGCTGTAACTGGAGTGGCAAAAATCCAAGTGTCTTTTCTAAGGAAAATATTTTAACCCCGATAATTTCAGCAATCAGTGCATTAGCAATAAAAAACCCTGATAAAACCAGAAACAGGCGAGTACTTTTATCCCGAAGAATGACATGGATCATGCTCGTTTTTTAAGATTCCATGAAAATAGTATTAATTTGGGTCCAAACATTTTTAGATGTTCAATAAGCTTTTCAGGCAATCACTCCCCCATCTTGGGGCTATTGCCATTTTTCTACTGGCTGCAGCTCTTTTTTGCAGACCTGCTTTGGAAGGAAATCAATTGAACCAGCACGACAATGTCAGCTGGAAAGGAATGGCCCAGAGCGCATTTGAATATAAAGATGCAAAGGGGCACTTTCCTCTTTGGAATGCCAATTTATTTGGAGGAATGCCCAATTATCAAATTGCCATGGAGGGCAAATCCATTCTTCCAAATTTGATAAATATCTTTTCATTGGGCTTGCCCAAACCCATGAACTTCTTTTTCTTGGCGTGTATTTTCTTTTACATACTAGCCCTCACCATGGGGAGTGCACCACTAGTAGGCGCACTTCTAGCGATTGGATATTCTTATTCTACGTATAATCCAGTGATTCTTGCAGCAGGCCATGACACACAAATGATTGCGACTGCTTGTATGCCATTACTATTAGCTGGCTTACTACTTGTTTATAATCGAACCTATTGGTTGGGACTTTCCCTAACAACGCTTGGGGCTTATTTACTTATTGCTGCTAATCACTTACAGATAACCTATTATTTTTTATTAATTGCTGTAATAATCACAATCGCATATAGTATTCACTGGATACAATCCCGCCAATGGAAACACCTGGGAATTGCAGCCGCCATTACAATTTTTGCAGCGTTACTTTCGATTGGAGGCAATGCGCTGATACTATGGACCTCTGCAGAATATAGCCGATATACAATGAGAGGAGGCAAAGATGTTGTGATAACAGATGGTAAAGTAAACACGACTAAAACAACCGGACTAGATACGAGCTATGCTTTTGAGTACAGCTTAGGAAAACGTGAGTCGTTAACCTTATTACTCCCCAATGCTTTCGGGGGTGGGCATAGTAGAAATTTTGAAGAAGGTTCTGCCATTGCAAAAAAATTAACTGAGGCAGGTATAGATGAAGCCAATGCAGAGCAATTAGCTCAAGGGCTGCCTCAATATTGGGGATCTCTTCCGTATACTGCAGGTCCTGCCTACCTGGGAGTTTTGATTTTCATTTTAGGAATAGTGGGTTTTATAATCAACAAAGGCCCCCTTCGAATTGGATTAATCGTTGCCACACTACTAGGCGTTTTTATTTCTTGGGGAAAAAACCTGATGGGATTCAACCTTCTACTATTTGAATACTTGCCCTTATTCAACAAATTCAGGGCCCCGTCCATGGCACAGGTTATCCCACAACTTACATTATCAGTTTCAACATTGATTCTATTAAAAGACCTTTTCAAAGGTGAAATTGTAGTTTGGACAAAGAAAAATTTGTACTACATAGCAGGGCTATTCACTTTTCTGTTTGTGCTCTGGCTAGCACAAGACTACAGTGCTCCCATAGATCAACAAATATTGGCTGCATATACAGACAAAAATGGATCTGATCAATTTGCACGTTCAATTGTAGCTGGAATGATTGAAGAAAGACAGCATATGTTTGGGCTAGGTATTATTAGAGCAATAGTCATTACAGGATTTATTGCTGCAATTATCGGCCTATTCGTAAATAAACGGATTAAAATGAGCTGGGCAATTAGCCTTCTCATCGTAGTGGCGAGCATTGAACTGATTACTACCAGCTATTCCTATTTAGATGAAAAATCTTATCAACCAGCAGAAGAGTACGCACAAAGTAATTTTTCTGCTACCCCGCAAGACCTTGAAATTTTAGCAGATAAAGATCCTAATTATAGGGTATTGAATTTAGCCACCAGCACATTTAATGATTCAAGAACCTCTTATTTCCACAAATCGGTTGGTGGTTACCACGCAGCTAAATTGAGAATCTATCAAGACTTAATTGAAAAGTACTTCGCAGGAAGTCTAAACCAGGGCGTATTAAATATGCTGAACACACGCTATGTAATAGTGAGCGATCCTACGACTGGTCAACAATCCGTTGTAAAAAATGATCAAGCATTAGGAAACTGCTGGCTGGTATCATCAATCGTTCCCGCTCCAAATCGAGCTGCTGTTTTAGAACAAATTAGTCAAACCAACTTAAAAGATTCTGTCGTTATTGAAACAGCGACTTATCAAGGCCCCACTGAATTTAGCAGAGACAGTAGCTCCTTTATACGGTTGACTTCATTTGACAATGACACCCTAACCTATGAAGCAAATTGTACCCAAGACCAATTTGCCGTTTTCAGCGAAATCTACTACCCCAAGGGTTGGAATGCTTATGTTGACGGTCAACAAACAAATTATTTGAATGTCAACTATGTTCTAAGAGGATTACCCTTACAAAAAGGGAAACATCAAATTCGTTTTATTTTTGAACCTACGTCCTATAAGAATGGAACAAAAATTATGTACGCTAGTTCATTTCTGATTGCGCTTGTCATTTTGGGTGGAATTGGGATGTTCCTTAAAAAGAAAGCTGAGGAGTTGTCGACATGAAAAAAATTCTGATCATTGTCCCCTACCGATTTTTACCAGCCAGCTCTGGTGGTCATCGGTATATTGAAGGCTGGATCAATGCCTTAGCGAGTGTTGCGAAAGTAACGGTTATTGGAACAGAGGATAATCAGATTGACTCTAATGCACTTTATCGGCTATTGCCAGCACTATCCCCCTCAATCTTTAGATATACCGATTACACGTTGAAAGGAACAATCAAAGAATTAATTGCACGGAACCAGTATGATTTTTTAATCTGGGAACACCCCTACTTTGCCTGGCTGGCTCATTTAATAAAAAAAGAAACAGGCATTCCCTTTTTATTACACACCCACAATATTGAATACCAGCGTTTCCGCTCACTGGGAAAATGGTGGTGGCCGCTTTTGAGCGAATACGAAAAATGGGCCTTTAGAGGCGCAGATAAAATTAGTTTTATTACTCCCCAGGATAAAGATTTTGCCTTAGAAAAATGGGCCATTCCTCCATCTCACTGCCTAGAAATTCCATATGGCATAACCCAGGAGGAAAACCCAAAAGACCGAGAAGAAGCTAAAGCAATAATTGGCGAAAGGCATCAAATAGAAAAAAATACCTTTATAATCCTATTCAACGGGCCGCTGCAATACCAACCAAACAGAGAGGCGCTGGAAATAATTATTACAAAAATTGAGCCACAACTGCGCAAAAAACTCGTGAACTATCGCATTATCATTTGCGGCGGTGATTTACCTAAACGTTGGAAATTTCGAACAGAAGTAGAAAGAAGCCCCTATATCAATGCCGGTTTTGTAAAGAATATTGAACAATATATTAAAGCTGTACAAGTGCTGATCAATCCTATCCAAAAAGGTGGCGGCGTAAAAACAAAAAGTATAGAAGCCATTGCGGTAGGCACTCCTGTAGTAACCACTATTAATGGAGCAATTGGAATTGACGCAAGCACAACCGGGGATATGCTACATGTTGCGCGGCAGGATAATTGGATTGATTTTGCAGAAAAAATATATGAAATTTCTACCCAGGGCGAGAATCACTTTCAAACGCCAAGTAGTTTTTACGAACACTACAATTGGAATCAAATTATTGCACGATCAATTAGTCTTTTACCGAATTAACTTACCCGTAATTTTAAAATAGGCCCACTTTATAAAAAGCCGAAGATATTCCTTGCCTAAATAAATACACCCAAACGTATAATAATAGCTCCCCTTACCTTTTCTAAGTTCCATAACCTTCATTTCATGCTTCATCATTACTTTTCGTAATCGCAATTGCTTGGAGATTGCTGTACTTCCGCTTGAGAGATGTATGATAGAAGTGGTTGCCAAAAAAAAGACTCGATAGCCAGCTTGTTTAATTTGTTCGCACCACAAAACATCTTCGGCATACATAAAAAACCGTTCATCTAATTGTTGCTGTGGCAACTTATTGAGAAGAGGCCGTGGAAATAAGAAAAAAGCGCCGTTAACCCAATCTACATAAAGTGATTCATCGTGAGGAAAATACTGGCCCAACATACGATGAGCACGTGCTTTGGGTGTATAGAAATAAAGTAGGAATCGAAAAAGATCTAATAATTCCCAACTAATCGAGCGAAATCTTCGGGCAGAGTATTGAATGGCCCCATCTGGAAAAAGTTGTCTACACCCCAAAACGCCTATAGATGAATCTTTTTGTAATTGAGCTAGGGAAAGAGATATGCTATCCTCTGTTAAATAAGTATCACTATTCAATAATAAAATAGTATCCCCTGTCGCATGCTGAATACCGAGATTATTTCCCCCCGCAAATCCCAGATTTTTTTCACTCTTCACCAACTTGATAGAAGGAAATTTTTCTAGGAAGAGAGCGGGATTTCGTTCTGTGGAGGCATTATCTACTAAAACAATTTCATAAGAAACCATTTTGGTGTGCTTCAAAACAGAAGAGATACAATCACAGGTTAACTGAAAAGTATTATAGTTTATGATAATGACTGAAACCATATTATCGATTAAACTGATAGGAAATCCCCATGAGTATTTTTGAAAACACCCCCACTCGTAACACCGCGGGTGAAATGAGTTGTTGAAAACGGACAATTTGTAATAAAAAAGAGGGGACTGATTGACCATCGGCATACTGCTTGATTTGCCCCTCTGAACGAATGGAGAGATTACGAACCAAACGCCACCATCCATCATAGCTTTTTAAACTCCGAAATGTGGCCTGCCCATGCTTTTTGTAATAATATAGCGCTTCAGGAATTTCTATCGAGGGTTCGCGAAAACAAGCATTAGTGACTTGCGAGTCATTATAACTCATCGTAACAAGTGGCTGTGCAATATAGCGACAGGAATAGCGGCGCATCATACGTACATAAGCTTCCAAATCGACTAGCCATTTCAATTTTGGATCGTATAGCTCCTGCATACTTTTACGAAACAAAACAACGCTAGGCGGACCGATTAAATTATTACTAAAAAGTTGATAGGGGTCCCTCTTGATGGATTGAAAAGCAGAGAGACTAATTGTTTTATTCTTTTTGACTTGCGTTCGTTCGTCATACGAATAATATCCGGAGAACAGGATATCAGCCCCTTCATCGATCTGTGCTGCGAAATTTTCCAGCGCATACTTATCTGTGAAGTAATCATCATCATGCATGATTTTGATCCAATAACCTGAAGCATGTTTAATCCCTTCTGCCCAATTTAGGGGCGTGCCTAATGGTCGGGCATTACGCTGGTAATGAATTGAAAACTTATAGGGCGAATTAAATAGCAACTCTTCAATATCGCGAGAAACGGAATCATCCGTAATAATCACCTCAAAGTCTTTAAACACCTGTTGTGCAATACTGTTCAGTAAGCGCTTTAAAAAATCAGGACGCTCATAAGCAGGTATACAAATGGATAGCAAAGGGGTCATCGGAGCTAAATTCGTAATTTTAGGGGATAGTTATCAAAAATGTTATTCATCCCCTTTTTGCGAAACCTCCTAAGTGGAATAAGATATCGGCTACAGCTGCGAAGAAACAAGCGTTTACAGGGACTATCTATTGGCTGGTTTCAACGAAAGTATTTGAAGCACTTACCAGGTGGCAAAATACGCTCCATTACCCTCTTTGGACGACAGTTTTTTTATGAGGCCCCACAGGAACTTTTACACGGACTCCGGGAAATATTTGTAGAGGAAATATATCGACAAACGCTTTCCAGCAAGCCAACTATTATTGACTGCGGAGCTAATATTGGACTCAGTGTTCTATATTTTAAGCAACAATTTCCAGATGCAACCATTATAGCCTTTGAACCCGACCCGCAGAATTATACCCTTTTACAAAAAAATATAGCATCCTATCAATTAAAGGATATTCAGTGTAATCAAGCTGCAGTTTGGATAGAAAATACCAGGATCAATTTCTCTGCTAAAAAAGGAATGGCAAGTGGAATTAGTTTAACAGATAGTGAGCATTGTATTCAAGTATCTGCTGCTCGCTTGAAAGACTATCTAAATCAAAAAATAGACTTTTTAAAAATAGATATTGAGGGTGCTGAGTGGGAGGTTTTAAAAGACTGTGCACCTGAACTTACAAATGTCCAGCACCTTTTTGTAGAGTACCACGGCGCCTTTAAGGAACAAGAAAAATTAACTGAAATTTTTTCACTACTACAACAAGCGGGTTTCCACTATTATATTAGAGAAGCGGCGCCAATTTTCACACACCCTTTCCAGCAAAAGAATTCAACCCATCCGTACGACCTACAGCTCAATCTCTTTGCCTTTAGGAACTAAAACGCTACTTTAATTGTTCAGATTTTTGAAGAAATAATCGAATTGCTTCTTCCTTTTCGGCGCTTAGTCGATAATCAATATTAGTAGTATAGTAACGATAAAGATCATATTGCGTTGCCGGTTGATTTGCAGCAACCACCTCTTTCAACTGAGTAAACCCTACTCCATTTGCATTATCAAAAAGGGTAATAAATTCCTTTGAGAGAGGAACTACTGAAGCCCAAACAGCAAATACAAAAGGAAGATTCGTAAAAGCTTTCCAAGCTATCCCAAGGTCATAGATATAGGGGAAACGAGAACGTGCCTCTAATGCACGATCCCCTATGATAATGCCGGCTGTTGACCCTTTTATTTCACCAATATACATTTCATCAAAAGCTGGTATAAATTCCACTTCCTTTTTCCAAAACTGACCGAATAGCAGGCGAGCCAATTGAACAGAAGTTTTGCTTTGATAATCAAGGATAACTCGCCTCACATTATCAATAGGTTGCTGGCTAAACAAACACACAGATCCAACTTCTTCTTTCGTTGAAATACAATATGAACCCACTATAAAATGATTAGGAATCGTTGGAAGTGCTGCTACAGGAACCAACCCCAGGTCTATTTCTTTTTTTATCAATAAAGCTGCAATACGAGCGGGGTAATCCTCTATCAATTCAATTTGACCTGCTTCCTCTACTTTTCGTAATCCAACTAATAAAGGCTTGGTGTTTAAATAATTAACAATACCTACCCGTATCTTCTCCAATTGAATTAATTTTACGGATGCAAAGTTAGGCCTAACAACGCTGGTAATCTAAATTATCCATGGAACTACACACACTGAATGCTATTTCACCTATCGATGGGCGCTACTACGCTCAGGTACATCAATTGGATGAGTTTTTCTCTGAATATGGACTTCATAAGTACCGCATCTGGGTTGAGGTGGAGTATTTGTTAGCCCTGGAAAAAAGGAAATTTTTTTCATTAAATACTGCTACAAAAAAGAAATTAAAGTCACTTATAGAAGAGTTTTCATTTGAGGATGCGGCCAAGATCAAAGAGATTGAAAGGTCCACCAATCATGATGTAAAAGCAGTAGAGTATTTTATCAAAGAAAAACTAAAAACCTGGGGAGCTGAGGCAGAGGTAGAATGGGTTCATTTTGGACTTACCTCACAAGACATCAACAATACCGCTGTACCCCTGGCTTGGAAACACGCCATCGAATTCGAATACCTTCCTAATTTACTAAACTTAAAAACTGAATTACAATTATTGGCCACAAAGTGGATTGACATCCCTCTATTAGCTCGTACACATGGTCAGCCGGCGTCTCCCACGCGTTTAGGGAAAGAAATCGCCGTATTTGTAGAAAGACTTCAAGCACAGATCGAGCAGTTGATTGGCATACCATTCACGGGTAAATTTGGGGGGGCGACAGGTAATTTCAATGCCCATCATGTGGCTTTTCCAAAAACAGATTGGATAAAATTTGGAAACGAATTTTTGTCCAGCCTTGGATTAACCAGACAGCAACACACCACTCAAATTGAACATTACGATCAATTGGCTGCGCAATTAGATACCATGCGCAGGATCAATACAATTTTAATCGACTGGTGTCGGGATATCTGGACCTACATTTCCTTAGAGTACTTTTTACAAAAAACCAAAAAAGGTGAAGTGGGGTCCTCTGCTATGCCTCACAAAGTGAACCCTATTGATTTTGAAAATGCCGAGGGAAATTTAGGATTAGCCAATGCACTTTTTGAGCATCTCGCTAACAAACTCCCCATCTCAAGGCTTCAAAGAGATCTCAGCGATTCTACCGTGCTACGGAATTTAGGAGTTCCTGTCGCACACACGTTGATCGCATTTCGTTCAATCGAAAAAGGACTCAGTAAATTATTGCTTAATGATGCGAAAATTTATGAAGATCTCGATTCAAATTGGGCCGTAGTTGCCGAGGCGATACAAACAATTTTACGTCGGGAAAAATATCCAAACCCCTACGAAGCGCTAAAAGACTTGACAAGAGGGCAACGAAAAATTGATCAAAAAACAATACACCGATTTGTAGATTCTTTACAAATATCTGCTACACTAAAAAAAGAATTAAAACAAATCACGCCTCATAATTACACAGGCGTGCATGCGCCAATCGATTAGAAAAATTTCCGGTGAATCTCGCTCGTAAAATGAAACTGAATGTCAGGATTATTCGATATTTCAGTATTCAAAAACCACTCGCTCTGCGCTAGGTACACAGGGTTGCCATCTTTATCCACTCCCGCATTAGCCTGCTTGAAGCGAAGAAAATCTTCTAATACAGTTTGCTTTTCAGTGGTTAACCAACAAGCCTTATAAAAAGGCAGCGCATTAAAGACCACAGAGGCTCCATATTCGTGCAAAAGTCGATACTGGATAACCTCAAATTGCAACTCTCCTACGCAACCAATAATCTTTTTAGTTCCGCCAAATTGTGTAAATAATTGCGCCACCCCTTCGTCCGTCAGCTGCAACAAGCCTTTTTCTAATTGCTTTGTTTTTAAAGGGTCCTTATTAACTACCTCTTTAAAAATCTCAGGAGAAAAGGAAGGTATACCCGTGAAATAGAAATCTTCTCCTTCTGTGAGTGTATCGCCAATTTTAAAATTTCCGGTATCGAATAAACCTACCACATCGCCTGCATAAGCATCCTCAATAATGCTCTTGTCCCTAGCCATGAAAGAATAAGGATTACTGAAACGAATATCCTTATCTAAACGGACATGATGGTAATATTTATTTCGCTCAAACTTTCCAGAACAGATTCGCAAAAAAGCAATTCGGTCTCGGTGCTTAGGATCCAAGTTAGCATGAATCTTAAAAACAAACCCTGTCATTTTTTCTTCGTGGGGTTGCACAACTCGGACTGAGGTCTGGCGCATTTGAGGAGTTGGAGCAATGCGAATGAATGTATCTAACATTTCATGGACACCAAAATTATTGATTGCACTTCCAAAGAAAACTGGTGCAACTTTTCCTTTCAGATACCGCTCAATATTTAATTCACCGTGTACACCGTCTATCAACTCAACATCTTCACGCAGAACGGCAGCGTCTTTCGCACCGAGACGCTCCTCTAGTATTGCATCCTTTAGATCCGTAATGATAAGATTGCCTTCATTCCCTTTTGTGCCGGCCTGGAATATCAATAAATTTTTATCTGCGATGTTATACACCCCCTTAAAGTCCTTTCCGCTATTGATGGGCCAGGTCATCGGATGAAGTTCAATCGATAATTCTTTTTCTACTTCTTCTAACAGATCAAATCGATTTTTTCCATCCCTGTCCATTTTATTGATAAAGAGAATAACAGGGGTATCACGCATCCGGCAAACCTCCATCAATCGACGCGTCTGCTCCTCTACTCCGTTCACACTATCAACCACCAGAATAACACTATCCACTGCGGTCAGGGTACGAAAAGTATCTTCGGCAAAATCCTTGTGACCCGGAGTGTCTAATAAATTTATTAGCGTACCATTGTACTCAAAACTCATTACAGAAGTGGCGACCGAAATACCTCTTTGACGCTCAATTTCCATAAAATCACTAGTCGCGTGTTTTTTTATCTTGTTACTTTTTACAGCCCCAGCCACTTGGATTGCACCTCCGAATAAAAGGAACTTTTCTGTCAATGTAGTTTTACCCGCATCGGGGTGAGAGATAATGGCAAATGTGCGCCTTTTTGTTATTTCGCTTTGATACTTCATGGTTGCCGCGCAAAGGTAAGCCACCCCTTGTATTTACCGCTTGTCAATTTGTTGGGAAATGGCAAATAAATGACTCTACATTTGCATATGCTCCGCCGAACGATAGAGATCATTGCCAGCAGTTTCAAAATGGCAGTACAGGAACTGTGGAAGAATAAATTAAGGACGTTTTTATCCCTTTTTGGTATTACCATAGGCATCTTTTGCATCATTGGCGTACTCGCCACTGTCAATAGTTTGGAACAGAACATTCAAAATGAAATAAAATCATTAGGAAACAATACGATTTACATCGACAAATGGGAATACAGCGGCGGGGGTCCAGATTATCCTTGGTGGAAGTATGTCAAAAGACCCTCTCCCCGCTATGCTGAAGTGCAGGAGATAAAAGAAAGAACCAGTACCGCCCAGTTTGTGGCATTCCATATTCAAATCAACAACTCGGTGGAATTTGCCGGAAATCAATTGAGCGGTGTAAATATTCATGGCATCAATGAAGATTTTGAAAAAATTCAATCCGTAGAAATCGTAAGTGGCCGTTCTATCGCCGAAAGGGAATTTGAAAATGCCACCAATGTTGGCCTTATCGGAAACGAAGTAGCCGAAAAACTGTTTGGCAATCCCACGCTAGCACTTGAAAAATTTGTAGAAACCAGAGGAAAAAAAATTCTGGTAATCGGAGTAATAAAAAAACAAGGTAAGAGCATGCTTGGAGACGGAGGTTGGCAATTTGATAACAGCCTTTTTACCCCCTATCGCTTTGCAAGAACCTTTATGAATGAGCTCAGAGCTGATCCATTGATAATGGTACAAGGAAAACCTGGATTTAGCAGTAAGGCCGTAAAAGATGAACTGGCAGGCTCAATGAGAGCAATCAGAAGACTCTCACCAATACAAGAAGAAAATTTTGCATTGAATGATATCAATGATTTTAGTAAAGTAATTGGTGATATTTTTATCAATGTAAATATTGGTGGATGGGCCATTGCTACTCTCTCCTTAATAGTGGGGATGTTTGGTGTTGCCAATATTATGTTTGTAACAGTAAGAGAAAGAACTAGTCAAATTGGACTGAAAAAAGCAATCGGAGCTAAAAGTGGAGTAATCCTGACTGAATTCTTACTCGAATCATCATTTTTGTGTATTATCGGTGGCATCATTGGACTTTCACTTGTATTTTTATTAACGCAGATTCTCACCACTGCACTTAACTTTCCCGTATTCATTTCTACTTCTAATATGTTTCTAGCAATAGGAATCTGTATTTTGGTTGGTATCATTGCCGGATTTGTGCCTGCCCGACAAGCCGCAAAAATGGACCCGGTAGTTGCGATCAGAAGTAAATAACGCGCAGAGAGTTCCCTATTTTTGCATTCATGCCTGTTCGTATTCTTGCCATAGAATCTTCGTGTGATGAAACCTCTGCAGCAATCTGTGAAGATGGAAAGATCAGCAGTAACATTATTGCTAATCAAAAAATTCACGAACAATACGGTGGCGTTGTACCCGAATTAGCTTCGAGGGCACATATGCAAAATATTGTTCCTGTAGTTGACGCAGCCCTTAAAAAATCCTCTCTTACTCTTGATAAAATTGATGCGGTTGGGTATACTCAAAGCCCCGGTTTAATTGGCTCACTTTTAGTAGGAGGACAGTTTGCAAAATCAATATCTTTTTCCAGAAATATCCCGCTGATTGCCGTACATCACATGCAGGCACATGTGCTAGCCAATTTAATCGAGGACCCTGCTCCCAATTTCCCTTTTCTGTGTTTAACCGTGAGCGGAGGGCATACTCAAATTGTAGTGTGTGAGTCTCCTTATTCGATGAAAATAATTGGTGAAACAATTGATGATGCAGCAGGTGAAGCGTTTGATAAATCGGCAAAACTACTAGGACTTCCTTACCCTGGTGGCCCTTTGATCGATCAGTATGCAGCAAGTGGAAACCACACCCGATTTAATTTCCCCAAACCGCAAATTGAGGGGCTCAATTTTAGTTTTAGTGGACTAAAAACTTCTATTTTATACTTTTTGGAACATGCGGGTAAAACATTTTCTTACAAGCCAGAGCTAAAGGTTTCTCAAATAGAAAAAGAACATTTCATACAAACTAATCTCAATGATCTTTGCGCTTCCATTCAACATAGAATTATTACGATTCTTTTAGAAAAGTTGAAAAGAGCAGTAGAGGAAACGGGAATAAAATCAGTTTGCCTTGCTGGAGGTGTTTCTGCCAATAAAGGTCTTCGTCAAGCATTTAATGAGTTAGCTCTGGTTGAAGGATGGCAACCTTATATTCCTGCATTTGAATATTGTACAGACAATGCAGCCATGATTGCCATTACAGCCTATCATAAATTTTTGGCAAAGGACTTTACACCGCTGAGCCAAACCTCAAGTGCAAAAGCTAATTGGTAATTTAAAATGGCAAGTACTTCTTTTGCATTCAAAAAGTTTACTATTGAGCAGGATCAATGTGCGATGAAAGTTACAACAGATGCCTGTCTGTTTGGAGCTTGGGTCGGCCGTGAAATGAGCTCACATAAAAATGATTCCTTACAGATTTTAGATATTGGTGCTGGAACTGGACTACTTACTTTAATGCTGGCTCAACAATGTAACCAAGCAACTTTTACGGGTGTTGAGCTGGACATCAAAGCGGCAGCGCAAGCCCAAGTTAACTGCGCTCAATCTCCCTGGAGAAATTGCATCAACATTGTAGAAAGTGATATTCTTACATTCACCACTTCTTGCACCTATGATTTTATAATTAGTAATCCCCCCTTTTACGAAAACGATCTACAAGCAAAATCTATTGAAAAAAATTTAGCCTTTCATGATCATGGTATCAAACTAGGACAACTCCTGATTCGGATCAACGAATTATTAAAACCCGGTGGCCTTTTTTTTCTTTTGCTACCACCAAAAAGGGAAGCTGACTTACTGCACTGGTGTGAATTCAATCAGCTAACCATACAAGCGAGTTGCCACCTACGATCCACAGCAAAAAAGCCAAGTAGTAGAGTGTTTTACAAAGGCTGTAAATCAAGTAGTTTCTCCTCAAGGATTGCTGATCAAACAGAATTGATTGTACAAGGAAATAACAAAGGTTATTCAGAAGAAGCACATTATTTGTTAGCTGATTATTATCTTACCCTGTAGTTTCAAAGCCCTGCATACTCTCTCATATACGCATAGGGAGCAGTTAACTGACCTGCCTTTAACATCGTTGCATGATTTAAAGTAGGTGAGCCCTCTTTCAACAGAAGATCTTCCATAATGAATTTGATTAATTGCTCGCCAAAATAGCGACTGGCATCTCTTGGTAATTCATTGGGGAGATTACCTACTGCAACTACATCTATAGATCCTTTTTGATAAGGCACTGTTTTTTTGATTGAAATTCTATCTACTCCATAAACGGGGTTATCAATGGTTTGATCCCCTAAATTAATCGGAACGGAGCCATACGCATCATCAGTAATATCGGAAATGGTTACAATCCTAAAATTATCCGCCTGCACTTCACTTTCATCAAATAATGGTTCCATCCCAGTTTCCCAATAAATACCATTTAATAAAATATCTGTTTTAGATAAATAAGGTTTAAAAATGCAAGCGTATGACCCATGATTCGCATGAAATTCCTCCCGACGGTATTGACCGGTGTTTCGATTGCGATAAAGATCTCCTCCCTTTAATTGCGTATAAACAGGATAACTAAAGACTTTTTCAAGATACTCATCAGGTTCGATCTCGCGAACTCCCATTAAATTCAGCACTTCCATCACCCCATGCGCCACACGCCCTGAACCCGTTACAGCAATTCGAATTGGGGGAAGTTTTAACTCAAAATAACTATGAATTAACTCCCTGAAATCCTTATACTTATAAACTCTACCTAATTTAAATAAACCGGTTCTCTCCCCATAGGCCATGAGCCCATTATGGGCCCCAACCACCCCAGCAAAAAAACCAAATCCTATTATGCGTTGGCCATCATCATGCTCCAGACATTCGTAATCAATAAGCGTGACCCGCTTTTGGACCATTGCCCTAAAAAGGGCCTGATTATAAGATTGTAATTTTTTTGTGTGCGAAAAAAACAAATAGGTTTTATTAGTAAGAAGACATTGTACGGGCACTTCTTTAATGCCAAATAAAAAGTCCGCCCCCTCTAAATTTTCGGTCAATACAGCGCCGGCTCGCTCATATTCCAAATCACTGAAACAGCGAGTAGAGGAAGGTTGTACAAGGATGGAGAGTCCTGTATAGTTTTTTAACAGCCACTTACACTGCGAGGGGGTCAAAGCAACCCGATTATCTACTGGAATTTTCTCCTCCCGTATGATTCCAATCTTAGCCATAACAATACCTTTGCAAACGTAAAGCTAATGTAAGTCTGCGTATGTCCACTCCCAACAACTATTTTGACCTATTTGAAATTCCAATTCAATTTTCAGTTGACAGGGTCGCATTAAAAAAGAAATATCTATTGCTGAGCAGAACGTATCACCCAGATTTTTTCACACAGGAAGATACTGACGCACAGCAGGAAGCTATAGAAATGACCTCTCATATCAACAAGGCATGGCAGACTTTTCAAGATCCCGTACTGACCCTACATTATGCTTTGCAACAATTGGGGGCTATCAAAGAGGGGGACAACCCTACGCTGGCCGCTGATTTTTTACAGGAGATGATGGAGATTAATGAACTGTTACTCTCAAATGATCCTGAAGAAATTAATCAATGCACTACCCAATTAGATGCTATTGAAAGCAGCTTATTAAATGAGGTAAAAAACAGCCTTAAAAATGTGAATTCAGCTTCTATAAACCCAGGCGAACTTGAAAGGATCAAAGACTACTACTACAAAAAAAAATATATTGATCGCCTTAGAAAGAGACTAGCGCAAATGGGTCACTAAATTTCTATTTTCCCTACATTTGCAATCCCCCGCCCGGGTGGCGGAATTGGTAGACGCAGCAGACTCAAAATCTGCCGTTCGCAAGAATGTATCGGTTCGACTCCGATCTCGGGCACAAAGCCCCCAACACGAAGTGTTGAGGGCTTTTTTAATTGGATGTGTCGTGAATTTACTTAACTCAAACACTATATAAAAAGAAATCAATTGAATAAACTATATACATCTCGCGTAAAAGAAACACCACCCCGCTTTGAAGGGTGAGCCAATGTATAAATAACAAAAACGGGGATAGGAGCCGAAATCTTTCTATAAACTGGCTTTTGTTCAATTAAACAAGACTGTAATAAAGTAGTATCCATTTGTTCATATAATAAATTTCCCAAACTAAGAGGCTCTTCGATCCTTATACATCCATGACTCAGAAATCGATAAGCCCGCAAAAAGGAGGCTTTATTATTAGTATCATGAATATATACTCCGTATGGAGAAGAAAATTCCAACTTCAAAATTCCGAGCGCATTATCACATCCGGTTGACTGCCGTAAAGTATAAGGGAAATATCCGCTATTCATTCTTTTCCAGTTAATTGTATCAGCATTGAGAACACGCCCCCTTTTATCAATAACCTGCAAATTTTGCTCTTGAAGCCATGATCGATTACGTTTAATCTTAGGCAAAAACTCTCCCGTTGCAATACTCATAGGTACGTGCCAAAAGGGATACAAAACAATCTGATCTGTCCATGAAGCAAAAAAAGGAGTTGGCGTGGAAGGCTTCCCAACTACTGCTCTCATCACAAGTGAATCAACTCCCCTCACAACATATCTTAATTCAGCACTGCCAATGTCAACAATTAGGTAACGAGGCAGTTCTAATTGATCAATCCGTTTATAAACTGCCAATGCCTGTTTTAGCCAATTTAAGGTATCACGATCTGCTTTAGATTTAAAATGTTCGGATAAAAGTAAGCGGCGTTGATGGGCATTATAAATTATTTTAGTGCTAGCACCCATTGGAAGAAGGAGAGAAGAAAAAACAGATTCAAGACCAGAAGCTGTTTGAATAAGAGATAGCCTTGCTCGAATAGTGTTCATTTTATCATCGAGTATTGGCTTTGAAACAGCGTCAAATGTAAACCAAGGCTTCATTAAAATGCCCCTTACTAAATCTTCGGCAATCAGTAAAGCAGCCTTAAAATAAACAGATTGAGTCCATTCTGATGAATCAGTAGGTAACGAGTTTTTCATTTCAGAAATATAATAAGGCTTCTGAATTAATTCTCGCTCAAAAAAGGTTTGCGACAACTCAACTACTTTTTTCTTTAACATAAAATCCTGCGGAAAAAGGACTAACGGGATCAAAATATAGAAAAGGAGGAATATAATATTATTTTTCATGGCCCAAAAAATATACGGTGTATAAAATAAAAAGCTGAGTTAGCTGACCAGCCCTTCATCCGGCCACGTTGTATAACCACACTATTATCAGCAGATTTATTTAAATAGTAATAAAACACAAATGGTGAGGAAGGGTTAGCCCATCCCATTATCTTACCAAATCTGAGATCATTAAAAATAATAGTATCCCCAGCTTGCTGTAATGTATAAAAACCTTGTGAAAATCGTATTAAATGAGGTATCGCCTCTTGGCTAGCTGCTAACGGAAATAAATGTGATTTTTTTGGAATAGTAAAAAAATCAATTGAATCTGATTGATCAAATACAGAATAATATCCCAATTGAAACGACTTTTTCTCCTTACTTACTACATACCACAGCCAAGGATTGAAAGGAGTAGGCGTTGAAATATAATACTCATTTTCATCAACTTTTCTATTCAAAGTATTATTCACTACCGCGTCAACCTGCCATTTTAAGATTAAAACATATACCAGATAAAGACCACTTAGTACTAAAGCACTTTTAGCAAGAAGCGCTCGCTTTTTAACGGGCACATTCCCAACTAATAATAAAATAAATGTGATTAATAATGGAATTGTAAAAAAAGGATCGGCAACAAATAAAATATTAAACGAAATGCGAATGTGACTAAAAGGCTCCAGCCACCCAGTTCCATACACATTCATAGAATCAAGTAACACATGAATAAGCAACTCAATGAATGAAAAAAACAACCAACCTTTTCTAGATAAACCGGCACTCCACCCCGCTCTCTTACTGAGTGCTGCCAAAAAAAGTGATAAAAGAATTACAAATAAAAATGAATGTGTAAATCCCCGATGTGCCAACAGGTCTTCCGCAGGACTTAACCAAAAACCCGCTATAAAATCTATATCTGGAATCGTTTGAAGAATTGCTCCAGCTAACCAAGCTTTTCTCCCTAATTTCTTTCCTGCAATAATCTCGCCTACGCAAGCCCCTAAAACAATATGTGTTAAAGAATCCATTCTAATCAAATTGGATCTACATCAATGATGACAGCTACTTTATTATAATTTTTTTGTTGGCGCAAAGCAAGAACAGCACTTTTAATTTCTTCTTTACATTGCTCCATTAAAGAGGCCTTTCGTGGCAACTTTAATAAAATCTCCATCCGATATTGATTTCGAACACGAAAGACAAGAGAGGGAGCAGGGCCAATTGTATACTTTTTGTAATTACCACCGAGTAATTCAGCAAGTGTAAAGCTGGCAGCCCTAGAAACGGTTTCATCGAAATGTCGCACACTTAATAATATTAACTTACTAAATGGAGGATAAAAAAATATTTCACGCTGCAAGAGCTCCTCGTTAAAAAATGAGAGGTAATCGTGATTTTGTAAAAAATCAAATAAAGGCTGTTGAGGGTTATAGGTTTGAACGATCACTTTTCCTTTTTTTTGCCTTCGGCCAGCTCGTCCACTCACTTGCTCTATCAATTGAAATGCTCTTTCATGCACTCTAAAATCAGCAAACTGCAAAAGCCCATCGGCATCTAATACACCAACCACATCAACTTTTGCAACATCTAACCCTTTAACCACCATCTGTGTCCCTATCAAAATATCAATTTCACCTCTTTCAAAATTTTGGACAAGTCTATCATGAGCATTTTTGCCTCGTATCGTATCAATATCCATTCTAGCTACACGTGCACTTGGAAAAAGCTCAGCTAATATCTCCTCAACCAGCTCAGTACCAAAATTTTTCTGTGCAAACTTTTCCTTCCCACAGGAGCCACACCGAAATTGAGTCGAGTATCTACTTCCGCAATAATGACATAATAGCTGCTTGTCTCGTTTGTGGTAAGTTAGAGAGATGTCACAATGCAAACACCTTGGGACCCAACCACATTGTGTACAAACCTGGTAGGGCGAATACCCCCTACGGTTTTGAAATAAAATCACTTGCCGTTTTTCATCGAGAGCCTTTTGAATAGCCTCTTGCAATGGAGCAGTCAAAATTTGACTTCCCTTGCTTTCTTTTATAATGCTCTTTCTATTTACTAGGTCTACCGTGGGAACAGACACCGAGCCAAACCGTTCCGACAGCGTTACAAGCCCATATTTTTCATCAATTGCATGTTTATATGTTTCCAACGATGGAGTTGCACTACCTAGTAACACTTTTGCATTGAAAAGAGTAGCTACGTAAATAGCGGCATCTCGGCCGTTGTAACGAGGTGCAGGATCTTGTTGTTTAAACGATGACTCATGCTCTTCATCGCATATTACTAACCCTAAAGATGAAAAAGGTAAAAAAACAGCAGATCTAGCTCCCAAGATGATTTTATATTCGCCTAACAACATGCGATTCCATATTTCTACTCTTTCATTAGCAGAAAATTTAGAGTGGTAAACTCCCACATGTCCTCCAAAGTGATGCTGTAAACGTCTGATTATTTGAGAAGTTAACGCAATCTCGGGCAGTAAATACAATACTTGTTTCCCTTTTTGAATAGCTGATGCGATCAATTCAATATAAATATTGGTTTTACCACTTGAAGTAACCCCATGAAGGAGACAAACACTTTTATTTTCAAAAACAGACTGAACTTGTCTAAAAGCACTGAGCTGGGCAGCAGATAAACTAAAGTCAATTGAAACAATCGGAGGTAGTTTTTTAATTCGGTTTACTTCCCGCTCTTGAACAACTAGAATCCCCTTATTTACCAATGCTTTTACGATTGAGTTATTTTCACCAGAAGACTTAACGAACTGTTGAGCGGTTACCAACTGATTACTTTTACTAAGTTCTAAAAAATGTAAAATAAGTTTTAATTGCCGGTCAGAGCCTTTCCAATTATTCACCAAAACTTTTAAATCTTCTTCATTTGAATAATTGGACGAAAAGGTTAAATAATTTTCTGTTCGGGGCTTATATCGCTCTACCAGCGATTCCTGAATCAAACACACACGTTGCGATAATAGTTTTTCAATCACCGGATAAATATGCTGTCTGTTGAGTACTAATTGCACTTCACTAATCTGTAACTTTTTTCGCATGAGTAATGCTTCTGCCACCAAATACTCATCAGTAGACAAATGAGTAAAATCATCACTCCCTTCTTCGTTCCAGACTAATTCAGTATCACTGGTTAATCGAAAGTTAGCTGGCAATGCTGCAGCCATCACTTCACCTTGGGTGCACACATAATAATTGGAAATCCACTCCCAAAATTTAAACTGTTGAGGAAACACAATAGGATTAGGATCTAAAACCTGCAAAATAGGCTTAACCAGCCTCGACTGACTAGTTGAAGAGTATACTCCTTTTACCAAGCCCGCATACCTTTTTCGCTTTCCCAAATTTACTTCCACTCTACAACCCACTTTTACTTGATCAATTAAGGGGGGCGGAATAGACCAAGTATAAAGGGCTGGCAATGCAACTGGAATTACTATTTCCGCAAAATAAATTGTCTGCTGATCTGGAGAGGGCATGTTAGATCTAATTTACCAAACTATCTGCAACTATTAGCTAGCGATTGATCCAGGGAGCCTGATATTCGATTAATTTTTTTTCCATAACATCCATCACACGCCGCTTTAAATCGGAAATGTCATCCAACGTGTACCCCTCAACTGATATCTCCTCGAGATAAATTGACCTACTAAGGCCCGGGGATAATGATAAAGGATTTCGATAATGCATCAACTTATACCCATCTAAAAATAAAATAGGTTTTATGGGAGTGCGCGTTTCAATTGCAATTTTAAAAGCTCCATCATAAAACGATTTAAGCGGAGATGAGGTCATATTAAAAGTTCCCTCCGGAAATACAAAAATGGAAATTCCCTTCTGCAACAACTCCTTTAATTTACTAACACTATCAGCTCTATTTTTTGGATCATTTCGATCAACTGTAACAATGGCATTGCGATAAATAAACCCAAATATGGGAATAGTAGCCGTCTCTACTCTACCCAAGGGACGAAAATGTTGGCGAATGGTCTTCACCAAAATAATTGCATCAAAGTATGAAATATGATTAGCAACAAAAACAGTTGGACGATTTGGATCATGCGGAGCCTCAAAGTAGTTTTTGTGCCGCATGAAGACAAGCGGCATCCAACAATCTGCCCAAAACATACAAAGGCGAATCATCCGATTTGCTCCATGAAATCGTCCTCCCCAAGAAAGAATCATAAAAAAAGGGAGGATTACAAACATTATTGCCACAAAAACCAATAAAGCGTAAATCACATAAAGCCACCGAAAGGGAGCAAGTAGGGTTTTCATAAATACAGACGTTAAAATTAGGATAAGGAACCGGTATGGCAAGGAATTGGTAAATTTGAACCCCATGTCTAAAGTCACTTCCATTGCTTTTCATACGCTGGGATGTAAGTTGAATTTTTCTGAAACTTCTGCCTTGGCAAGCCAACTTTATAAAGAGGGCTACCAACAAAGAAATTTTGAAGAAAAGGCAGATATCTATGTAATCAATACTTGCTCCGTTACGGATAATGCAGACAAGGAATGTCGTCAATTAGTAAGAAGAGTGCAGCGAAAATCACCAGAAAGTCTGGTTGTAGTCACTGGGTGCTATGCCCAACTTAAACCAAAAGAAATTGCATCCATACCAGGGGTAGACCTCGTATTGGGGGCCGGTGCAAAATTTGATCTCTCCTCACATTTGCAAACCTTAAAAAAAGGAGACGATACAAAAATCTGCAGTTGTGACATTGAAGAAGTCTCTGATTTTAATACATCCTGGTCTGTCGAACATCGTACAAGAACGTTTTTAAAAGTACAGGATGGGTGCGACTATAATTGCTCTTTTTGTACAATTCCATTAGCCAGAGGTAAAAGCAGAAGTGATTCAATCAAAAATGTTTTAGAAAATATAAAAGAAATCGCACAGGCTGGATCCAAAGAAATCATTTTTACCGGTGTTAATTTGGGAGATTTTGGTGAAAATGGTGAGAATTTTTATCAACTAATAAATGCTGTTGACGCACTTCAGTTAAATATTCGATATCGTATATCTTCCATCGAACCCAACCTACTAACTGATGAAATCATAAAATTTGTTGCGCAAAGCAAACAATTTATGCCGCACTTCCATATTCCCTTGCAAAGCGGAAGCGATAAGATACTCGGTCGAATGCGCAGGCGTTATAAAAAAGATTTATACCAAAAGCGAATTTCCCTAATCAAAGAATTCATTCCAGATGCTTGCATTGGAGTCGATGTGATAGTGGGCTTCCCTGGAGAAACAGAGGATGAATTTATGGAAACTTACACTTTTCTTTCGTCTCTTCCCGTATCCTATTTTCATGTGTTCACGTATTCAGAGCGTGAAAATACATTAGCTGCCGAAATGGATAATGAAGTACCCGTTCCTATTAGACATATACGCAATAAAAGATTACGAGCCCTTTCCTATGAAAAACAAATGAAGTTTGAAGAAGTGCAAAGAGGAAAACTAAGACCCGTTTTGTTTGAAAAAAAAGAGAAAGGAGATATGATGGAGGGGTACTCTGATAACTATATCAGAATTACCACTCCTTACCGTAATGAATGGGTAAATCAAGTTGTTGATTGGAAGATTTAAACAATTAAAATTATCTTTATTGTTCTCTGGAACGTTAGCTCAGTTGGTTTAGAGCACTACTTTGACAGAGTAGGGGTCACTGGTTCGAGTCCAGTACGTTCCACCTCCTTACCACATCTTTTTGAATGACTCTTTATTGATTAATGAGGTCGCCTCTTTGAACAATGAATTTGTAGGCCTCCGCAATTGCAACGGATCTTTTTCGCCAAACAACTTAGAAAGCAAGGCAAGTGGAGTCAATATGAAATAAAAAATTAATGATAATAGTAGTCTTGGAATAATCTGGCCCAAAAGCCACCCCAACCTCATCCAGGTTTTATCAACAAATGAAACAAATGAGGAGCTCAAAAAGCCTCCCATCGTTAATAGAATAGCCGCGTATAGAAAATAAACATACTGCTTCCATAGAAACCCAATTACGGCAGCTAGAATCAGTAAAAAAACAGTTTGTGCTGCCTGTGTATTAGTTCTATTGAGTTTCATAATTTAAAAGAGCGTATAAACAAAGGGAGCCAATGCACTACTACCTCCCAAAACGATTAACAATCCTAGCAATAACAAAACAACAATTAGGGGAGCCAACCAAAATTTTTTTCGCTCCTTCATAAATTGCCATAAGTCTTTTAAAAATTCCATACGTTAAAATTAATCTTTTGCAAATTTAACCACCCACTTATCCTTATTTAAGTAATCCTGCTGCTCCTCTTTCTTGTATACGAAATCACCTAATACCAACCAGTCCATATCCGTACTCATAAAACAACGATACGCATCGTAAGGTGTGCAAACAATCGGCTCTCCTCGTACGTTAAAGCTTGTATTCACTAATACTCCTACCCCAGTCAATTTCTTAAAAGCCTGAAGTAATTGATAATAACGAGGGTTTGTCTCTTTGTGCACTGTTTGAATCCGAGCAGAGTAGTCTAGATGAGTTATTGCTTGCAATTGACTTCGCTGATAATAGAGCCGATCCCACAAGGGGAGTTCTTGAAAATGGGCCGGCAATGTATATCGTAAGGACTGCTGTACAGGCGCCACCATCAACATATAAGGCGAAGGGGAGTCTAACTCAAAAGAAGTAGTAACATCCTCGGCTAAAACAGAGGGGGCAAAAGGTCTAAACCCCTCTCTATATTTAATTTTTAAATTCAATTTTTTTTGCATCTCAAAGTCTCGGGGATCACCCAAGATACTACGATTACCTAGCGCACGAGGACCAAATTCCATTCTTCCTTGAAACCAACCCACCACTTTTCCATTTGCAAGTTCACTTGCAATTATTGAAGTTAATTCCTCTACACTTTGTATAAAACGAGCGTTAGCTTTAACTTTTTTATTCATCCGCTCAATTTCTTGAGTCGAATAAGAAGGCCCTAGATAACTTCCTTGCATAGCATCTTGAAATTGCGCTACCTTAACAGGCAACTTTCTCTCCATTTCAAAATACTGATAATAGATTGCCAATGCGGCACCCAGCGCACCCCCCGCATCCCCAGCCGCGGGCTGAATGTAGAGATCGGAAAAAATATGCTTTCGTAATAATTTACCATTAGCAACACAATTGAGCGCTACACCCCCTGCCAAACAACATACAGTTGCCCCGGTTAGACGCTTTGCTTCAGCAGCCATTCGTAACACAATCTCTTCTGTCACTTCCTGTATAGCCAGCGCAAGGTTACAATGCGAGGGCAATAATTCGGCCTCGGGTTTCCTTCTTTTTAACCCAAATAACTTCTCCCATTTTTTTTCATTCACCATCCGAAGGCCAGTGGCATAATTAAAATATGACTGATCAAGCCAAACAGAACCATCCTGCTGGATTTGTATTAACTCTGTTTCAATTAATTTTTTAAATCGCCCCGTTTCCTGGGATGTCGGGTTTCCATAAGGTGCTAACCCCATTAATTTATATTCACCTGAATTAACCGTAAAACCAAGGTAGTAGGTAAAAGCACTATACAATAGTCCTACAGAGTGTGGAAATTGCATTTCTTTAATTAGGGACAGCTTATTCCCTTCCCCAATTCCAATAGAAGCCGTACACCACTCTCCTACCCCATCAATTGTCAACACGGCAGCCCGCTCGTACGGAGAGGGGTAAAACACACTAGCAGCATGTGAAAGGTGATGGGGTGTAAATAAAAGAGTAACTGAGTTTTTATTGTACTCCTCAACTTGACCAAGCCCGTCGTAAATTTTTTTCTTTAAAAAAAGCTTTTCATCTAACCAAACGGGTATCGCTTTTAAAAATGAAATCAATCCCTTGGGCGCAAATGAATAATAAGTTTGAAGAAGTCGTTCAAATTTTAAAAGCGGCTTATCATAAAAAACAACCGCATCCAACTCATCAATTGACAATCCTGCCTCGTCTAGACAGTACCGAATTGCATTTATAGGAAATTCAGGCGTGTGTTTTTTACGTGTAAACCGCTCTTCCTGTGCTGCTGCAACAATTTTTCCATCCACTACAATAGCGGCAGCTGCATCATGGTAGAAAGCAGATATGCCTAGAATACTTTTCATTGGTCCTTTGAAGAATGTCTATCCTTTGCAATATACGTAGCAATCATCTCTCCAAATAAAGCATGCGTAGAGGCTGATATGTGACGCTGCCCATGTGGGACATGGGTAAGCCCTTGGCTTTTAAAAAAAGGGAGTAAAGGCGGAAAGTAGACCAATGTATCAGAGCAGGAGCGAAATGCGGGTAGAAGACTAGTTGGTATAGAGGACGCTCCTTCATAGGTGGGAATATCCAATATGATTAATTTGGATTTCCCCACTGTATTTGAAAATAGTCTTTTCAGCAGTAGACTTTCTAATTGCTGCGATTGCACATCTACTGACCCAGACTTACCAAGCACGGACTCCTCTTGTAAATTGCGTTCTTTTTGCAGTGAACGATTTTTGAAAAAATCCCAAATTGTATTGAAAGCAAAATTGTAGAGATAAGAATTTTCACTCAACCATCGAATGAGGCTGAATTGGTAAATAAAATTTTGCAGCTTGACCCCTGGAACATGCTCTTTGCTCTTACTGATCAACGTATCGGCATTCACTGCAAAAAATCCAGCCTTTAAGTTATCATCAAAATCATTGGAGAAAAACCCAAGGATTACATAATCCGGCTCGTAGCTTATTCCCTCCTGTTCAAAAAAAACTAGTTGCTCACTTGTTCCTGTTCCAGATAAACCCGCATTAATTACGGTCGCATTCAGTCCACTTTTACGCAATAACTGCTGGGCAACTGCAGCATAGGTTTGTTCTTGATTTACTTCATAACCAAACGTATGAGAGTCTCCCAAAACAAGCACCCGAACTTCATCCTTCTTTTTTTGGTAAGGGATCTCTTCATGGTTTCTAAACCCCTGCTGATTAGTGGTAAAATTAAAAGTTCCATCTACACTTTTATGGGTAAAATGCATAGAAGGACGCATTCGACGTAAGTGATAAGAACCAAACCAGCGATCCGTAAAATATCGAGGGAATAAAACAATTTTGTCTTTATACAACAAACGGATAACTGTCTCGCCAATCAGTAAAGCGGCCAGGGTACTAATTGCAATTAGTAAAATTGAAAAAGTTACTTTTTTCAACGTATAATTTACTTAAAACAAAAAAAGAGGTCACTTAAGTAACCCCTTGATTTTCACTGTGGGAGCTGACGGGTTCGAACCGCCGACCCTCTGCTTGTAAGGCAGATGCTCTAAACCAGCTGAGCTAAGCTCCCAAAGAAGGGTGCGAAGATAAGAGCTGGCATTGATTTTACAAAACAGAAATCAAAATCTGGCTTCTAAATAATGTGACAAGGAGTATTTGCTACCTCATTGTCATGCTTATAAAACAGGGTATTTTTGTGCCCCATGGAATTGAACAAAAGTTTTGATCATAGCCAGGCTGAACTAAAGTGGTATAAGCACTGGAACGAAAAAGGTTATTTTCATTCAGAGCCGGATAACAGAGAGCCTTACACGATTGTAATCCCACCCCCCAATGTGACAGGCGTTCTACACATGGGACACTGTCTGAATAATACTATTCAAGATGTGCTGATACGAAGAGCACGTATGCAAGGTAAAAATGCATGTTGGGTTCCAGGGACTGACCATGCTTCTATTGCCACAGAGGCTAAAGTTGTACAATTACTACGGGAAAAAGGAATTGCGAAATCTTCGCTTAGCAGAGATGCCTTTCTTTCACATGCGTGGGAATGGAAAGAAAAATATGGCGGCATCATTTTGGAGCAATTAAAAAAAATGGGGTGCAGCCTGGATTGGGAGAGAACGCATTTTACTATGGACCCCGCGTATTACCAGACAGTCATCAATGTTTTTATTGAGCTATATGAAAAGGGGTACATCTACCGGGGTAAACGGATGATCAATTGGGATCCTCGTGCTAAAACAGCATTGAGCGATGAGGAAGTAATTCGAAAAGAAACAAAACAAAAGCTATACCATCTACGCTATACAATTGATGAGCCCGGAGATTCGCATATTATTATCGCCACTGTCAGACCTGAAACCATTATGGGCGATACGGCTATTTGTGTGCACCCCGATGATGAACGCTATAAAAATTTACACGGAAAATTCGCTTTTGTCCCATTAATCAACAGAAGAATTCCAATCATTACCGATGATTACGTGAGCATGGATTTTGGCACTGGTGCCCTCAAAGTAACTCCAGCGCATGATCAAAACGACTACCAATTAGGACAGAAACATAAGCTACAAGTAGTTGATGTTTTCAATGACGATGGCACCATGAGCGAGGAAGCACAGCTTTACATAGGAAAGGATCGATTTGAAGTACGAAAATTAATCAGTCAGGAGCTAGAGGAAAAAGGGTTTCTTGTTAAAACAGATGAGTATACCAGTGAGGTTGGATACAGTGAACGCACAGATGTAGTGGTGGAACCTCGTCTCTCCCTCCAATGGTGGGTGGACATGAAAAAAATAAGTGGCCCTGCACTTTCTGCGGTGGAAAAAGAGGAAATAAAATTCTATCCAGCTAAATTCAAGAATCTGTATCGGCACTGGATGGAGAATATAAAAGACTGGTGTATCTCGCGTCAATTATGGTGGGGACATCAAATCCCCGCATGGTATGACACAAATGGCAATATGGTGGTAGCCGCCGATTTAAAATCCGCTCAATCAACTTATCAAAAAAAATACGGGACAGCGCCTGATACATTGACCCAGGACGAAGATTGTCTGGACACTTGGTTTTCATCCTGGCTATGGCCATTTGAAGTTTTTGAAGGATTAAGCAACCCCGGTAACAAAGCTGCCAGCTATTACTACCCTACCAATACCTTAGTTACTGCTCCGGAGATTATTTTCTTTTGGGTGGCTCGCATGATCATGGCTGGTTATGAGTTTCAAGGGAAGGCCCCATTTAAACAAGTTTACTTTACAGGAATCGTACGTGATAAGCAGGGAAGAAAGATGAGTAAGAGCCTTGGAAACTCCCCTGACCTACTTGCGTTGATAGACAAATATGGTGCAGATGCAGTACGTTTTGGCATTCTAATTTCTTCACCAGCGGGTAACGACTTGTTATGGGACGAAAGCTCCAATGAGCAAGGGCTACACTTCAATAACAAATTGTGGAACGCCCTCAAACTTGTAAAAGGCTTTAAAGAGCGAGCCAAAGATGATGACACGATAGCAAAACCCAGTTTTGCTATCGACTGGATGCAAAACAGATTGGCACAGGTGCGCGCAACACTCGAAATTGAGTTCAAAGAGTTTCGTTTAAGTGAAGCACTTAAAACCATTTACTCCCTTATTTGGGATGATTTTTGTAGCTGGTACCTGGAATGGATAAAACCTGGTTTTGAGCAACCTATTCACAGCGAAACATATCAAAAAACAGTAGAAATCTTTGAAGAATTACTTCAACTGTTACATCCATTCATGCCCTTTATTACAGAAGAAATCTACCATTTATTAAAAGAAAGAAAAGAGGATTTAACCATCAAACAATTTGCGCCTATTGCTGAACAATCTAATTCAATTTTACAAGCAGGTGAAGAACTCAAACAATTGATTACGGCAATTCGTGATACGCGTAATAAATACCATTTAAAGCAAAAAGACGCAATTAAAATTCAGCTAGAATCGGCTACAGCTAGCAAATTAGAAATCATAAAAGATATATTCGCTAAGCAAGTGAATGCAGCCACTCTTTCAATTGTTCCTACACTCGATGTCACCAAACCTGGTATCTCTGTAGTAGTAGGCAAAATAAAAATTTTAGTAGAGACAGAAGGTACGCACGCATCAGAGGAACAACGCGAAAAGCTATTAAAAGATCTTGAACACCTTAAAGGATTTTTACAATCGGTAGAGAAGAAACTTTCTAATGAGCGCTTTGTACAAAATGCAAAAAAAGAAGTGATTGACCTGGAACAGAAAAAGAAAAATGACGCATTAGATAAAATTCGCATCATCGAAGAAAGCCTTGCTCGTTTAAGTTAAATACGCCGATGAAAATCAAACGCTTTCTTGTTTGCAGCATTTTTGTTTCACTTGCTTCTTTGACACTAGTTGCACAGCCTACTAATTGGGAATGGAATTATTTAAGAAAACTGGAGCAAAATCGAACAACGGCCGGAATACATTTCAATCAATTTGTCTCTGACGCCTCAGATCCCCTTGCATTAGCCATTCCTGCCGCTTTTTTTATCAAAGGATTCATCACAAAAGATAAAAATGATAAAAGCAGAGGTATTTACTTGGCAGAAAGCTTTGCAGCTAACGTCGCATTTACTTTCCTGCTCAAAAAAACAATCAATAGAAAGAGACCAGGCGAAATAGACCCTACATTCTCCGTGATGACGCCATCCTCCAGCCGGTCTTTCCCTTCCGGACACACTTCTGAAGCATTTTCACTGGCCACTTCCCTCACATTAGTATTGCCAAAATGGTATGTAATTGCTCCGGCTTATACTTTTGCAGGTTTAGTGGGATACTCACGCATGTACTTAGGTGCCCATTACCCCAGTGATATTATCGCAGGTGCATTAGTAGGAAGCGGAGCAGCCTGGCTTTCCTATCAATTCAATAAAAAATTACTGCAGCGAAAAAAATCATCGACCCGTTAAGCTCACGGGCCAAATAAATTCCATAAACCATCCTTTATAACGATCAAATTGATCAGGATCTAATAATCGGGATAGCCTGAACCCCACTGTTACAGGATGTTGATTCCACCATTTAGTGTCAAAATAGAATTCAGCACCCGCACTTCGCTGTGGAAGACTAGTAATTTTATTAAGTGCATACACCCGAGTGTAGTCAAAAAACAGTGCAGCCCGGATACGTTGTAAATATGCAAGATTCGCAAATCCAAAATCAGGATGCCAAATCGGAAAATGATAATCAATACCTGTTTTCCACATTCTTACAAAATAACGCCCAACGTATCCCCTACTGTAAGCAAATCGATTACCAAAAGAAAGTTGCCCCAGCGTATCTCTTTCTTGCCAATAAAAACCTGCCACCACATGATGGTTTTGCATAAACCCTGGCAAATAAGTTTTAATCTGTGCATTAAACTGTCCGCCTAACACAGAAGTTAAACTATGCCGAAGTGCAAATGAATAACTAAATCCGAGACGCGGAAAAATATGTTGTACGGCAGTGGCAGTGGTCCAGGAACCATTTATACCATGTACCAGATATTGAAGTGAGCGAATTCCAAATGTATCCCGATCTGCCCCTTTGTAAAAATCGGCACGAAGCCCATAGCTGCTTGATACATTCAATTGTTGAAAATAGCGCCCCTTGGTTTCTATTAAAGGAATAGACCACCCAACCCTGGCATCGAGTTGATTCCAGTTTCTAGTTACCCCCCTACTTGAAAATTGACGATCAAATGTATAATCAAAGCCTCCATTCCATTGCAAAAATGAATTACCATAGCTCGTGCTAGTTCCAACACCATGCGTTTTTTCTGCATCGTTATAGTTATAACTTAGTTCCGTTTGCAAGGTGTTTAATACATTTTCGCCGTATAACGTAAAACTATACATTGGATCGTCATAATTGGGCCGCCAAGAATGAAAGTTCAAAAGGCGAGTTGATTTGGGATAAGGCTTTGTATTCCACAATCGATCACTTTGATTATTCAAAATCCAATTTCCATTTTGAGAAAAAGCTACAGAGGCCACTGTGTTTGTAGATGCGGATTTAGTAAGGGTAGCAAGATTAAATGTCTTCCAATCAAGTGAGTCAAGCTGGGCTGTTTTCAATTGATAGCCCTCAGCGCTTTGCTCAGACCAAAACAATCTGTCGCCATTTACATTCACGTGGTATTTTCCACCCCCCCCTGCTACTAACTGGTAACACAGCTTTTTTTCCAAAGAATACGCATAGAGATCGTCATTTCCGGCAAATCCTGCAGTAAAGAAAACTATCCCATTATGAACCTGTAAATAGCCCAGGCTGTATGACGAAAATGGAGTTAACTGTAATTCTTTTTCCTCTTGAACTAATAGTAAAGCTATTTGTCCATCAGGGCGTCGAGCTGCTACTACCACGTTTTGATCATCTACAAATTTGGGATCCGTTAAAAAATACCCTGCCGGAGATGTATACCTTGAAATAACATTTCCAGTTGGCACCTCCAACCAATGTAGAGCCGTTTTTCCAGTGTCAGACACAAAAACGGCGACTACTTTTCCAGAAGCAGAAATGTCTGGTGTGAAATAGCGTGTATGATGAGTAAGCGCAAGCTGAGTTTTGGAATTCACATCTAAAATACGCAACGAACTATAGCTAATCCATCCCCTACGTGGATCCCTTTCATAAGCTGCATAAACAATTTTTCCATTGCGGTAACTGAATTGCGCATCGAGCGAAATATCCTGCGTTCGTAAACGGTGTTCTTTTTTCCCATCGAACAAATAAAATCCTGGACGATGCCGATAGGATGTTCGTATGTACAAAATTGAATCTCCATTTATCACATAGGGGAACTGTCGATTATCAACATACTTGTATTGTGGTTGTAGCAGAAATTGACCGGGAGAATTAGCTTCTACTTTGTTTTGTGTACGATAAAAATCTAGTGCATTGCTAACAAAGCTGTGATACGAAAGTCCAGTGTATTTTTTTATGGCCCCCTGAAAAGGATAAAGAAGGGAGCGGTAAGAAGCAGCATCAGAAACAACCTTACTCCAAAATTGATCGCCATATTTGAAATGTCCGTAATTACTTAAAAGATACCCCAGTTCATAATGCGAAGGAATCCAATCTTTGAATGAGCCATTTCGAATCTTCATCCAGGTATACTTTTTATTTGCATTCCACAGCATAGGAAAACTATTCATAAAACGAGGTAAGCGTCCTCTACCCTGTATACTAAGCGCTGTTTCCTGCCAAACCGCATCGCCCTCAAAAAACCAGTTTGGAACAGCCGCATTAATAGCCAGGTCAAAAGCTTGCTCACCAAACAACTGGAGGGCAAATTTGCTTAGCCCCTTTTTCATACTCTGCAGCTGCTCAACATGTCGATACTCATGCAACGCTAATTGATCGGACCAGCCCACAGAACCATTTGAAAAATTATCAAGGTCTGGTTGCAACATCCATTCACTCCGGTAGGGCCCTAACTGCACATAACCATTAGAAAGTACGGAGCGGTGTTGCAATAAAATGGGGATAGTCTTTATTTTATGATCAAGAATGATAGGCCGTTGCTTAGCAAGAGCGTGGATTAATTGTGCTGCACGTTGCGCCTGACTATCTAGTCCAGGTGCATATATTAATTGAATCGTATCTGTTTTTAGTTGCCTCCATTTTTGTTTACTCCGGTGCCCACCAAAATATTGCCCAAAGGAAGGATGGGTCAAAAGGAATAAAACGCCAAAAAGAAAAAAACGATACATAATAAAAGGTTGAGCTACTAGAGGAGTCCTACTTTTTTTTTCGCAAATTTTTTATCATATCAGCAGTCATTGCTTTTAAATCATACTCCTCCTTCCAACCCCAATCACTACGCGCTACTGAATCATCAATACTTTGTGGCCAGCTATCCGCAATTTGCTGGCGATAATCAGGAGAATAAGAAATAGAAAAATCAGGAAGGTGTGTGCGAATTGAAGCTGCAACCTCTTGCGGTGAAAAACTCATGGCAGAAAGGTTATATGAAGTTCTGATGCCAACAGATTTTTGAGGCGCCTCCATTAATTCAATGGTTGCTCGAATCGCATCAGGCATGTACATCATGGGCAAGTAAGTATCTTCTTTCAAAAAACAGGTATACTGATTTTTTTGAAGTGCCTGATGGTAAATATCAACTGCGTAGTCAGTTGTACCCCCTCCTGGCCCTGATTTGTAAGAAATCAAACCCGGGTAGCGTACACTTCGAACATCGACACCATAGCGCTGCCAATAATAATGACACCAAAACTCACCAGCATATTTACTGATTCCATACACCGTTGTGGGCTCAATAATTGTCTGCTGAGGGCAATTTTGTCGAGGAGAGCTTGGGCCAAATACCGCAATGGAGGAGGGCCAAAAAACCTTATGCAGCTTTTCTTCACGGGCAATATCCAACACATTCAATAACCCTTGCATATTCAAATTCCAGGCAAGCGAAGGATTCTTTTCGCCAGTTGCAGAAAGTATAGCGGCTAATAGATAGATCTGTGTGATATTTTGCTGAATCACCTGCACATGTATCATCTCTTTATTCATGACATCCAGCGACACGTAGGGCCCCGTTCCTGCAAGCAAGGGATTCTGTTCACGTAAATCAGCGGCAATAACCTGCCCTTCCCCATATATTTTTCGTAGCGCCAGTGTTAACTCAACCCCGATTTGTCCAGAGGCGCCAATCACTAATATTTTCTCATTTCGCATAGCAAGGTTTTACAGACAAACTTAGCATTACTTTTGCATCATGAAACCGTTTCTTCAATCCCTTTTCCAACCGCAATCTTACGACCCAAATTCCTTTTTTTTACTGGCGGGTCCCTGTGTGGTTGAGTCTGAATCCGGCGCAACGGAAATTGCAAAACATATTGCCGGTGTGTGTCAAAAATTAGGCATCCCCTATGTTTTTAAGGCCTCTTATAAAAAGGCAAACAGAACCAGCGGTACGTCTTTCACTGGAATTGGAGACCAGGATGCATTAGAGATAATAAAAAAAATAAAGTCATCGCTAAACATCCCTGTGGTAAGCGATATACATACTGCCGAGGAGGCAGACAAAGCAGCTCCCTACCTGGATATCTTACAAATCCCCGCCTTTCTTTGCCGCCAGACAGACCTGTTAACGGCAGCAGCAAAAACGGGTAAAATCATCAATGTTAAAAAAGGACAATTTCTAAGCGGCCCCTCCATGGCATTTGCAGCTGAAAAAATCAAATTAGCAGGTAACGAAAAAGTTTTATTAACAGAAAGAGGAACAACATTTGGCTACCAGGACCTGGTTGTAGACTTTAGAAATATTCCTTGGATGAAAGAAATCGGAACCCCAGTTGTAATGGATGTAACACACTCCCTGCAACAGCCTAATCAAACAAGTGGAGTAACAGGAGGAAATCCCCAATTAATTAGCACACTGGCTAAAGCAGCAATTGCGACGGGTGCAGATGGACTTTTCATTGAAACACATCCCAATCCTGCGAATGCTAAAAGTGATGGAGCCAATATGCTTCCACTAGACCAATTAGAACCACTTTTAGTGCAATTAATTAAAATAAGAAAAGCTATTACAAATTAACGAAGGTCTTCTACTGTAACGCCTGGGAATTTTGCCTTATCAAATACAAACAAGGCATCAGCGGCAGGGATATTTGTTTTAAGCGTGCCTACCGTATAAGAATACCGATTGCCGGCATTTTCTAAAACCTTAGTACTGTACATCGTTTTTGCATTCTTGTCTACGAATACAAAAACAGTATGAAAATTCTTGCTCTTGTCAAGAGGAGTCAATTGAATTTCTTGTACCAATTTAGCACCAACTTTCTTTTCTCCATTTAATACATACAAGAAGTCCTTGTCATAAAAATTTGAAAAGAGTTTTTGGGGAGTAATCATACCGCCTGAGGCATCTAGGGTGTTAATGGTTACTTCATTCGCGGCTTTATCTAAGTTCCACACGGTTGTTCCGTTACAAAATATCTCTTGTCCACCAAAACTCAGCTTATAACGAGTACCCTTCATCAGGATAGTACCGGTTTTTGTGGAAAGTACTTTTCCAGCAGCATTTTCAACTTTATAGGTAAATATGGCTTGAACGGTTGTAAAAGATTTAAAACGAGTGCTGACTGCATCAAGTATTTTTTTTGCTTCAGGATCGTTTTTAGCGGGCTTAGTTTGAGCAATTACAGACCCAGCCAAAAGGACAAGTCCAAGTGCTAAAAAAGTAAGTTTTTTCATGCGGGTTGGCCCTGCGAGTGCAGCAGCGGTGCAAAGATAATTGAAATCAGCCCATGTTCTCCAAAAGTCGTTGGAGTTCAGCCTCGGTTTTAACTAATACATCACGCGGCCTGCTTCCCTGGCTAGGACCTACGATTCCAGCAATTTCAAGTTGGTCCATCAAACGGCCCGCACGATTATAGCCTAATTTCATTCTACGCTGCAACAATGAAGTAGAACCAATTTGCTGTAGAACAATCATCCGAGCAGCATCGTCAAATAAAGAATCTCGTTCAGAAAGATCCACTTCTCCCCTAGCTTCCGCTTCTTTTTCATCAATATACTCAGGCAATAAAAAGGCTTGTGGGTAACCCTGTTGTTCGCTAATAAAGTCTACTATTTGCTCCACCTCGGGTGTATCAACGAACGGGCACTGAAGTCGTGTCAATTCTCCATTATGAGAAATTAACATGTCCCCCTTACCTATCAATTGTTCAGCTCCACCGGTATCCAAAATAGTTCGGGAGTCAATTTTAGAAGACACTTTAAAAGCAATACGCGCAGGGAAGTTGGCCTTGATTGTACCTGTGATGATATTAACAGAAGGACGCTGGGTGGCAATGATAAGGTGAATACCAATGGCACGTGCAAGTTGAGCTAAACGAGCAATCGGCATCTCCACCTCCTTACCGGCAGTCATGATCAGATCGGCAAATTCATCTACCACCAATACGATAAACGGAAGATAGGTATGCCCTTTTTGCGGATTCAGCTTTCGCTTGACAAACTTCTCGTTATATTCTTTAATGTTTCGAGCACCCGCTTCTTTTAATAAGTCGTATCGATTATCCATCTCAATACACAATGCATTAAGTGTATGGATTACTTTTTTTGTATCGGTGATAATAGCATCCTCTTCTCCGGGCAACTTTGCTAAAAAATGCTTTTCAATATGGCGATAGATGCTTAACTCAACTTTTTTAGGATCAATCAACACAAACTTGAGTTGAGAGGGATGTTTTTTATAAAGTAAGGAGACAAGAATTGCATTAAGCCCCACGGATTTACCCTGACCCGTTGCACCCGCCATTAATAGATGTGGCATGGAAGCCAGATCAACAATATAATTCTCGTTGTCAATACGCTTACCGATAGCTATTGGTAAACTATAGATATTATGCTGAAACTTTTCTGAAGACAGTAAGCTCTTCATGCTTACGATTGTTTTCTTCAGATTGGGCACCTCAATACCAATGGTGCCCTTTCCTGGGATAGGAGCAATAATACGAATGCCAAGTGCTGCCAAACTCAGCGCAATATCATCTTCAAGATTTTTAATGCGAGAAATACGAACACCAGGTGCAGGTACAATTTCATACAGCGTTACAGTTGGACCAACCGTTGCGCTAATTTTTTGGATTTCGATCGAGTAATTACGAAGTGTGTTAATGATCTGCGTTTTATTACTCTCAAGCTCGCTACTGTCATGAATAATTTTTTCAGACCCATGCTGCTCTAGTAATTGCAATGAAGGGTATTTGTAATTACTAAGATCAAGGGTAGGCTCGTAAGGGGGGAGATTTTCTAATACCTCAGCCGCGGGCTCTTCAATTTCGTCAGTTACAATTTTGATTTCTAATTCTAAATCGCCTTCCTCTTCATCCGTATTCTCAATTGTAGTTTCCTCTAAGGGTGACTCTGCTACCGGCTCTAGCGAAACAGGCTCTACTATTTCTGCTACAGGTGTAAGCTCAATGGGCACAACGGGATAAACTTCAGCCATCGGCTTAGGTACAAGATCTTCTTTTTCTGTCAGCAATAATTCCGACTGCGCTTCTTCCTGGGAAGGGAAAGTCATTGAAGTATCCTCTTTTAAACTATTAGGTTGCCCCCCAGACGCGTAAAGTTCATTTAACGTTTGACCTGCCCCAAATGATGCAAAAGAAGTAGAGGGATCAGTAGGATCCTCTTCACTTTTTTCAACTTCTTCGGTGGTCTCCATTTCTGTGCTGTCGTCGGTAGGTTGAATATCTTTTTTTACTGGCAGCTTAAAACTCGGATTGAATTGCCAAATTAAATAGGCAGCTGCTACCAAGAACAAAACTGCACCCGTGCCTACTACCCCAAATATCCCCTCCATTTCTGTTTTGATCAGATTGCCAACCCCACCTCCAAATGAAAATTCGCTGGAGCGAAAAATATAAGAAAGCGATACTGACAACACAGTTACACCAATGGTAACATATTTCAGATTACGCCAAATAGAAAATACACGTTGTCTAAAAAGTAAATTAACCCCTACTACAAAAAAGAAAGTACACACTAAAAAGGAGGCGATACCAAAGGCTTTATAAAAGAAAAAATGGGAGACTACCGCTCCTAATCTTCCCAGCCAATTGAGGGCAGGCTTATCGTTATCCAACAAGGCAGATAACCCTTGCTGGGCAAGTGCTTGGTCATCTCTCCACGTAAATAAGTAAGAAGCAAAAGAGATAAAAAGAAAAAGGGATATAACAATAAAACTGATCCCTACAATTTTCCAGGTACGCTCATCTTTTAGCAAGCCTACGACATCTACCTGCGCTTCGGTTTCTTTTTTAAAATCACGCAGTTCGGGATCTTTTTCCTTTTTGGAAGTCCCTGATTTTAAGCGGTTAGCCATTCAAACAAAGATAATTAGTTTGAAGGTTTAAACTTAGCAAAAGAAAAGGCAAGCAAAACCCAACCACTAATGAAAAATAACCCACCCACTGGCGTTACCAAAACAATCCATTTTGGCACTGGTAACTCATTTAATCGCAAGTAAGTCAAATAATATAAAGAACCTGAAAAACAAAGCAAGCCGGCTAGAAAAAATTGACGCGCCCAATAATTCGTTTTACGCTCTCCGTAAATTGCGAGTGCGCCGCATAAAAGCAAAGCGATTGCATGCCAAAAATGATATTGTACAGCTGTTTGGTAGGTTTGGATCAACTGTGTATTAGTAGTAATGCGCTGAAGACCATGCGCCCCAAATGCTCCAGCGGCTACTGCCATACCTGCCAAAATAGAACCAATAAATAGATTAGTTTTTTGCATGGCTTAACCAGTTTAAAATAAAAGGTAGTGCAGCTTGCTCTTCGCAGTAAACAAAATCAGCCTGTGCATAAAAGGGATGTCTTTCTTTCAGTTTTTCTGCAATATAATCAGCAAGTTGCTCCTCATTCAAGTCTGCTATCAATGGCCTTTCTTGCTTTCCCATTACTAATCGCTTCCATAAAACAGAAGGGTCAGGATTCAGCCAAATTACTTTTCCCATTTCCTTCATAAATTGAATAGTATCATCAAAGCAAGGTGTACCTCCACCACAGGCCATAACAAACTTATCTTGCTTGTTGGCAATTTCAAGGAGCAGCTTTTTTTCGATGATCCTAAAGGCATTTTCTCCATACCTAGAAAAATAGGATGTAATTGAACTACCAATAAGTGCTTCAATACTTTTATCTAAATCTATGAAGGGGTAACTAAGCGAATGGGCAAGCTCTTCCCCAACCTGGGATTTTCCTGCTCCCATAAACCCAATTAGAAAAAGTTGCAAATTGATCTATTTAAAAGCATTCAGGCCAGTTATATCCATTCCTGTAATTAGTAAATGAATATCATGCGTCCCTTCATACGTGATCACACTTTCCAGATTCATCATGTGACGCATAACCGGGTACTCACCGGTAATACCCATTCCACCTAGCACCTGTCTCGCATCTCTGCAAATCTGGGTTGCCACCTCACACGCATTTCGCTTAGCCATGCTAACCTGCTGTGGCGTCACTTTGCCTTCATTCATCAATACGGCTAATCGCCAATTCAATAGCTGCGCCTTGGTAATCTCTGTAAGCATCTCTGCTAATTTCTTTTGCTGCAATTGAAAAGAAGCGATTGGCTTACCAAATTGCTCGCGTTCCTTTGCATAACGCAGTGCTGTATCATAACAATCCATCGCCGCACCAATTGCACCCCATGCAATACCAAAGCGGGCCTTGGTTAAACAGCTGAGAGGACCCTTTAAACCTTTAACTCCTGGGAGAATGTTTTTCTTAGGAACTTTTACATTATCAAAAACCAACTCCCCGGTTGCAGAGGCGCGCAAACTCCATTTACTATGAGTTGTAGGAGTGGTAAACCCTTCCATTCCCCTTTCCACTATAAGACCACGCACCTCGCCTTTTGAATCTTTAGCCCACACCACTGCAACTTGCGCAAATGGAGCATTACTGATCCACATCTTAGCCCCATTCAAAATAACATGATCACCTGCCTCTGAAAAATTTGTAAGCATGCCGGAAGGATCGCTTCCATGATTTGGCTCCGTTAAACCAAAACAACCTAGCCACTCACCGCTTGCTAATTTTGGTAAAAAATTTCTTTTTTGTTCTTCACTACCATAAGCCTGAATGGGGAACATTACTAATGAGCCTTGCACAGATGCTGTTGATCGTACTCCGCTATCACCTCTCTCTAACTCTTGCATCATTAAACCGTAGGAGATATAATCTAACCCACCTCCGCCATATTCTTGTGGAACGGTTGGACCAAAACAGCCTAGCTCCCCAAGTTGCTTCACAATATGTTGTGGAAACTCAGCTCGCTGTGCATACTCCTCAATAATGGGAGAAATCTCTTTTTTTACATACTCGCGAACAGCATCACGAATTAATTTATGTTCTTCAGTGAGCAACTCATCGAGTGCAAAATAATCTGGATGTTGAAATAAATCAGTACGGGCAGCCATCGGTTTAATTTATACGTTGCAAAAATAGCAAAGCCAAAACATTATATATTTTTAGAGGTAGAGAGACATTTCTTGTTGATAGGCTTTTGCAACGTCTGCAGCAGCCTGCGCATAATCTTTAGCAGAGGATGCATAAATAATGGCTCTACTAACATTCACTAAAATTCCAATATCGTCGTTCATTGCTTTTAAAGATATTTCTTTCAAGCTCCCCCCTTGTGCTCCCACCCCGGGTACTAATAAAAAATGTGAAGGGCAAATAGAACGAATATGTGTAAAAGAGTCGGCCTGCGTAGCACCCACAACAAACATCAAATTATCGGGGCGTCCCCAGTCTGAAACTTTTTTCAACACCTGCTCATACAAAAGACCATCAGAAGTTGATAACATTTCAAAATCAGCCGCACCTGGGTTAGATGTTAGCCCCAACACGATAGTCCACTTACCAGCAAACTCTAAAAAGGGGGCCACACTGTCCTTTCCCATATAAGGCGCAACTGTGATAGCATTAAAAGGTAGTGTATCAAAAAATGCGCGCGCATATTGACGAGAAGTGTTTCCAATGTCTCCTCTTTTTGCATCAGCAATTAAAAAATGTTCCTTTCCGATATAGGCCACCGTTTTTTCCATAGTAGACCAACCAGCGGCACCCATGGCTTCATAAAAAGCAGTATTGATTTTATAGGCAACACAGTAGGGTCTGGTTGCATCAATGATTGCCTTGTTGAATTCAAAAACAGGATCACTCTCCCCAAGTAAATGAGAAGGAAGAAGTTCAATATCCGTATCCAAACCCACGCATAAATACGAATTACGCTGCCTGATTAATTGAATAAGCTTTTCGCGGGTCATAGTTTAACTTTTAAAAACCCTTTACATGGTTGCTGCAATCTTTTCGGAGGCGATATCTGCATTACGCATTGCAATACTACGCACAACTCCAGCTGCAAATAATTCAAATGCTTTTTTAGTTAAAGGCTCATCACTCATCATCACAGGCACACCCTGGTCACCACCTTCACGAATGGATTGCACCAATGGTATTTCTCCCAAAAAAGGAATGTCATATTCATCAGCGAGACGACGTCCCCCTTGTTTTCCAAAAATATAATACCGATTGTCTGGCAATTCAGCAGGAGTAAAATAACTCATATTCTCCACTAGTCCGATCAATGGTACATTTAGTTGTGCCTGACCAAACATAGCGATCCCTTTTTTTGCATCGGCCAATGCTACATCTTGTGGAGTCGTAACGATAACGGCACCTGTTACTGGGACGGTTTGCAGTAATGTAAGATGAATATCACCTGTACCAGGAGGCATGTCAATAACCAGGTAGTCCAAATTTTCCCAATGAACATCTGTTACAAACTGCTTTACAGCGCTACTAGCCATAGGCCCTCTCCAAACCACTGCATTTTTTTCATCCACCAACAGACCAATACTCATTAGCTTAATTCCAAAACGTTCCAACGGAACAATCATCCCTTTTCCATTCACCTCTTTCATCAATGGCCTTTCACCACGAACACCAAACATGATGGGAACGCTGGGGCCATATATATCAGCATCCATTAATCCTACTTTGGCTCCACCTTGGGATAAAGCTAATGCTAGGTTTGCAGCAATGGTGGATTTACCAACACCACCCTTTCCACTAAATACAGCAATAATGTTTTTTACCTGAGGAAGCACCACTCCGGCATCAACACGCTTTGAGGTGGTTTGCGCGGTGAAATTTACCGTCACTAAAGCTGCCTTGTTTACCAAAAGCTTGATTGCATTTTCGCAGGCCGTACGCATCATATCCTTCATTGGACAGGCCGGCGTGGTCAATACCAATGTAAAGGAAACATTATTTCCATCTATTGCAATATCCTGCACCATATTGAGCGTTACAAGATCTTTGCCCAAATCAGGTTCCTGTACGTTTTGAAGCGCCTCCAGAATCTTCTCTACTGTCATAACTACTTGATAAATTCTTCACAAAGGTAGCCATTCGGAGGAGCATTTTGTTGAGTGGAAACGAGGAACTGACTAATTTTGGGCCCTTGCTGAAATTATTACGATATAGCTGTTTAATCCTTCTGCTTAGCCCCCAGCTTGCCCATGCACAGTTTGAATCAACAAGGGATTCAGTAGTGCAATTGTATGGTGTAGTTATGACAGCAGATAGCCTGGTAGGCATCCCTGCTGTAAGCATTATGGTAAAAGGGCAAAATCGAGGAACGCTTTCTAACAATCAGGGAGTTTTTTCAATTGTTGTTCTAAAAGGAGACGAAGTGGAATTCACGCATGTCAGTTACCTGTCTAAGAAAGTTAAAATTCCTCGCGACTTGGTGGGAAACCAATACGGGATAGTACAATTGATGGTTGCAGATACTGTCTATTTACCAGCTACCGTACTCAAGCCCCGTCCCACTCCTGAGCAATTTGCTAGAGACTTTGCAAATGTTTCCATATCAGACGACCAATATGAAATAGCTCGAAAAAATACGAACGCAGCTTCGCGCAGGTTGTTGTTACAGACCATACCGGGTGATGGAGGAGAAGCAACGCGGATGCAAATGAATAAAATTGCTAACAGAGCTGTTTATCAGGGACAAGCTCCGCCCATCAATATTTTAAACCCTGTTGCATGGGCAGATTTTATACAAGCTTGGAAAAGAGGCGACTTTAAAAGAAAAAATTAACTAGAATGAAAAAGATGTCGGTAGTTGGTGCTGGCACCATGGGTAACGGAATTGCGCAGGTATTTGCGCAAACAGGTTGGCATGTCACGTTGATTGATGTACAGGCGCAACAATTAGAAAAAGCGCTTCAAACAATTGGTAAAAACCTGGATCGACTCATTACTAAAGGGATATTGCCCGCTGATGCGAAAGAAAAAACATTAGGCAATTTAACTACTTCAACTTCCATACAAGAAGGCGTAAAAGATTCATCAATTGTCATTGAGGCGGCTACAGAAAACCAGTCTATCAAGCTGGCCATTTTCAAGCAAATAGACCAGTTTGCTGCAGCAGAGTGCATCTTAGCAACAAACACATCTTCCATCCCCATTCAAATTATTGCTAAAGCAACCAGTCGGCCAGACAAAGTGATTGGAATGCACTTCATGAATCCTGTTCCCATCATGAAGCTTGTGGAAATAATTAAAGGATCTGAAACCAGTAACATAGTTGCAGATACAATTGTGACTATGAGTAAAGAACTAGGAAAAGTACCTTGTGTTGTAAATGATTTTCCTGGTTTTATCTCTAACAGAATTCTGATGCCAATGATCAATGAAGCGATTTGCAGTTTGGAGGAAGGTGTAGCAGGTGTACAAGAGATAGATACAATCATAAAATTAGGAATGGCTCATCCAATGGGCCCTCTGCAATTAGCAGACCTAATTGGGCTTGATGTTTGCCTATCGATTATGCATGTATTAGAAGAAGGATTTAATAATCCAAAATATAAAGCAGCTGCGCTTCTTCAAAAAATGGTCGCTGATGGAAAATTGGGAGTAAAAACAGGTGAGGGATTTTATCTGTATCAAGCGGGTTCAAAAGAATTATTAGTAAACCCATTGTTCAAAAAAAACTAAGTTGATTCGCTATCCTTATTAGCTACAACTTCTTGATAAATGAGCCCATTCACTGCAGAAAAAGCAGTATTCGCTTCTATAAATTGTAGCAGTGGCGCTCCTTCAGTTATCGGTACGCATTGATTAAACCTGGCACACCCAATAAGGCTCCCCCGATCTGAAAATTCACCTTTCCCCGTTTTTACAATAGTTTTATAACTGTACTCTTGCATTCGAAACAAATCTAGCAAATAGAAACGGCTATTTTGCTGTTGCGCATTGTAAGTTTGCAGCATGACAGTTCAGGAGGCAGCAAAATGGATCATACAAAAAATAGCTGATCAATATGACCAGGAAGAATGCGCCGCAATTACTAGAGAGCTATTACTTTTCCAATTAAAATCTGAACCTAAAGATTGGATCAAAATTCAACGATTGAACATTGCGGACAAAGGAATAGAAACGCTGACTCAACAAATCAATAGATTAAAAAAAGGAGAACCACTACAATATATATTGGGTGAAGCCTGGTTTTGCAACCTGCGGTTTGAAGTAGGACCAGGTGTATTAATACCGAGGCCAGAGACCGAAGAACTAGTTGAATGGGTAATTAGCCACTGCCGTTTTCCAGTGAATGAATTACGCTTATTAGATGTTGGAACAGGAAGTGGGTGTATTGCAATTGCATTAAAAAAAAGAATGAAAGCGGCTTCAGTGTGGGCGATAGAGAAAAGTCAAGAAGCCATTGAACAAGCTCGTAACAATGCAAAACAATTAGGAACCGACATTGAATTTTTACAAATGGATTTGTTTGACGAATCCAAATGGGAAAGCTTACCTGAATTTGATTTTACAATCAGCAATCCGCCCTATATCACAGAGAAAGAAATAAGTGAACTAGCCAAACAAGTTCGTTACCACGAACCCTCCCTCGCACTTTTTGCCCCCTCCCAGGATCCCCTGGCCTTCTATAGAAAAATTACTGCCTTGTTTTTACAAAAGCGGAGAAAGACAGGACAATTATTTTTTGAAATCAATCCCCACTATGCGGAAGAGTTAATAAAACTACTCGAAGAAAATGGCCTACAGGGAGAAGTAAAACAAGATATGCAAGGTAAAAAAAGGATGATTCGAGCCTGGCATGATTAATCAATTCGCGCTACTACTTTTGCCCTCTCCTTTTTTGCTAGTAACATAATGCGATACACCTCGCCATAGAAAGCTGTTGTATCTGCATTAATAACCACCGTAGGTGTGTCGGTTTGTGTACGAAATTTTGCAATTTCTGCTGCTAAGGATGAATCAAACCCAGATGAAGAAACAGGCGTAGTACCAATATAAAATTGTTGATTTTTGTCAATAGAGACCATTATCTGTTGCTTTGCCTTTGTATCTCTTGTTCCCTTTGGCAAACCAACTTTTATGACGTTTGGATTAGCCAAGGTGGCAACAATCAAAAAAAACATAAGCAGAATGAATAGGATATCATTCAATGAGTCTGTAAAGACTTCAGATTCTTGATTACGCTTTTTTCTGAATCGCATTTAGGATGCTTGTTGCTGAGTTGGCTCTTGTAATAAATCTAAAAAGTCAGCAGAGGCCGCTTCCATTTGGTGACTTGCCTTGTCGATTTGAGTATTTAAATAACTGTACCCTAAATAGGCAAGTAATCCAATAGCCAGACCTGAAATGGAAGTGACAAGCTTTGTATAAATACCCCCGGCAATAGTTGCTACCTCAAATTCATTGGTCGTATTAATTGCCGAAAATAATTGCATAAGGCCAACCAAGGTACCAACAAACCCAAAAATGGGAGCCGCTTTGGAAATAACAGACAATACGGCAAGATTTTTTTCGAGTTTATACATCTCGAGTACGCCCACATTATCCATGCTGGTTTCTATTCTGTCTAATGGCTTTCCAATGCGTTGAATTCCCTTATCTATGATGCGAGCAACTGGATTGTTTGTATTCTTAGTAAAACTCTTTGCCGCAGCAACATTACCTGTAAGCAGATGATCCTTGATAATATTCATGAAATTCTCATCCACTCGTCCTGCTGCCTTAATGGCCATATATCTCTCAATGAAAACATAAATAGCTAGCAAAAACATGACCCCAAGCGGAATCATGATCCAGCCACCTGTGGAGAGCAATTCCCATAGACTTAAAAAGCCATCTTTATTGATATCCCCAGCAACAGAAGTGGCTTTAGCGGGGATCGAATCTGTGATTTGCAAAAAATGGATCATAATACAAAATTGGTCCTAAAAGTAAAGTAATAACGTTTTTTAACCTTTTTCTATTGTGCCTGCCGGTTTAACCATAAGAGCTTGTATTTGCTTCATGGTTCGCTCCATCCCCTCTGCACTACCATCTAGAAAAATCACATTACCCTTGCCGTACTCAGCAAAGTTCTTGATTGCTTCTGTCCACATACTGAATAAAATGACATTGGTATCCAGGTTAGCCAATTTTAATTGTTCCGCAGCCTCTGTCATACCCAAAGCAACTTCTTTTCTAAAAAGTGCAACACCCTGCCCTCTTAAACGAGCGGCTTCTCTTTCTGCTTCGGCAGAAATCTTGATTGCATTTCCATCTGCCTCTGCCGCTTTGGTTTTAGTGATCAACAAAGCTTGGCCCTCATTTTCTGCAGCTGCTTTCAAGTTATTTGAGGCCACCACTTTACTCATCGAGTCTAAGATCAATTTATCAAATGTGATATCATTGATCTGTAGGTCCATTAAATGATATCCCCACTCTTCCAATGAGTAATCCACCTCCACTTTTACATACTGTACAATCTCCCTACGCAACCCCAATACTTCAGCTTGCTTTTTAGTTGCCACAAATGAACGGATATTCCCTTCAATTGTTCGGATCAAGGCCTGCATCAGATCTTTATCGGCAATAAACTTAAAAGCCACTTTTTTTATGGTTTCCTCGTCAGCATTTTGCACCGCATAGAGCAACATGCTTTTGAAGTAAACATTTGCCTGATCATTTGTAACCGCCTGAAACTCTAACTCAACAGAACGGTTTTGAATAGATACTTTTTTAAACACTATCTCCAAAAAAGGGATTTTAAAATTCAACCCCGGACGCACAATACGACGGTACTTGCCGAACATTGTTATTACCCCGATGTAGCCCTGATTAATTGTAAACAGACCGGAGAAAAAGAACGCGAGCAACACTAGCAAATACCAGTGCTCCCACAGCCAACTAAAATATTGCATGATGATTTAATTTATCAGTCAGCACTACACTGTGCCGACAAGGTTACCAAATTTACTAAGGTCTGGACAGATTTCTGCATATCCTGTACAGAAACAAATTCATGCTTAGAGTGAATGGCATTTTCGCCTGCAAATAGATTTGGGCAAGGAAGCCCTAAAAAAGACAATCGGGAACCATCAGTTCCACCTCTTACACTTTCGGTCTTCACCTTCAAGCCAGTTTTTTCAATAGCCCGTTGCGCTAACGCTACTACTTGAGGATGCGCATCTACTATCTTTTTCATATTGCGGTACTGCTCCGTGACCACAAAATCAAAACTTGACCCTGGAAATTGCGCACAAACGCTTTTTGCCAATTCATATAAGAAATCTTGTTTCACTTTCAATTCGCTCGTGTCAAAATCGCGAATAATAAACTCCACAATAGATCGGTTAGCATTCCCATTTATATGCATTGGATGTACAAACCCCTCTCTGCCAGCTGTCGTTTCTGGCGACAACGATTGTTTAGGTAGTTGCTCTACAAAATAAGAGGCAATTTTAATAGCATTGACCAAAATTCCCTTTGCATATCCCGGATGTGCAATTACACCCTGAAAATGAATAGCTACCGCATTTGCACTAAACGTCTCATACTCCAAGCTACCCAACTCACCGCCATCTAATGTGTAGCCAAAGGAAGCTCCAATCTTTTTTACATCCAATTTTTCAGTACCCCGACCTACCTCCTCATCCGGAGTAAACAATAAACGAATAGGCCCATGTTTACACCCTTGATTTGTCATTAAAAAATGGGCAAAGTCCATGATAATCGCAACCCCTGCTTTATCATCAGCCCCTAACAATGTGGTACCAGAGGCAGTAATTATGTCATCTCCAATTTTTTGCAAGAGATAAGGATATTTTGCAGGACTAATGATCTGGGTTTTATCATCGGGTAGTACTATATCCTGTCCCTGGTATTTAGAATGTAATATCGGTTTTACACCTGTGCCACTACAATCGGGCGCGGTATCAACATGTGCGCAAAAACAAATGACAGGAACCGTCTCAGGTATTGTTGACGGGATAGTGGCCATTACGTATCCCCACTCATCTAGATGAGCGTCAGAGATACCCATTTGCTTCAATTCGTTCACCAATAACACAGAGAGATCCTTTTGTTTTTCTGTGCTTGGGAAACTATTGCTGTGAGGATCACTTTGTGTATCAATCTGTACATACCGCATAAACCGATCACGCACAGTATAAGCGTACTGTTGCAATAAAAAATCCATATCACTTTAGGTTAAGGTGTAATGATCAAGGAGCTGCCACCTTCTATTTCAACTAATTCTAAGTCAAATACTAAATCCTTGCCTGCTAATGGATGATTGGCGTCCAATATAACAGTGGTCTCCTTAATTTCTGTAATAGTGACCTGGTATGTTCTACCCTGTCCATCACTCATTTGAAGTGGCATCCCAACAGAAATTTCCATATCGGCGGGGAATCTTTCCTTAGGCATATCAATAACCATTTCAGGACTATGTTGTCCATAGGCTTCCAAAAATGGGATATGAATTGTTTTTTTCTCCCCAACGGACATTCCGGTAACACCCTCGTCAAATCCCTTAATCACAGCACCAGTTCCGACTTTAAATTGCAATGGTTCTCTTCCAGTGGAAGAGTCAAATGTTTCTCCATTAGTTAACTTACCATGATAATGCACTTTTACACTATCACCTGATTTTACTACTGCCATTTTAAAAAAATTTACCCGCAAGGTAATATAATTGAGTGGCCCACTACCTTTTTTTACTCCCCTTTTTTGTATTTTCATTACTCAAACCATAAGCATGCGCAAGCCCTATTTATTTTTGATAGTATTCATCGGATTTATATCCGCACATGGACAACAACGAACGATTGTCAAAAATGCATCGAATGCAAATACAATCAGTCCTGGTGCTAACCGCTTAGATCAATACCTGCCCTTATTAAAAGGAAAAAGTGTCGGCATATTTGCCAACCAAACCTCAATGGTTGGGGGAAAACACCTGGTTGACACTTTGCAAGATCTGGGTATTAAAATACGTGTCATTTTTGGCCCAGAACACGGATTTAGAGGAAATGCCGACGCGGGTGAAAAGGTGGGTGATTATATTGATGAAAAAACGGGCATCCCTGTAATCTCTTTATATGGCGCAAAAAGAAAACCAACTGAAAAAGATCTCCAAGAAGTTGACATTTTAATTTTCGATATCCAAGATGTTGGCACTCGCTTCTACACATTCATTTCATCGCTAGAAGCGTACATGGAGTCTGCCATTGAATTCAACAAGCCTTTGATTGTTCTGGACCGACCTAATCCAAACGGTCACTATGTAGATGGTCCTGTTTTAGATACTAGTTACCGCTCTTTTGTTGGTATGCAGCCCGTGCCAATCGTATATGGAATGACCATTGGCGAATATGCAAAAATGTTACTGGGTGAAAAATGGATAAGAGAAGGTAAGAAAGAGCCTGCTGAAGCTTCTGCATCATTAGACCCCGCAAAAGTTAGCGCCAGTGCACCTGAAGTCTTGACTCCCATGGAGATTAATGATGAAAAATCAGCATTCAAATTAACAGTAATCCCTTGCGAAAATTACACGCATAAGTCAAGCTATATTTTACCGGTACGTCCCTCCCCTAATCTTGCAACCATACAATCAATCTATTTATATCCCACCACTTGTTTATTTGAAGGAACTGTGCTCAGTGAAGGCAGAGGGACAGACAGACCCTTTCAGTTAATAGGACATCCAAACCTTCCTAAAAGCCTCATCAGCTTTACTCCTAATCCCAATGAAGGAGCTAAAAACTCTAAACATTATGGAAAGCTATGCTATGGCTGGGATTTTGGAGGAACGGCAGCGGAAGTGAAACAAAAAGTAAGCAACAAAATACAATTGAACTGGCTGTTGAGGGCTTATCAACTTTACCCAGTTAAGGATAGCTTCTTTCTGATTCCAAAAACAGGTGATCCCTCTAAATCCTTTTTTAATAAACTTGCGGGGAATAGTGAGCTAGCCAAACAAATTAAAGCAGGAAAAACGGAGACAGAAATTCGTAAATCTTGGGAACCAGCAATAATGCAATTCAAAACAATCAGAAAACGCTATTTACTCTACCCAGATTTTGAGTAGCGGAAAAGACATTTTGTACTTTCGCATCCATGTCAGATCAAAAAAAATCAACCCGTATTGTATTTATGGGGACCCCTGATTTTGCAGTTGCGAGTTTGCGCGCTCTGTTAGAAGCAGGTTTTACAATTGTTGGAGTGGTCACTTCCCCCGATAAACCAGCAGGGAGGGGATTACAATTACAAGAAAGTGCAGTAAAGAAATTTGCGCTCACCAATCATTTACCGATTTTACAACCCGTCAAATTAAAAGATCCAACTTTTCTAGAGCAACTTGATCAATGGAAAGCAGATTTACAAATAGTTGTTGCCTTTCGAATGCTACCTGAAATAGTCTGGAATCGTCCCCCTTTAGGCACCATCAATCTTCACGGCTCTTTGCTCCCGCAATACAGAGGAGCGGCTCCTATTAATTGGGCATTAATTAATGGGGAGCAAACTACAGGTGTAACTACATTTTTACTCAAACAAGAAATTGATACCGGAGATATTTTACTATCGAAATCTCTCTCTATTGAGCCTTCCGACAATTTTGGTTCGCTTTACATAAAACTCCAACAGCTGGGTGCCCTGTTATTAGTAGAAACAATCGAAAAATACGTAAATGGCCAGCTGTCTCCACAACCACAAGTAGCGAGTGAAAATATAATTAAACATGCCCCTAAAATTTCTAAGGAAACGGGGCATATCAACTGGAACCAGCCAGCACAAACTGTACTCAATTTAATTCGTGGCCTCAGCCCAATTCCTGGCGCTTATACACAGTTTCAAGGCAAGCAACTCAAAATTTTTTCGGGAACGATCATGCAAGCAACTCCACAAAAAAATACTGGTGAATTTGAGACAGACGAGAAAAGTTACTTACGCTTTGCTTGCGAAGATGGATGGCTTTGTATTGATGAAATGCAGCTAGAAGGTAAAAAAAGATTGAATATCGCTGCTTTTTTAGCAGGATTTAGATTTGAAAAATAATTCACTCCTTGTCCTTGAGAATTCTAAATTCTTTTGGATAGTAGTTATTGATTCGACCCTCCAAAACATTGGCCCATCCCAACCCAAAGCCATTGTAGGTAACAAGATTCCATCCCCGATTCACATTAGACACAGCAATCTCTTTTCGTTGTAAATAATGTATAGCTTGTTCCTTTTCTAATGCAAAGGCACTAACTGTTGACGCTACTTGGTTCGACAGCGCAAGGGCATGATCAGGAATAAATTTTTCTTTCATCCATTGACCAATTCGCAGTCCAGCATAGCAGATGTATAACTTTTGTTTGAACAAAGTGAGTAAGTCCCATTGGGAAACAGGCCAAGCATGCAATTGCCCACCCGCTTCAAACAAATGTTGATCATCTAAATCAATCCACCCGTTTAACCGTTGATTTTCTTTTTGTGGTAGTGGCAAAAACTTATCTACTCTTATTGAAGAGTAGGCAGGAGACGAATCTGCCGACTTTTGCAAACAACAAAAATAAAAACCCTCTCCGCGCATTTGATGTGGCCAACAGCGATAGCCAACTTCACTTTCCTGAGTTCCCCACGCATTATCCAATTGCAATGGAAGAACAGTAGCCTCTAATTCATTTTTTGCCCAGGAAATAATATTTTCATTCTCTTCTAGAGAGTAGGAACAGGTTGAGTAAAATAATATGCCGCCCGGCTTTAAAGCCTGCCAAGCCGCGGCCAATATTCGCTGCTGTCGTTGGGCACAATGAATAACATGTGATTCACTCCATGAAGAAATTGCCAAGGGATCTTTCCTGAAAAGCCCACTTCCACTACAGGGTGCATCCAGGGTAATCCAATCAAATAGATCGGCTAACTCTTGAAAATGGTATGGATCATTTTGAGTGACTACCACAGCAGTAGTGCCCCATTTAATACAGTTATCCCGAAGTAGATTCACTCGAGACTTTATCACTTCGTTAGCCACTAATACACTGCCTTTGGGCAACAAAGAATAAAGGTGAGTAGTCTTTCCACCTGGGGCAGCGCATAAATCTAATGCACAAATAGGTTGTTGCAAAGACATATGTTGAATAAACGCCTGCTCCAGCAACATGCTGCTAGCCTCTTGCACATAATAGCAACCTGCATGAAAAAAAGGATCGAACGTAAATGAAGGCCGTGGATCAACATAAAAACCTTGAAGAGCCCAAGGAACTTTTCGAAGCGAAAAAGGCAAAGCAGGTTGTTTATCGGGATTCAAACGTAGCGAGGTCATAGAGTCTGCCTCTAGATGTCGTTGAATGAAAGCCTCTCGATCAAACCCAGGAAGACCGTCCAAAGAATTGAGTAGCGCGATAGGTAATTGCACAACTTAAGGATAATAGAATCAAAGATTCTTAATTTCAGCTACCAGGTCTTGCAGCACTTTCTTAGCATCGCCAAACAACATGGAAGTCTTAGGACGAAAGAAAAGTTCATTTTCAATACCTGCATACCCAGGCTTCATGCTTCTCTTATTTACAATAACATGCTTGGCTAATTCAACATCCAAAATAGGCATACCATATATTGGAGATGACGGATCCGTTTTTGCAGCAGGATTTACTACATCGTTGGCACCTAGAATCAGCACTACATCAGTGGTAGAAAATTCCTCATTAGCCTGCTCCATTTCCAATAATTTATCATAAGGAACATCGGCCTCTGCAAGGAGAACATTCATATGACCTGGCATCCGACCTGCAACAGGATGAATGGCGTACTTTACTGTTACCCCTTTACTTTCTAATAATTTTTCGAGCTCATGGCAAGCATGTTGTGCCTGCGCAACGGCCAGTCCGTATCCTGGAACAATAAAAACTTTATTAGCATAGCTCATCAACACAGCTGTATCACTCAAACTAATTTCCTTATGGGTACCTTGTACACTTGTAGAAGAACCTCTTCCAACGGCACTGGCACCAAAGGAGCCAATCAATACATTTGTTAAAGAACGATTCATTGCCTTACACATCAGAATGGTCAATAACGTACCAGCCGCTCCCACCAGAATACCACCCGTGAGCATCACTTTATTTTCATAGAGAAATCCACCACATGCAGCGGCAACACCCGTGAATGAATTAAGCAAAGAAATAACAACTGGCATATCCGCACCACCTATAGGAAATACAAAGAAAACACCATACAATAACGAAAGAAAAAGGATCACATAAAAAACTAAAATAGATTGTGCAGGCATCCAGCCTATCAAATAAACTGCAAGTCCAATGATTACACCCAGCAATAGCAGATTGAAGATGTGTTGCCCTTTAAAAGAATAATCCTTGACTGATCCGTTCAATTTTCCCCAAGCAATAATGCTTCCTGCAAACGAAACAGAACCGATTATCAATCCCAAAACAATGATCAGCAAAAAACCAGGCTCAACCGATGCTCCATCAGTATGACTTAAATGATCAAATTCTACGAGGCTAATCAAGGCTGCGCAAGCACCACCCATTCCGTTAAAGAGACTGACCATTTCTGGCATTGCAGTCATCTTAACTCGTTTCGCTGCAAGCGTTCCCACTACAGCACCAATTAAAATACCTCCAAAAATCCATGGATAATTTCCCAAGTGTCTCCCTTCTTCTTGATAATGAAAAATGGTACCAAAAATTGCAATCGTCATTCCAAAGGCTGCCACAAAATTCCCATTGCGCGCAGTAGCCGGATGAGAAAGCATTTTTAGCCCCACAATAAAAGTGACAGAGGAGATTAAATAAATTAACGTAAGGAGGTGCTGTTCCACTAGTTATAAGTTTAGAAATCAGGATTGTTTTTTCTTTTTAGAGAACATCTCCAGCATTCGATCCGTTACCACAAAACCACCTACCACATTTAAAGTACCCACCACCACAGCAACAAAACCGAGTATCAATGCCAGATAATTATCAGATGAGGCTTTACCCATCACGATGATTGCTCCAATAATAACAACACCATGGATAGCATTTGCACCACTCATCAATGGAGTATGTAACACACTAGGGACACGACCAATAATCTCAATCCCTACAAAAATCATCAAGGCAACAATGTAAATAATCTCCTGATGTTTACCGATCCATTCCAAAACAGATTGCATATTTTATATTTTAAGCTAGACGCTCGTGAACAATTTTACCCTCATGTGTAATACAAGAACCCTTAACCAGATCATCGTCCCAATTCAATACCAATGCATTGTTTTTATCCAGTAACAATTGGAAAAAGTTGTATAGATTTTTGCCGTAAAGTTTGCTTGCATCTGCAGAAAGAGTGGCTGGCAAACTAGATGCGCCTATGATACTAACCCCATTTTTAACTACAGTTTCAGCATCCTTGGTAAAGGGAGTATTACCGCCCGTAGAAGCAGCCAGATCAACTATGACTGAACCGTTTCGCATGGAAGCGATCATCTCCTCTGTGATTAAAAGAGGCGCACGTTTTCCAGGAATCTGCGCTGTAGTGATAATAATATCGGCTTTCGCAGCGGATTGTGCGATTCGCTCACGTTGGCGTCGTTGGTACTCTTCATTTTGTTCTACTGCATACCCACCTGCCTTACTCGCATCTGCAGCGCCCTCCACTTCAATAAACTTTGCTCCCAAGCTCATCACTTCCTCTTTAACAGCAGGACGCGTATCAAATACTTCCACCACCGACCCTAATCGTTTGGCTGTAGCAATGGCCTGTAATCCAGCAACCCCTGCACCTAGAATGAGCACTTTGGCTGGCGCAATGCTTCCTGCAGCTGTCATAAACATCGGGAAATAACGACCATAGCTGTTAGCAGCTAATAGCACCGCTTTATACCCTGCAATATTTGCCTGAGAGCTTAATATATCCATTGACTGTGCACGAGTGGTGCGCGGCAGCATATCCAATGAAAAACAAGTTACTCCGCTAGTGGCTGCTTGCTGTACCCAATCCTTTCTGTATAGAGGCTGGTAGGCCCCAATTAGAATTTTATCCTTGAAAACACTTTCAGCTTCTATTGAAAATGAATGCATAGCCAAAATAGTACTAGCCTCTGCAATAACACTGGAGCGATCAGTAACTTTAGCACCTGCAGCTGCATAAGCAGCATCGGTACAAAATGCTTTTTCCCCAGCACCTTTTTCAACCAAAACTTGATGACCTTTTTTTGTTAATGTCGCGACGATTTCATCAGTTATTGAAACCCGCGTTTCAGGAGCAGACTCCCGGAGTACACCAATTGTCATAATTGTGTGCGCAGCTATTAGAAAACTGCGTTGCTAAGGTAAGCATTAAAACCGGATCTTAGAGTGCAACCTGGTGTGAAAAGAAGGACGAAATAACACCAACCCCAATTGGAAAAGATCGATTGTGGCTGTAACACGAGGATGCTGTTGAATTTGCTTCCAGGCACACTCCATGCCTGCACTCCAATGAATATCATCTACCAAAACAATAGCCGAATCTGACAGGTATTCTACCACTTGATTAAAATAATGAAGAGTTGGCCCCTCTTGATGATTGCCATCCATAAAAACAAGATCAGGCGCAGGCATTATTTGTAACACTTCAGGTAGAATGAAATCTAAATTTCCTAAATGGCACTGTACATTTTTACAATTCCACTTTTTAAGATACTCAACAGCTTTAGTGTGTATTGTCGAAACACCTTCGATGGTATGAATCCTTGCATCCGGTCTTGCCAATGAAAAAAGGGAAGCAGAAAGCCCAACAGAAGTACCCAATTCTAAAATAGAGTTAGGCTGATAGTGTTTTAAAAGTCGATAGAGTAAATGTGCCGTACGAACGGGCTTGGAAGTTCGCTTTACTAGCGCATTTATTGTACTAGTACGAAAATTTCCAATTCTTGATCCTGCACCAATTTCTTCTAATTGAATCTTCTCCCTAGAATGTAATAAATCATATCTCCAACCTTTCCATTTCTCAAATGAGGGATCTATGGATGTATCCTGCAACACCTCATTAATAAAATCGAAGACAAAAGGAGAATGAACGCCATGCCCCTTCGAATTGGAAGCTTTCCAATAAAACCGCAAATAATTAATTACTAGTTCAGCCGTAGAATACATGTGCATTTTCAAGACTTTCTTTCCCAGGTCTGGAAAGAATAGTTAAAGGCGTTACGAGCATCTGCTTCCCGATCTAACTGTTGAACCAGTTTCCACTCTGCAGCGTGAATAGCCGGAAAGAAAGTATCGGCGTCTGGATTTGCCTCCACTCTTGTTAGATAAATGCGTGTTGCTTGAGAAAAAAATAATTGATAAATCTCCCCGCCCCCAATCACCATCACTTCGTTAGTTTTACAAAGGGCGGCTTTTTCGAGTGCCTGTGCCACTGATGAAACGACAACTACCTCATTTTCCAATGACGCCCAATCAGTTTGGCGAGTGATGACAATATTTGTGCGGCCAGGCAGTGCCTTCCCTAAAGATTCAAATGTTTTTCGTCCCATCACAATTGGCATACCCCAGGTTGTATTTTTAAAATGCCGCAGGTCAGCTGGTAAATGCCATGGCATAGCACCCCCTTTACCAATGGCATTATTAGTGGCAGCTGCAACAACAAGGGAAATCTGCATAATAATTATTTATTTAAATGGCAACAGGAGCCTTGATAGCCGGATGACATTGATAATTCATGATCTCTATGTCCTCAAACTGGAAATCAAAAAGATTTGTTACAGCAGAATTCAAACGAAGTTGAGGAAGAGGAAAGAGTGCTCTGCTTAATTGTAATTTCACCTGCTCAACGTGGTTGTTATAAATGTGCACATCCCCAAACGTATGTACAAAATCTCCGGGCTTTAATCCTGCAACCTGCGCTATCATATGCGTTAATAGAGCGTAAGAGGCGACATTGAATGGAACGCCTAAAAAAACATCCGCACTACGTTGATAAAGTTGACAACTTAATTTTTCGTCAGCTACATAAAATTGAAAAAGAGAATGACAAGGCATCAGTGCCATTTGTGAAAGCTCTGCAACATTCCAAGCACTTACAATCATTCGACGACTATCTGGATTAGTTTTTAATTGATGCAACAGCTCTGTAATCTGGTCAATAACTTTTCCATCCTTGCCTTCCCAACTCCTCCACTGTTTTCCATAAACCGGACCCAATTCGCCACGTTCATCAGCCCATTCATCCCAAATGCTTACACCATTTTCCTTCAAATAGGCAATGTTGGTTTGTCCTTTCAGAAACCATAATAATTCATAAATGATACTCTTGAGATGAACTTTTTTAGTAGTAACAAGAGGAAACCCTTTTGAAAGATCAAAACGCATCTGGTATCCAAATACACTTCGGGTACCTGTTCCGGTACGATCTGTCTTATCGGTTCCGTTTTCAAGTATATGTCGAAGTAATTCGTGATATTGCTGCATACTGCAATATTAAGCTGATTGAGCACGTCTGGCCAATTCTTTTTGGATGAGTCCCAACTCACGCCCGGTCTGCCCCTTTACAGAAGTATTTTCTTGTGCGCGACGCATCAAATAAGGCACTACGTCCTCAATAGGACCAAAGGGTAGATACTTACTAACCCCACACCCTGCATTGGCTAAATTAAAGGTGATGTTGTCACTCATTCCATAGAGCTGACTCCAATGAATATGTGAATGTTGCAGCGAGTGGCCATTTTCTAGCAACTTACGTACCGCTAGCAAATTGCTTTTTTCGTTATGTGATGCAACAATAATTCCAAACGAATCCAGATGATCGATGCAATAGTTCAATGCATGGTCATATAGTTCATCTGTAGATCCCTTGGTAGGATTAATAGGAGAAGCGTAGCCCATCAACGCAGCACGTTTTCTCTCTTTTTCCATATAAGCTCCTCTAACCAATTTTGCGCCTAATATATACCCGCACTCAGTGGCCAAAGTATGCATTTGCTTAATAAAAGCTAAACGATCACTACGGTACAATTGAAAGGTATTATAAACGATGGGCCTCTTTTTATTACACAACTCCATCATTACTGCAGCTAGTGCATCAAGGGGTTCCTGGATCCAAGTTTCCTCTGCGTCCAACGCAACAGCCACTTGACGAATAGCAGCATGAAAGCAAATTTTTTCCATCCGAGAACAAACTCTACCCCACTCGTTTAACAACTCCAAAGGCAATAAACTCAACGCCTTTTCATATCGCTCCAGTAATGGAAGCTCAAGCGACACCATCTTGCAATGTATTTCTTCCAACAACTGAAAGCGAGCAAGCCCTGTAAGTTTTATACTGATAAATGGAATGTTTGGCTGAGTAGCTGCAAAATCAATCACGTTGATAAATTGATCACGTGCTTCATCATAAAAAGACTCCCCTTGTTTTCCTTCAACACCATAATCCAGGATAACCTGCACCCGATAGTCGGCGAGTTTTTTTGCTACGGTCGCTGTTTGCTCCAACGATTCACCCCCAATGAACTGAGAAAAAAGCGTGGAACGTATTAAACCCTTCACGGGCAATCCAACCCGGGTAGCCCAGGGGGTTAGCACAGTACCTAACTTAACAATCCAGGGAGTTGACATCATTCCAAATAAAAACCGTGCTTTTTTTAGATCAGCATTGGATTTATATTGAAAGGCAAGCGCTGTATTTTCAAAGGATGGAAGTGTTGGCGGGGTTTTCATAAAAAGAGAAAAGCTTAAAGCCCTGCAAAATTAGTAGTTGCCGAGCAGATACTTTACTACTGGTAATACTCAAATAGCCTGATGATTGAAGGGCTGCAAGACCAACTCACTTACGACCCCACTAGCCGGTTGTTGGCACAGAAACCAAATGGTGCGGGCCGCTTCTTCTGGTTGTATCATTTTTTCACGTTGTACCCTTAAATCAATGGTATCCCAAAATCCTGAGTTGACACCTCCCATAAATACATTGGTAATTCGAATGTCTGTTCGCTTGATCTCTTCTCGTACACTCTGCATCATCCCCACTAATCCATATTTAGAAGCACTATAGGCTGCTGCTCCTGCCATTGGAACTTTACCCAATACCCCAGGAATATTTATAATCAACCCCTTTTTGGCAGTTTTCATAGCGGGGAGAAATGCCTTTAGCAGCCTGTAAGGAGCTAGCAGATTTACCTGTAGGCTATTCAACATATCTTCTTCTGTAAGCTGCTCCAGTGGTTTTATGATACCAATACCTGCCGCATTAATAAGAATATCAATGGTGGGAAACAATTCAAAATAGGCCTTGGCTAGTTTTTCACCAGCCTCTGGCATAGAGAGATCAACGGATAAATACTGATTACCCAACAGCCCTAGCTGTTGGGCATTTGTTTGGAGTAATTCGGCATTTCGACCCGTGAGAAAGAGCTGGGCCCCACTTCCCTGTAAAAGGCGTGCTGTATGAAAACCAATATCCCCGGTAGCACCGGCAATAAGAATGTTTTTTCCACGTAAAGGTTCCATTATACTTTTTTTATAGAACAATCACAATGGATGATTGTTTAACTTCTACCAGCATAAAATGAAGACACAGACCATTTTATTTCCTCACCAGCTTTTTTGGCCAAATCCTGCACTGAAAAAGGGTCAAGAAGTAGTGTTAATAGAAGAATCATTATTCTTTTCTCTTTACCCCTTCCACCAGCAGAAACTAGTTCTACTCAGAGCCGCTATGAAGGCCTATGAGGATTTACTCCGGCAGCATGGATATACGGTTTTTTACGTTGAAGCGACCTCCAAAGAGCATGACCTCAGTAACCATTTAGAAAATCAGACTAAGAAAGGACTAGGCACACTACATTACATAGATCCTATTGACGATTGGTTGCATAAAAAAATACTTCAGGCAAAAAACATAAGCCTAGTACGCTACGAAAACCCGGGTTTTTTAAATACCCTGAATGAAGTCAATAATTATTTTGACCAAAAGAAAACATATTTCCAAACTGATTTTTACTGTTGGCAACGAAAGCAACGAAAGATCCTTGTAGATGAAAAGGGAAAGCCTATAGGTGGTAAATGGACCTTTGACGACGAAAACAGGAAGCGATACCCATCTGGTTTAACCCCTCCTGCCCTTCCTATCACTAAGACTTGCAAATACACCATTGAATCGATACAATATGTAAAAAAGAATTTTGCTAAGAACCCAGGTAGTACCGAATCATTCATTTACCCTGTCACGCACCAAGATGCAAAAGCTTGGCTAAAAGATTTTATCAAAAATAGATTTCAGGAATTTGGCCCCTATGAAGATGCCATGTCCATGCAACACCCTTGGTTACATCACTCGCTACTAAGTCCTTTACTGAATATTGGGCTGTTACAGCCCAACGAAATAATAACTGCTGCACTTGAAGAGGCCAATAAGAAAAAAATACCGCTTAACTCCTTAGAAGGATTTATCAGACAAATTATAGGATGGAGAGAATTCATCAGAGCGGTGTATGAAAGAGAAGGACGTTTACAACGCACGTGTAACTATTGGGGTTTCAACCGAAAAATTCCTGCTTCTTTCTGGAATGGCACAACTGGAATTATTCCGATTGACCATCTTATTCATCAATTACAAAAACATGCGTACACACATCATATTGAGCGCTTAATGGTGTTAGGCAACTTTATGTTGCTCTGCGAATTTGACCCCAATGAAGTCTACCAATGGTTTATGGAGTGGTATATTGATAGTTATGACTGGGTAATGGTGCCGAATGTCTATGGCATGACCCAATTTGCGGATGGTGGAATTATGACCACCAAGCCCTACATCAGTGGAAGTAATTACTTGTTAAAAATGGGCAACTGGGAAAAGGGAGTGGCCCTGACATTAGATAATGATATACAGGCGAATTGGCCTGAAATTTGGGATGGTCTCTTTTGGCGATTCATGGATAAACAACGAAAGTTCTTTTCAAGCAACCCCCGTCTAGGCATGCTTTTGAAAACATTAGATAAAATGAACCCAGATAAAAAAGAAAGACTTTTTGCTATTGCAAATGCGTATTTAAAGAAACTTGATCAAACCAAATATTGAGTTAGTTGTTTATTGAGTTAAATGCATTTCCCAACAGATATAAAAGCAATCAAAAACCGTATGCAACAGATTGATCCTGTTGCATACGGAAGCAGCCGAAATTATTTGGATGGAAAGGTTACTTATCTATCTCCCTATATTTCCAGGGGGGTAATCTCTACACGCCAAATTGCTGATATAATTCTCAAAAAAGAATATTCCACACACCAAGTGAAACGCTTTATTCAAGAGCTGGCATGGCGTGATTATTATCAACGTGTCTGGCAACAATTAGGCGATGAAATATTTGAAGACATCCGAGTTTGTCACTCTCCAATCAGAACATCCAAATTATCTAAAGCGATTGTCGATGCCTCAACCGGTATTGAAGCCATTGACAAGGGTATTGTAGACTTATACCAAACCGGCTACATGCATAATCACGTTCGAATGTATCTAGCCTCTATTATTTGTAACACTGCTCAATCACATTGGAGTTTACCCTCAAAATGGATGTACTATCATTTGCTAGATGGCGACCTGGCAAGCAATGCGCTAAGCTGGCAATGGGTAGCCGGGACATTTTCTGCCAAAAAGTATTTCTGCAATCAAGAGAACATAAATCGATTTTGTAACACCAGCCAGACTGGAACTTTTTTGGATCTTGCTTATAGTGACTTGCCAACACAGCAAATTCCAGCTGTGTTGAAAGAATGGATTGCCCCTACTCTACTTACAACACTTCCCAAAAAACGTTTACCAAAAGTAGACCCTAACTTACCAACCCTACTATATCATCCCTATCACCTAGACCCCGAATGGAAAATAGGTATAAAGGCAAACAGAATACTTGTACTGGAACCTTCCCATTTTAGAGAGCACCCAATTAGTGACAAGGTGATCAATTTCATGCTGGAACTATCCAACCAAATTGAAGGCTTGCAAGTGTTTACTGGCGAAGTGGGTGAGCTCACAGCCTTAAAAAAATCAAAAGCAATACTCACAAAGGAGCATCCCGCTTTCATCCATTTCCCTGGGGAAAAAGAAGAAAGAGACTGGTTAGTTCCTGAACTAACGGGCCGATTCAATTCCTTTTTTGATTACTGGAAAAAGGCGGAAAAATATATTTTCTCAGCGCTAAAACCTGACACAAAAAGTAACAATTCCATTCCCAGTTCGGGTGCATTATCTTTGTAGAAATCGTTATATGCAACCCAAGTCTCCCTCCGATAGTTTAACAGTGATGACGGAATTAGTTTTACCCAATGACACCAATTTATTTGGAAACTTGATGGGTGGACGTCTCATGTATTGGATGGATATCGCTGCGGCTCTAGCTGCGCAGAAACATTGCAATGCTCCCTGTGTAACTGCATCAGTAGACAATATCTCATTTGAAAATCCCATCAAACTGGGGAACACAGTTCATATTGAGGCTAAAATTACCAGAGCCTTTAACTCGTCGATGGAGATTTATTTACGAGTTTGGGGAGAAGATCTAATTCAACAATTCAAGTATAAAAGTAACGAGGCCTATTACACTTTTGTAGCATTAGATCCAAACAGAAAGCCTCGGCCCGTTCCTCCGGTACAAGTAACAAGTGAGGAAGAGAAGAAATTATTTGAAGGTGCACTTCGTCGCAGACAAGTACGTTTGATTTTAGGCGGAAAGATGAAGCCGAATGACGCTTCTGAATTAAAAGCACTTTTTATTAACGAGTGAAATTCCGTTACGCAGGAATGCTCTCCACACGATGATGCCGTCCCTTTAGCATGTACGCTTTACTCTGCTCAATCGCATCCATGATCTGTTCCATTATTTTATCAGCCGGTGCTTCATAGTCAATGACTAGCGGCGCCTTGAACTGTACAGATAATCTAGTATTCCTTTTCTTTAAGCGTAGACCCTTTTTATTAAAAGCACGCCAAAAACCATTGATCAGAATTGGAACAACAATTGGCTTACTTTCTTTAATAATCAGCGCTGTCCCTTTGCGCCCTGGAGCAAAAGGACGTGTAGTTCCCTGAGGAAACGTAATAACCCAATTATGTTGTAATGCGCGAACAATTTTTCGAGTATCAGAGGGGTCCAATCCCCTTCTTACGTCTTGCCCACCGGCACGCCAGGTTCTTTTAACTGTAATTCCTCCTGCTAATAAAAACAAACGTGTCAATAAATTATCCTTCATGGTTTCCACCGCTGCAATGTAATTGACACGAGTAAAGGGATTAAGCAAATAAAAAGGTAAGCCCAATGTGTTTTTCCTTCCCCATTTCACGGCACAAAAAATCTGAAAGAAGGCAATCACATCCGCAAAATAAGTTTGGTGATTACTTACAAACAGAACATTTTCTTTGGGCAATTTCTTGAGATGCTCGGTTCCGCTGATACGTAACTTATTGAATATGGCAAGCCCTGGATAGGAGGCAGTCCCTACAAGCAAAAAGACCAATTTTCGAATCAAATTGGCACGAAAGAGCCTAAGAACGATTCTAGACATTCGGATTTACAGGTTCTAACAAATATAACCCCCTTAAAACCAAAATAAGCATAAAAAAGGCTGCCCGCTGGGCAGCCTTTTACTTATCGTTACCTGTAGAATTTATTCGCCCGACTTTTCCTCAGCCCCACCATCCATTTTTTTCTTTAAATCGGCTAACACCCCTAAATCACCAAGGGTTGTTTTCTCTACTTTACTTTGGATATTCTTTACAGCTTTCTTTGTTTTATCAGCATCGGCACGAGCTTCTTTTTTTACAACTTCTGCTTCTTCTACTTTACCCTGTTCCCAAATGCGGGTATGAGAAAGTACGATCCGCTTTTCATTGCGATCAAACTCAATCACCATAAAGGAAGCGGTTTCATTAGCAGCTATGTTTTTACCATCTTCTTTTGCTAAATGTCGATTTGGAGCAAACCCTTCCAGACCATAAGGCAATTGTATGGTGGCACCTTTGTCATCACGGCGAGTTACTAACCCTTCGTGAATGCTGCCAATTGCCAACGTATCCTGAAGCGTATTCCATGGATCTTCTTCCAATTGCTTGTGGCCCAATTGAAGCTTACGGTTTTCTCTGTCTATTCCTAGAATCATCACATCAATGTGTTGTCCAACTTTGGTATACTCAGTTGGATGATTAAAACGCTTCAACCAGCTGAGATCACTGATATGAATCATCCCTCCGATACCTGGAGCAAGCTCTACAAACACTCCATAATTGGTAATGTTTTTCACTAGTCCAGCATGACGACTTCCTTCTGGGAATTTTTGATCAATCTCATTCCATGGATCTGCAGAGAGTTGCTTGATAGATAAGCTCATCTTACGACTTTCTTTATCCAATGTCACAATTTTCGCTTCGTGCTCGTCTCCTAATTTGAAAAACTCCTTGGCATTTACAGGGGTATTTGCCCAAGTAATTTCAGAAACGTGAACCAACCCTTCTACACCAGGCTGGATTTCAAGAAAAGCTCCATAGTCCTCGATATTCACCACTTTACCCTTCACTACATTTCCTTCTATAATTGAATCAGAAAGCACATCCCAAGGATGAGGAGTCAATTGCTTTAATCCAAGACTGATACGACGCTTTTCATCATCGAAATCAAGTACTACTACATTGATCTTCTGATCTAATTTTAATACCTCAGTTGGATGTGCGATACGACCCCATGAAATATCTGTGATATAGAGCAATCCATCTAATCCACCCAAATCCATAAAGGCACCAAAATCTGTAATGTTCTTTACAGTTCCTTCAAGTACCTGTCCTTTTTCCAGCTTGCTCATAATTTGAGCACGCTGTGCTTCAATATCACTTTCTATTAATGCTTTATGAGACACCACTGCATTCTTAATCGCCTCATTGATCTTAACCACTTTAAATTCCATGGTCTTACCAACGAATTGATCATAATCTGTTACAGGTTTCACGTCAATTTGAGATCCTGGCAGGAAGGTTTCCATACCAAATACGTCGACGATTAATCCTCCTTTTGTTTTTGAGGTAACAGTACCCGTAATCACCTCGCCAGTTTTGTGTACTTCAACAATACGCTCCCAAGCACGCGTAATACGAGCCTGACGACGGCTTAGATTGAGATGACCATCGCGGTCTTCTTTTTCTACGATCATCACTTCCACTTCATCGCCTACTTTCAAGCCAGGAATGTCACGGAATTCGTTGAACGAAATCAATCCATCACTTTTGAAACCGATGTTTAAAACAACATCTGTTTTTGTCAATCCCACTACGATTCCCTTAATCAATTCACCGTCGTTGAGTTGAATGAAAGTGTTCTCGTAAACTTTGTGATACTTCTCTTTTTCGGTTGCAGAGTAAGCAGACACATTTCTTTTATCAACCGTCCAATCAAAATCATCATGCGCTGTAAGCGCAACAGGTGCATTTGTTATCGCTGTAGGTGTTGCTGTATCAGCACCACTCTCCTGTACATCAGCGTTTAGTTGTTTAAAAATAATGTTGCGAAACATTGTAGTAGCCCGATGGTTTTATTTCGGGGTGGCAAAGATACAGCTAATATGATTATTTTCACTAAAATTCAGGGTTTGCTTTACTCTTTACTTAAACTAGCTTCTAGACTGGCAATCAGACTTTTATACAGAGAAATTCGGATCAATAACCCCGAAATTCTGCAAGTAAAAGGCCCCATCTTATTAGCAGCCAATCACCCCAATTCGTTTTATGATTCAATCCTGCTAGATACATTGTTTGAGGAACCCGTATGGGCACTAGCGAGAGGAGATGCATTTCGTAATAAAAAACATGCTCAATTGCTTCGTCAATTGAATATACTGCCTGTTTTTAGAACAAGTGAAGGCACAGAAAATCTCTCCATTAATTATCAAACATTCAATGCCTGTGTTGAACTATTTAAACAAAATAAAATTGTAACAATTTACAGTGAAGCACTTTGTGTAAATGAATGGCATCTCCGACCTCTTAAAAAAGGAACCGCAAGACTCGCCATACAAGCATGGGAAAATGGGATACCCCTACGAGTAATTCCCGTTGGCATCAACTATAGTTCATTTAGGCTATTCGGTAAAAACGTGCATCTCAACTTTGGAAAATCGATCACACAATACGAAATACCTATACAATCGAGTGATGGACTTCGCAATCAGCTTTTCAATCAGTTGTTACAAACATCTTTACAGCAATTAGTTTACGAAATCCCAGCCTCCAATCATCAATTACTAGAGGATACCTTAGGCAGTAAGGTTTCCAAACGAACGAAAAAAATACTCTTCTTACCCGCTCAATTAGGAAGAATCATTCACCTTCCCCTCTATGTACCAATTTACCGATATACCCTACAGAAATTTGGTAATACCGGACATTGTGATTCAGTAGTAAGCGCTTTGCTGCTATTCAGCTACCCTTTTTATTTAGCCCTAGTTTGCTCCCTCCTGCTACTGGCTGGTGCATCACTAACAATTTCTTTAGTCACAACCCTTTCATTACCACTTTTAGCGTGGTGTCATGTAAAAATAAAACCCCAATTCGACCATCAATTGAATTGATCTTTTTTCGTAGCAATGGAAAGGGCAGCCAAGTAACCGCTGCTCCATGCATGTTGAAAATTAAATCCACCTGTTATACCATCCACATCCATTATCTCGCCTGCAAAATATAGATCAGGCACTAATTTGCTTTGCATAGCCATTGCATCAATCTCTGTACAATCGACTCCTCCGGCAGTAACAAACTCCTCCTTGAATGTTGTTTTACCATTAATTTCCATCGTCATATCCGTGAGCAACTTGATTAATTTATTCTCATCCTTCTTTTTCAATTCTGCAAATCTTATAGGTGGAGCAATACCCGACTCAGTAAGAAAATAGTCCCATAGTCGCTGCGGCAATTGAAACATGCGGCTATTTGTTAATTGTTGCGAAGGATGCTCTTGCCGGTGCTGTTCAAAATAGGATAATACCGAAGCAGCGTTCCAACCCTCCCCTTCCAACCAATTAAGCTGAATAGTGAATCGATATTCCTTTTCTTGCAAAAGACGCGCACCCCATGCACTTAAGCGAAGTACAGCGGGCCCACTGAGGCCCCAATGCGTAATCAAAACAGGGCCCGTTTGCTCCAATTTTGTTCCGCTAATTTTTACTTTTACCACTGGCACACTAATTCCCATCAATCCAATCAAAGTATGACCCGGACAATTGAATGTAAATAATGAGGGGGCCGGCTTTATGATAGAATGACCTAGTTGTCGGAGCCAGTCAAAAGAAGACTCTTTGTTCAAACCGCCACAAGCCAAGCAACAGTGAAGAGCCTCAATAATTTTTCCATTGCTCAATTGAATATCAAATTTGTTTTGATTTTTTTTGATACCAACTAATCCAGCATGTAATTGAAATTCTACTCCATATCGAGACGCCTCTCTCAACAATACGTCTATGATTGTTTGTGAATCATCGGTGTCGGGAAACATCCTTCCATCATTTTCTTTTTTTAAGTGAACCCCCCTTTGCTGGAACCAATCAATCGTATCCGTTGTAAAAAATTGGTGTATGTATCTTTTAACCAGGGATGCCCCTCGGGGATAGTACAACGGAAATTCCTTTTTATCAAAACAGGCATGGGTAACATTGCATCTTCCACCGCCACTAACTTTTACTTTAGAAAGAAGCTTCCCAGTTTTCTCAACCACCAAGATTTTCCAATGAGGTTGTAGTCGAGCAGTATTAACAGCCGTAAAAAAACCAGCTGCTCCGCCACCAATAACAACTAAATCGTATGGATCAGTGGATGGCGACATAACTAATAAATATATTGAACTGAAGCGGAGGGAAAAAGGTTAGGATTCAATCGCTCCGCATTTTCGATAGGCGAGTAATCAGAGAGAATAGACGCCTTGTTTTTACATATACAAACATCATGCTCAAAATGAACAGATACTTTTCCGTCTTTTGTGCGAACTGTCCAACCATCTTTCTCGGTGTAAACTTCCTTTTTCCCTAAATTGATCATCGGCTCGATTGCTAACACCAACCCTTCTTTCAATTTAGGACCAGTTCCTCGTTTTCCGTAGTTGGGCACTTGCGGTTCTTCATGTAAATTCTTACCCAGACCATGGCCTACCAACTCTCTAACTACCCCATAGCCATAGGTCTTTTCCGTATGCTCTTGAATCGCATTCGAAATATCTCCCACTCTATTACCTGCGACAGCCTTTTCAATGCCCATATATAGGGACTCTTTGGTGACACGTATTAATTGCGCAATTGAAGCAGTTGGCTCACCAATAGCAAATGTATAAGCGTGATCGCCATGCCATTCATTCAATATTACTCCAACATCAATCGATACAATGTCCTTTTCCTGCAATGTTTTTTTAGTTGGAAAACCATGTACCACTACATCGTTCACTGAAATACAGGAACTGTAAGGATACCCATGATAATTTAGAAAGGAAGGGACAGCTTTATGGTCACCAATAAATTCTCTGATTTGTTTATCCAATGAAAGCGTATCGATTCCAGGTCGTAATTGTGTGGCAATCATAGCCAGCGTATTACTAACTAACAAAGCGCTTTGCCGCATCAATTCAATCTCCTCAGCTGTCTTTAAAATCATGAAGCAAATATCAATTAAAAAAATAAACCCGGCCGATGAATCAGCCGGGCTTCAATTTCACAAAACAAAATTTTACATATCGGCAGGAGCACTAACCTGACGTCCCTGAATGCGGCCACTCTTCATCAGGCCATCATACTGACGCATTAATAACTGCGTTTCAATTTGCTGCAAGGTGTCCAAAATAACACCAACCATGATCAACAAGGAGGTTCCTCCAAAGAAAGTTGAAAATTGTTGTGTAACTCCCAAACGCTCAGCAATACCTGGTAAAATTCCCACAAAAGCCAATAATAAAGCACCTGGAAGAGTAATACGATCCATGATTGCACCAATATAATCAGCAGTAGGCTGACCAGGTTTTACACCGGGAATAAACCCATTATTCTGCTTTAAATTATCGGCAATCTGCTTTGGGTTAAAGATCAATGCGGTATAAAGGAAGGTAAATCCGACTACTACTACGGAATACAAAACCATATGCCAGATGTTCGTTTGATCGGTGATCGCACGTAAAAAATCATTGGCTTGTGTATTGTAATTCGCAAAAATGGTAGGAATAAAAATGATTGCCTGCGCAAAAATGATAGGCATTACGCCCGCGCTGTTTACTTTAATTGGTAAAAACTGACGAGCTCCACCAAATTGGCGATTACCAACAATCTGTTTTGCATAATTCACGGGAACTTTTCTAACACCTTGTACCAGCAAAATACAACCCATGATTATCGCAATCAAAATAGCCACCTCAATAATGAATAATAAAATCTGTCCATTTCGAACTGATTTTGCACTCAACTCTTGTAAGAAAGATTGTGGCAAACGGGCAAGGATACCGATCATGATTATCAAAGAAGTACCATTCCCCAGTCCTTTATCTGTAATTTTTTCACCCATCCACATTACAAACAACGTTCCGGCAGTCAATACCACTACAGTAGACAACCAGAAGTAAGGAGCGAAAGAAGGAATGATCCCGCCACTTTGTGCGGTTAGTCCTTGTAAATAAGTTACATAGGCTGAGGCCTGTAACAAAGTGACTAGAACAGTGAGATATCTTGTGTATTGGTTAATTTTTTTACGCCCACTCTCTCCTTCTTTTTGCATTTTTTGGAATCGGGGAACTAGTACGGTTAATAACTGCACAAAAATGGAAGCAGAGATATAAGGCATAATTCCCAATGCAAAAATGGAAGCCTGGTTGAACGCGCCTCCAGAAAACGCATCAATCAATCCAAGAATTCCAGTACTATTTTCTGCAGAGGAGGCGAGCTTCACCGGATCTACTCCTGGTAAAGCAATATAGGTACCAATCCGGTAGATCGTGATCATTAGCAACGTGAAAAGGATCTTATCACGCAGTTCTTCGATGCTCCAGATGTTGCGAAACGTTTGAAAAAATTTCTTCACGGTTAATTAATGATTTAGTACGTCTAAATTTAAGCAACGATTTCGACAGTACCACCAGCTGCTTCAATGGCAGACTTAGCTTTTTCACTGATGGCATTTACACGGAAACTGTATTTCCCTTTGATTTCTCCATTGCCGAGTACTTTAACCCGATCAGTCTGACTAATCAGACCATTGATATAGAGATTTTCAAGGGTAAATTCACTCAGATTGTACTTAGTGGCTAGTTGCTCAATCTGACCCAGATTGAAAACTGTATAAAAAACACGATGAGGATTCTTAAATCCACGTTTTGGAATACGGCGCTGAATAGGCATCTGACCGCCCTCATGTGCCATTTTGTTTTTAAATCCGGTACGGCTTTGCGCACCCTTTGTACCTTTTGTGGATGTACCACCATGACCGGAGCCATCTCCGCGTCCAATACGTTTTGTTTTGTGAACAGCGCCTTTTGCAGGCTTTAAGTGATGTAGTTTCATGGCTTTTATTATTTACTCATCGCCCCGAAAGCATTTTTTGACGGGGCTCGCATTAAAAATAAAGAGGCAAACCCCTCTCAATTACTTAGCATCTTCAATTTTCAACAAATGGTTGACTTTCCGAACCATCCCCAATACCTGAGGAGTCGCTTCCAACTCACGTGATGAATTTGTCTTGTTCAACCCCAATGCCTGCAAAGTCAACTTTTGACGCTCAGGCCTGTCGATAGGGCTTTTTACAAGTGTTACTTTTATCTTTTTCATGGTCAATTCTTTTAACCGTTAAATACTTTTTTCAAACCCAGTGTACGAGTTTTTGCAACCTGAATTGGTTCACGTAACAAAGCCAACGCTTTGAATGTAGCCTTCACCACGTTATGTGGATTAGCAGAACCTAATGATTTTGCCAACACGTCTGTTACACCAGCACTTTCCAATACAGCGCGCATAGAACCTCCTGCAATCACACCCGTACCATGTGCCGCTGGCTTAATCAAAACCTTGGCAGCACCTTCCTTAGCAAACTGGTCGTGAGGAACAGTGCCTTTCATGATAGGAACTTTTATGAGATTCTTTTTTGCATCTTCAATTCCTTTCGTAATTGCCTCCTGCACTTCTTTGGCTTTACCAAGACCGTGACCAACTACACCACTTCCGTTTCCAACTACCACCAGAGCAGAAAAACTAAAAGCACGACCCCCTTTGGTTGTTTTAACAACACGATTGATGGCCACTACCTTATCTTTCAATTCCAGGTCTCCGGCTTTTACTCTATTCAAATTGAGCTTTGACATGTATGCGTTTTTTTGAAATTTTTAATTATTTAGAACTGTAGCCCGGCTTCACGTGCACCATCAGCAACAGATTTTACACGACCGTGATATAAATAGCCCCCTCTGTCGAAAGTAACAGTAGTGATTCCTAATGCACCCGCTTTGCGTGCAATAGCAGCTCCAACTAGTTTACTTTTGTCTGACTTAGTTCCTTTTTGAGCAGCAATGTCCTTATCGCGTGAAGATGCAGCCGCAAGCGTTTGACCTGAATCATCATCGATCAATTGAGCATAAATATCAGCGTTGCTTCTGTAAATAGATAAACGTGGTTTGCCTGCTAAGCCACTGATTTTACGACGAATCCGGTAGCGGATATTCTGTCTTCTTTTTGTTTTGAATTGAGGAGTCATCTCTTATACTTTTTTAAAGACCATTAATTATTTACCAGCAGCCTTACCCGCCTTCTTACGTACCACTTCACCCACATAACGTACCCCTTTTCCTTTATAAGGCTCAGGCTTACGAAGGCTGCGCAATTTTGCAGCAACTTGACCAATCAACTGTTTGTCGATTCCCTGTAAAGTAATGATAGGATTTTGCCCTTTTTCCTGTGAAGTAGCCACCTTTAATTCCTTAGGAACATCAAAGATGATATTGTGAGAATATCCCAAAGTCAAATCCAACACATTACCCGTATTTGCCGCTTTGAAACCAACCCCGATTAACTCGAGTTGTCTTTCATACCCAGCCGTTACTCCTTTGATTAGGTTAGCGAGTAATGCACGATAAAGGCCATGCAACGCACGGTGACGAATTTGATCGGTTGGACGCGCTATCACGATTTGATTGTCCTTCACTTCAATTGTGATATCACGATCGATATTTTGTTTCAATTCGCCTTTAGGGCCTTTCACAGCTACCACGTTATCCTTTCCAAGGGTAACGGTAACGCCACTTGGAATTGCTACTGGTTTTTTACCTATACGAGACATAGTTTATAAGTTTAAGTTTCCGGCCGGTCAGCCTAGTATAGAGTCGGCTTAATGTACCGGTAATTTCATTTGTTTAATATATATAACATAATACTTCACCACCCACATTCTGCGCCTTGGCTTCTTTATCAGTCATCACTCCCTTGGAAGTGGATAAGATTGCCAAACCCAATCCATTTTTTACACGGCGAAACTCAACGGGCTTCGCATACTGACGTAGACCAGGACGGCTAATGCGCTCCATACTATGAATCGCAGGTTGCTTGGTGGCAGGATCATACTTCAGGGCAATCTTGATGACACCTTGCTTGCTGTCATCTTCAAATTTGTATTTGAGGATATATCCTTGATTGTAGAGGATCTCTGTCATCCGCTTTTTAAGATTGGATGCAGGAATATCCACGACCCGGTGACCCGCCATTTGCGCGTTACGGATACGGGTTAAAAAATCTGCTATAGGATCTGTTACCATAATTCGTTTTTTTTAAAAATTACCAGCTTGCTTTTTTAAGTCCAGGTATTTTGCCGTTAAGGGCCATGTCACGAAGTGCGATTCTGGAAATCCCAAAGTAGCGCACATATCCTTTTGGACGGCCTGTTATCTGACAACGATTTTTGAGACGAACTTTAGAACCATTACGAGGTAGCTCATCTAATGCTTTCCAGTCACCGGCCTTTTTCAGCTCTTCGCGCTTGGCTGCATAATGATCCACCATTCTTTCACGCTTGCGCTGTCTGGCTTTTACGGAAGTTTTTGCCATGTGTTTGTTATTATTTTAATTAATTATTCTTTGCGTTTTTAAAAGGCATCCCCATCTCCTTCAGCAATTCAAAGGCTTCTTCATCGCTGTTAGCAGTGGTTACAAAAGTGATATCCATACCTGTAATCTTAGTCACTTTATCGATATCGATTTCAGGGAAAATGATTTGCTCTGTCACCCCAAGCGTGTAATTACCACGACCATCAAAAGACTTATCATTGATTCCTTTAAAGTCACGTACACGTGGCAATGCAACAGAGATCAATCGATCCATGAACTCATACATTTTTACACCACGAAGTGTAACCTTGGCTCCAATGGGCATTCCTTTACGAAGCTTAAAGTTCGAAATGTCTTTTTTAGACATCGTAGGAACCGCTTTTTGCCCAGTAATTGTTGTCAACTCATCTACGGCAATCTCGACAGTTTTTTTGTCAGACACCGCACCGTTGATACCGCGATTGACACAAATTTTTTCCAAGCGCGGAGCCTGCATCACAGTCTCGTAGCTGAATTTTTTAACCAAAGCAGGAACAACGTCGTTCTTGTATTTGGTTGCTAAACGGGGTTTATAGGCCTTCGTGCTCATAAGGTTTCTCCTGATTTTTTAGAGGTTCTAACTGATTTACCATTGACGCGATCGCGCTTCACACGAGCAGGTGCTTTCGCTTTTACATCCCATAACATCACATTACTGATGTGAATGGGAGCTTCCTTTTTCACGATACCACCCTTGGTATTTTGTGCCGTGGGTTTTGTATGCTTCGTAATGATATTTACCCCTTCCACAATCACCTTTCCGGTTTCAACCAATATTTCGCGTACCGTACGTGGTTTGGTGAGATCTTTATCGTCTCCAGCGATGACAACAACTGTATCTCCTTTACGAATGTTGTACTTGGCCTTGAATCTTTTTTTCATGATTTGCTACATTATAATTTACCCCGAATTAAAGTACTTCTGGGGCCAGTGAAATAATTTTCATATACCCTTTGTCACGTAATTCACGGGCAACAGGTCCAAAAATGCGGGTTCCACGTGGTTCGTCTGACTGATTCAAAATAACTACTGCATTGTCATCAAAGCGGATGTAAGACCCGTCCTTACGACGCAACTTATTAGTGGTGCGAACAATAACTGCTTTCGCAACGGTACCCTTTTTGATACCACCTGATGGCAATGCATCCTTTACGGTTATCACGATTTTATCGCCGATTTTGGCATAGCGTTGTCCGCTATTGCCAAGTACGCGGATACAAAGCACCTCTTTGGCACCACTGTTGTCCGCAACATTTAACCGACTTTCTTGCTGTATCATACAACTATTTTTTTACGATTGTTCTACTTGAAAAGATTACTTCACTTTTTCTACCACTTCTACCAAACGCCAGCGCTTTGTTTTGCTAAGCGGACGAGTTTCCATGATCTTAACCAGATCTCCGATGCTGCATTCATTTTTATCATCATGCGCATGGAACTTGGTTGTCTTTTTTACAAATTTTCCATAAATCGGGTGCTTCACCCTACGCTCTACCGCAACGGTAATGGTCTTTGCCATTTTGTTGCTGGTAACAACGCCGATCCTGGTCTTTCTTAAATTTCTTGCTTCCATGTGGGGTTATTTATCAGGCTTGCTGTTGCTTTGATTTAATTGCAGTTTTTAAACGGGAAATATCGCGGCGCAGACTGCGAATTGACATAGGATTCTCCAGAGGGGAAATCGCATGTGCAAATTCCATTTTTTTCAAACGTTGCTGATCATCAGCCAAACGGGCGCGCAAATCCTGCTCATTCATTCCCTGCAGTGTTTTTGCAAATTCAGTTTTCTTTGACATCGTGCTAATAGTTTAGTGTTTAGGCAGTGACTAAGTCACGGCGCACAATGAATTTTGTTTTAATAGGAAGTTTTCCGGCTGCTAGTGACAAAGAAGCACGTGCTACTGATTCACTCACACCGTCTACTTCAAAAAGGATACGTCCAGGCTTTACAACAGCCGCCCAGAATTCCAGGTTACCCTTACCCTTACCCATTCTCACTTCGGCAGGCTTACGAGTAATTGGCTTATCAGGAAAAATTCGAATCCACACATTTCCCTCACGCTTCATCTCACGGGTCAAAGCCTGACGAGCTGCTTCGATCTGGCGATCGGTGATCCAATGTTGATCCAATGCCTTCAATGCATAGGAACCAAAAGCGATTGTAGTGCCGCGCTTGGCATCGCCTTTCATACGGCCCTTTTGCATTTTACGATGCTTGGTTCTTTTTGGTTGTAACATGACTTTCTATTTCTAGTTTCTTAATGAATGTTTAGTTTGCTCAGTTGCGACGTTCACGACCTCCACCACGACGCTCTCCGCCGCCCCCTCTTCTATCATCGCGACGCTCACCTCCGCGTCCTTCTTCACGTCCGCCACGACGATCGTTCAGCTCGCCCTTTCCACTTACGAAGTTTGGATTCAGATCACGCTTGGCTAAGACTTCTCCTTTACAGATCCATACTTTAATTCCAATTTTACCGTATACTGTTTGAGCAAATACGTTTGCATAATCGATATCCATACGGAATGTATGAAGAGGAACACGACCTTGCTTGAACTCTTCGCTACGTGCAATCTCTGCACCAGCCAAACGCCCACTCAACTTAATTTTCACCCCTTCAGCCCCCATACGAAGTGCAGAAGCAATGGCCATTTTGGTAGCACGCTTAAAGTTGATACGATTTTCAATTTGACGGGCAATCGTATCCCCTACAATCATTGCATCCAATTCAGGACGACGAATCTCCAAGATGTTGATCTGTACATCTTCATTACTGGTCAGCTTTTTTAATTCTTCCTTGATACGGTCAACTTCACCCCCCCCTTTACCAATGATGATACCAGGTTTAGAAGTATGGATGGTGACAATCAGTTTACCCAGCGTGCGCTCAATAACAATTTTGGAAATTCCTCCTTTGTTGATTCGCGCATTAAGATAGGTTCTGATTTTGTGATCTTCAATCAGTTTACCGGCAAAGTCTTTTCTGTTGCCGTACCAGTTAGACTCCCATCCGCGGATGATGCCTAATCTGTTACCAATCGGATTTGCTTTCTGACCCATGTTTGGTGTAGGTTATTTTTAGTATTATTTATTTCCTTTAGAATCTACAATGACAGTTACGTGGTTACTACGCTTACGAACACGATAGCCACGACCCTGAGGAGCAGGACGCATACGCTTGATAGTACGCGCACCATCCACAAAAATTGTTTTAATAATCAGCTGACTTTCGTCTGCACCTTCATTCTTCTGTTTCCAGTTGTTGATTGCACTTAAAACGAGCTTACGCAAGGGCACGGCGGGGTGCTTTGGGTTGTGCTCTAACTGGGCCAATACATTTTCAACTTTTTGGCCACGGATCATATCCGCAAGCAAACGCATCTTACGAGGCGATGTGGGATAATTTCTCAATTTAGCTACTGCTTCCATGATTAACTATTTCGGGGATTAACCTTCTTTTTTAGAGTGTCCTTTAAATTGACGAGTAGGGGCAAACTCACCCAATTTATGTCCTACCATGAATTCGGTAACATAAACAGGAATGAACTTATTTCCATTGTGCACTGCAAACGTATGCCCCACAAAATCTGGTGAAATTGTAGAACGACGACTCCAGGTTTTGATCACACCCTTTTTAGACTTTCCTTCGTTCATAGCCATCACCTTTTTGTCAAGATGAGTAGCGATATAAGGACCTTTTTTAATCGAACGAGCCATATCGGATTTTTAGATGATTATTTTTTTACTTAGTTGACATTTTACTACCGTTCTTTCGTTGGATGATTAGTTTGTCGCTTCCTTTTCCAACTGTACGGGTTTTTAAACCACGTGAATACTGACCATTTCTAGAACGAGGTTGACCTCCCGATGCCTTTCCTTCACCACCCCCCATTGGGTGATCAACAGGGTTCATCGCCACCCCTCTGGTGCGAGGACGAATACCTCTCCAACGGTTACGACCAGCTTTACCCATACTCTGTAAACTGTGGTCACTGTTACTAACAACACCTACAGTAGCACAACAATCGATCAATACTTTACGAAGCTCTCCACTAGGCATTTTCAATACCGCGTAGCGGTCTTCTTTGTTTGCAAGCTGTGCAGAAGAACCCGCACTACGTGCTAACTTTCCGCCTTGACCAGGTTGCATTTCGATATTGTGTATGTTAGTACCCAACGGCATGTTGCGCATTGGTAAAGTGTTCCCTACTTCAGGAGCTACATTCAAACCACTTTCAACTTTTGCACCCACTTCCAAACCCTGTGGAGCAAGGATGTAGCGCTTTTCGCCATCTCCGTATACCACTAATGCGATAAACGCAGTTCGGTTAGGATCATATTGAATAGATTCAACAGTTGCAAGGCCAGATTTATTTCTCTTGAAGTCGATGATACGATACTTTTTCTTGTGCCCACCCCCACGATAACGCATCGTAAGGTGACCAGAAGTGTTACGTCCACCAGTACGTGGCTTTGCCTCGATTAAACTCTTTTCAGGAACGTTTGTAGTAACCTCGGAATAGGAGTTTCCAATTCTCCAGCGGGTTCCTGCGGTAATTGGTTTAAATTTCTTTAGTGACATGTTTCTTTACTTTTATTTCAACATTTGCGGCTGTTGAAGCCATTCTTTTTACAATTAAATAGTTGTATACAGATCAATTGTTTCGCCTTCGGCCACGGTGACAAATGCTTTTTTGTAAGCAGGTTTACGACCAGCGATGAATCCACTTTTAGTGGTTCGAGTTTTGTTTTTACCAGGCACTACAGAGGTATTAACATTTGTGACCGTAACACCATAAAAACTCTCTACTGCTTTTTTGATCTCAAGCTTGTTTGCCTTACGCGCTACTTTAAAAGCATAGCGACGTAATTTCTCCTGCTGGGCATTTGCCTTTTCTGTCAGGATGGGCTTAATCAATACATCTGAAAATTTCATTTTCTTGTTTTTTTCAATTAGTTATGCTTCGCTACCTTCTTCCTCAGCAAAGATTTTAGCAGCGCTTTCGGTTAATACCAGCACTTCAGAGTTAACAATATCGTACGTGTTGATGTCACTTAGTAAAACACCCATCACAGAGGGAGCATTACGTAAAGACAATTCAACATTGTCATTATAGTCTGGAGTGATAAAGAGTGCTTTCTTATCAGCCACCTTAAGATTACCAAGGATTTCCAAAAACTGCTTAGTCTTTGGCTTTTCCATTGTGATATCTTCTACAATTAATATTGCATTATCTTTTGCTTTATAGCTTAGTGCAGAAATTTTAGCCAAGTCCTTAACCTTCCTGTTTACCTTGATAGAGTAACTATGTGGCTTTGGTCCAAAGATGGTACCACCGCCTTTGTAAAGAGGGTTACGGATATTACCCTTACGAGCACCACCAGTACCTTTCTGCTTATGCAATTTGCGGCTAGCTCCTTTTACCTCTGCACGCGTTTTTACTTTGTGCGTACCCTGACGCTGCGCAGCTAAATATTGCTTTACAGCTAAATAGATTACGTGATTATTTGGTTCAGTACCAAAAATCTCTTCGGGTAATTCTACGGAGCGACCTGTGGAAGCTCCTTTTGTATTTAAAACGTCAAGTTTCATTTTCATTTCAGTTTTTCAGTTGTGAAGGCTGCACTCATTTTTGAATCAGTACAATGGAACCATTGTGACCTGGCACAGATCCACTCACTAGGATATAATTCTTTTCTGTAAAGATTTTAACCACTTTAAGGCCCTTCATCTTTACTCGATCATTCCCCATACGACCAGCCATACGCATACCTTTCATTACACGGCTGGCATCAGAAGAGTTACCGAGTGATCCGGGTGCACGTTGACGATCGTGTTGACCGTGCGACTGCTCTCCTACCCCGCTAAATCCATGACGTTTTACAACACCCTGGAAACCCTTACCCTTTGTGGTACCTACTACTTCGATTGATTCTCCTTCAGAGAAAATATCTACAGTAACTGTTTCACCGAGATTTTTCTCGATAGAGTAATTACGGAATTCTTTAGAGAATTGTTTGGGAGAAGTTTGTGATTTGGAAAAATGGTTGACTTCGGCTTTTGTAGCACGCTTTTCCTTCTTGTCACCATAAGAGAGCTGAAGTGCGCTATAGCCATCAGTCTCCATTGTTTTTACTTGTGTAACTACACAAGGACCCGCCTCGATGATCGTACAGGGGGTCTGCTTTCCAGAGGGATCGAATATACTGGTCATTCCGACCTTTTTCCCAATAATACCTTTCATGTTCTTCGGTTTTGTGCCTACAAGGTTATTGGGACAATCTGAACACGATCGTTCAGACTTCAATCCCCGTTTGCCACCGACCTTTTCCTTTCTGGGGAAGTACCGGTAGTAAACAAACCCTGAATGGCTTGTTTTATGTTTAAAAGCCAGCGCTCTTTTTTTGACACTTGATTAGAGTACCAATTGAGAGATGGCGATTGTTTCAAAATTCAATTATAAGAACTATAGGAGTTGCGAATTCCCTTACGCAAATTTTCAAAGCAACTACGCTTTGATCTCTACTTCAACGCCACTGGGCAAATCCAATTTGCTAAGTGCATCAACCGTGCGGCTGGTAGATGTATAAATATCCAACAAACGCTTATGTGTCGCTAACTGAAATTGCTCACGACTTTTCTTATTAACGTGAGGTGAACGTAGTACAGTAAAAATTTTTGTACGCGTAGGAAGAGGAATAGGCCCTGTTACAACCGCGCCAGTGCTACGTACGGTTTTTACGATCTTATCAGCAGACTTGTCTACCAGGTTATGATCGTAAGATTGCAATTTTATTCTAATTCGCTGCGACATGTATGATTTTCCCTTTTTCTTTAGGGGATGCAAAGGTAAGCGAGAACTCCGTACCAACCAAATAGTTATCACGCAATTTTTAACCCCTTCCAAAATAATTCTCCTCTCACGGCGGCTGCACTTTAAGGGTCTGTTTTTCAGTAGATTGTATTTTCTAAAGCAAGGCAGACTGCGGGCGAAGCCATCAGCACAACGGCGCCCGGAAGAACGGCGAGTGAGCCGTTAAAAGCCGGCGCTGTTTGAGGCCGACCGCCATGGGCGGGAGGCCGAGTTTGACGGCTTTAGGCGAACGATGTCGTTTTTTAGCCGTTGTGGTGCAGGCTAGACCGGAGTCTGCCTTGCTTTGGGGGAGAAGTTCATCGCAAAAAAAAGACCGCTTCAGGAGAAGCGGCCTTTGAGTATTAACTGGAATGAAATTATGAAGTTGCTTTTCCTTTCACTTTAGCAATCACTTCCTCAGCGATGTTATTTGGCGCTGGAGAATAGTGAGAAAATTCCATCGTAGAAGAAGCACGACCCGATGAAAGTGAACGAAGCTGGGTTACATAACCAAACATTTCGCTCAATGGAACTTTTGCTTTGATAACTTGTGCACCTGCACGGCTATCCATTCCTTCCATCATACCACGACGACGGTTCAAGTCTCCTGTTACATCGCCCATGTATTGATCAGGTGTAACCACCTCAACTTTCATGATGGGCTCAAGTAATACAGGTTTTGCTTTACGAGCCGCTTCACGGAATCCTTGCTTTGCACAAAGTTCAAAGGACATAGAATCAGAGTCAACAGCATGGAAGCTACCATCAAACACACGAATCTTTAGATTTGCAACTGGATAGCTAGCCAACACACCCGTAGTCATTGCCTGCTCAAATCCTTTTTGCATAGCAGGAACAAATTCACGCGGGATAGATCCTCCAAAAATATCATTGACAAATTGGTAATTCTTGTCAGGATTTTCCGTTTGCCATTCCTTATCAACAGGACCCATATTGAAAACAATATCAGCGAACTTACCACGACCACCCGTTTGCTTTTTGAGCGTCTCTCTGTGTTCAATCGTAGCAGTGAATGCCTCTTTATAAGCCACCTGTGGTGCACCCTGATTCACTTCTACTTTGAACTCACGGCGCATACGATCAATGATGATTTCCAAGTGTAATTCACCCATTCCACGAAGAATAGTCTGACCTGTTTCTTCATCCGTATTTACACGCAGTGTAGGATCTTCTTCAACAAGCTTGGCAATTGCCATACCCATTTTATCAACGTCTGCCTGCGTTTTAGGCTCAACCGCAACAGCGATTACCGGCTCAGGGATGAACATGTTTTCCAATGTAATTGGATAGTCTTCATCACAAAGTGTATCTCCGGTTTTGATTTCTTTAAATCCAACAGCGGCCCCAATATCACCTGCTTCAATAAAGTCGATAGGGTTTTGCTTGTTGGCAAACATTTTCATAATACGGCTGATACGCTCTTTTTTACCACTACGTACGTTAAGCACATACGATCCGGCATCCAAACGGCCAGAGTAGGCGCGGAAGAATGCCAAACGACCTACAAATGGATCGGTCATGATCTTGAATGCAAGCGCAGCAAAAGGCTCTTTAGGATCGGCTTTACGCACTAACTCCTCTCCTGTATCTGGATGTATTCCTTTTGTATCAGGAATATCAATAGGTGAGGGCAGATAGCGACAAACGGCGTCTAGGGCAGTTTGTACTCCTTTGTTTTTGAAAGAAGAACCACACATCATTGGCACAATAGACAAATCGATAGTTGCCTTACGAATTGCTTCATGGATTTCATCCTCCGAAATGCTAGTGGGATCTTCGAAAAATTTCTCCATCAATGTATCATCATACTCTGCAACAGCTTCTACTAAATTCGCTCTCCACTCCTTTGCCTCTTCCAACATATCAGCAGGAACATCAATCTCATCAAAGGTCATTCCCTCCGTTTCAGCGTGCCAGATAATTCCTTTCATTTTGATCAAATCCACTACCCCTTTGAAATTATCCTCCGCGCCAATTGGCAATTGTAGAGGCACTGCTTTTGATCCAAGCATTTCACGCACCTGCTTAACTACATTCAAAAAGTCAGCACCAGCACGGTCCATTTTATTAACGAAACCAATACGAGGTACGCCATATCGGTTAGCTTGACGCCAAACCGTTTCAGATTGTGGCTCCACTCCGTCTACAGCAGAGAATAGTGCAATCAATCCATCCAATACACGCATAGAACGCTCCACCTCTACCGTGAAGTCAACGTGACCAGGAGTATCAATAATATTGAAATAGTAAGGCTTTGTATCCGGAGTGTTTTGACCCTTGTCGGTTGGAAAATTCCATTTACAGCTAACCGCAGCAGAAGTAATGGTGATTCCTCTTTCCTTTTCCTGCTCCATCCAGTCGGTAGTAGCTGCACCCTCGTGCACCTCACCAATACGGTGGATCATCCCTGTATAACGGAGAATACGCTCCGTTGTAGTGGTTTTACCCGCATCTATGTGCGCAGCAATACCGAAATTCCGTTGAAACTTTAAGTCTGCCATGGTCGGTTAGATAAATTTGAGGCCGCAAAGGTAAGGGAATTGCATAAAAAAACCCCGCTTTTAGGCGGGGTCGTAATTCGTTAATACCCGAAGTTGTTATTTCTTTTTTCCGAGCGGCGCAGCTATACCAATGGCATGTTGAAAGTGGTAGTTGGCCGTTTCTGTAGTGACAGGTACTCGGTAGGTAGAGGTAACAAAAACATTGGCCTCCTCAAAAATGTTCAATTTTAGTCCTAAACCTGCAGGAAGGTAGGCACCATAATGAGGTCCATATTTGTGACCGCCTACACCCAGCATCAAATAGGGCTGCACGTAGAATTCGTTCGTTGTCATCATCAAGTTAAGGGTGGCAGAAAAATCAACCAACATACTACTCTTTGTAATGTTACGACCTGGCATAGGATAGCGCATACCACTCAACCCAAGGGAAGCCGCATAACTAATCCGAGGTTGCATTTGCTTGAAGTAATTCACTGCTAATCCAGCACTCATTTCTCCAACTCGGGAGAAAGACTTTTCACTCACCACAGTATTGAGAGAGGTGGTACGAATACGAGCTGCAGTTGCAAAATCATTTAAGAAAAAGCTGACGCCAAATGATTTAGGTAGCTCCTTTGCATCCTGTGCAAAAGTTGAAGTTGCAAAAAGGAAGGTGCCAATGATGGCAAGGAGAAGATATTTCTTCATAAGTCGATAGTTTGGTTTTATCCGTTGCAAAAATAACGGGTAAGTTCAACATCCGAAAATAAAAAAAATCCCCCAATTCGTGGTACCTTTTCCCCCATTTTAGCCAAAACGCATGAAATTGCCCCTTTTTTGCCTCCTACTTTTTCTCCTTTTCATGGACTGTGCTATCCAGGGGCAGACACCCAGCCTGACAAAGTATCCCAATCGAGTATCCACAGTAGCCGCCCATCAAAAAGAGGTACAGCGTTCAGCATTGTTGAATATGGTCGATCCTAAAACACTGATTCCTGAACTTATTTATGACTTGCGCTATGCCACCCAACAGAATTTTACTGGAAAAAGAATGTACCCAAAAGGGATAAAATCCAGTTTTTTACGTGTTGCCGCAGCAAAGTCTTTGAAAATAGCAGCAGACAGTTTGCGGCAATATGGACTTGGAATAAAAATTTTTGATGCCTATAGACCTTTTCGAGTTACAGTACGGTTCTGGAAATTAATTAAAGATGAACGTTACGTTGCTAATCCTACTAAAGGAAGTGGACACAATAGAGGAATTGCAGTAGACCTAACCTTGTACGAATTAAAATCGGGCGCTGAATTAAATATGGGCACTGGATTTGACAATTTCTCAGACACCGCACACCATAGCTTTGAAAATTTACCTGCACCAATAGCAAACAATAGATTTTTACTAAAAAGGATAATGACGCAAGCCGGATTTAATGCATTAGAAACAGAGTGGTGGCATTATGCCCTACCCAACCCCTCTGCGTATTCCATCCTTGATATCCCTTTTAAAAAATTGAAATCTACCCCTGTCAGTCATTAACCCGGGAAATTTTTTGCTCCAGCATCATCAAGTCTGCTAAAACAATTGCCGTAACGGCCTCTACTACTACTGGAACGCGAAGGGCAATACACAAATCATGCCTACCGCGAACAGTAAATGTTTCCAATTGACCAGTATCAACATTTAAGCTCTCTTGTTGCTTTGGCGTAGAAGAAGTGGGCTTGATAGCTACGCGGAATAGTAACTCATTCCCATTGGATAATCCTCCACTCACACCGCCAGCATGATTGGTTGCAGTTCGCCCCTGTTTTGATACTAGTGAATCATTGTGCTGACTCCCGAACATTTTTGCCGCAGCAAATCCTGCCCCGAACTCTACTCCCTTTACGGCAGGGATAGAAAAAACAGCATGGGCTATCAATGATTCCATTGAGTCAAAAAAAGGTTCACCCAATCCAACGGGAATATTGTTGACCTTGCATTCAATCAATCCGCCCACGCTATCTTGATTAGATAAAGCTTTCTCCACTCCACTTTCAATTGAGCTCTCCCCACCTACTTCGATAAGGCTTGCTTGAATAGACAAATTCTTTACAACCGCTTTTGCCACAACTCCTGCAGCGACTACTGCTACGGTCAGCCTTCCACTAAAATGGCCGCCTCCTCTGTAATCTTCAAATCCTCCAAACTTTTGAGAGGCTACAAAATCTGCATGACCAGGACGAGGTATTTTTCGTTGCTCCTCGTAATCGGTACTTCGTATATTCTTATTTTCAAATTCAATTAATAAGGGAGCCCCTGTTGTTTTATTGTTGAAAACTCCGGATCTAAAATTTGGAATATCCTCCTCCACTCGAGGCGTGGTACCTGGCTGCTGTCCCCCTCTTCTCCTTGCTAAATCTGCTGCAAATTGCTCAGGAACCAATGAAATACCAGCTGGACATCCATCAATCAATACGCCCACAACTGAACCATGCGATTCACCAAAAATTTGCACACGGAACATTCTACCAAAAGTATTCAAGGCAATAATCAATTTAATTTATTAAAGATACGGATGCATGGAGTTTTACTAAATCATCAAAAAAATAAGGATATGATTTTTGCACTGATTCTGCCTCCACTATGTTAACTTCTTCATTAGAACGAAGTGCGGCAACAGCAAGTGCCATGGCAACACGATGATCTTGATGTGCCTTTACGAGGCCCCCTTTAATAGCAGAGACTCCCTGTATAATCAAACAATCTGCATCCTCTCGAATGAAGACACCCAATTTTGAAAATTCTTCAATTAATGTTGTCGCCCTATTGCTCTCTTTAAATTTTAATCTTCCTGCGCCGCTAATCCTCGACTCCCCTTGGCAAAAAGATGCTAGGGCAACCAACGGAGGAAACAAATCGGGAGAGTCGGTTGCATCAAATGAAAAGGCATGCAACGGGGCGCACTGAACAGAAATTGAATCGTGCTCAAATTTTAAATTGGCCCCCGCTTGCTTCAAAACATCTATGATTTTTTTATCTGCCTGTAATGAATGCTGACTCAACCCTGTTAGCTGAATATTTCCAGCCAATGCTCCCGCCACTAGTAAAAAAGCGGCTCCACTCCAATCACCTTCAATTTTAAAATTTCTTTTCGCACCGTGATGCCTTACCGGTATAGACTGGTGGGCAAAATAAAAAGTAGAATAGTCATGCTGAACAGGTGTAGGTAACCCAAATTTCTGTAAGATTTCAATTGTGAGGTCAACATAGGGCTTACTGACTAATTGATCAACAGAAATAGTGACATCATTCACGCTTAGTACACTAAAAGCCATAAGGATCCCAGACAAATACTGCGAACTCAGTGAGCCATCCACTCTAATATCTCTTGGGATCAACGGACCTTTTACTTGTAAAGGAAGAAATCCATTTTCTGAGATTACTTGTGTACCTAACTCAGGAAGTACTTGAAGAAAAAAAAGCTGGGGTCGTTTGAGTAAACTGCCAATTCCAGAGATTGTTACCGGGTAGGAGGAAAGTGCAGCAATCGAAGTAAAAAGCCGACAACTAAGTCCCGATTCCCCGCAATGCAGTGCTAGAGGTTCCTTTACACTCAGACCACGGCTACTAATTTTAATAGCGCCATCTCCCATTTTCTGGACAGTTGCTCCTAATTGTTGAATAATCGCAAGCGCAATGAGATCGTCTTGCGAATTACCTGGTGCCTCCAAAATTGTCTCGCCACCGGCAAGCAATGCAGCTGCACATACACGTTGCATCACACTTTTAGAACGCGGAGCAAGAACAGATCCCTGCAATGTAGAGGAACGAAGGGTAGCAATCAAAGTTTAGCGTTTAATAGCTGTTCTAATTTTTTAAATGTCATTTCTTTTTGCAACGCATGCCCAATCTGACTAACTAGAATATAGTTCAATCTGTCTCCCTTTTTCTTTTTATCCATGCGAATAACTGCAATCAGTTTTTTCCAATTGACAGATGCTTGCGTAGGCAATCCGTATGCTTGTAACAAAAGTTGTAAGCGATCAAAATGCTTAAAAGATAGAACCAGCGTAGATATTTTTGCTGCAACTATCATTCCTAATGAAATGGCTTGTCCATGTGAAAGTTCATATTTCATTTCAAGTGCATGGCCAATAGTATGCCCGAAATTCAAAAGCTTTCTTTGTCCGTTTTCTTTTTCATCCAACCCCACTACTTTCATTTTCAAGGCAATATTTCGCTGAACAAGTGCATCGAGTGCCCCTTTATTTTTTTGAAAGTGATCCAATGTCGTTTTTTCAAGTTGTTGAAAAAGAGTGTGGTCGAAACAAAGAGCATGTTTGATAATTTCTGCAAACCCATTTTGCCATTCAGCAAGTGGAAGGGTTCTAAGAAAGGAATAGTCAACAAGCAAAAACGCAGGCTGCCGAATTGTTCCTACCATATTTTTCAATGCGCCGTGGTTGACTCCATTTTTTCCTCCAACGGAGGCATCAACCAAAGCGAGTAGTGTGGTAGGGACAAACCCAAATGATAAACCTCGCATATAAACTGCCGCTACATAACCCGTTAAATCTGTAACTACCCCACCCCCTACTCCGATGAGCATTGTACTTCTGTCTGCACCCATCTCCAGCAGTTTTTCTAGGATGGCATCTGCCGTAGCCTGGATCTTATATTGTTCACCTGCTTTCAATACAATCACATTCCATCCAGTAAACTTTGCTTGGTGAAACTTGTATAAATGTTCATCCGTAAGTAAAACAGCAGAACGCCGGTCCACCAGCTTAGACAAAAAGCTGAATGGAGTGTTGAAATAAAAAGTGGTAGCAGACCTATCCACTTTAACTATTTTCCTTTTCAAATGATGGCTTTTTTTGAAGTTGATCCAACACCCTTTTTTGGTGCGTAATACTTTCCATATGAATAGCTGCTAAAAACTGTGTCAAAAAAGTTGTGCTAAGTCCCAATCGCTCAGATTTTTCAAGAACCCTTCGTGATAGTTCTTGCCATCGAGCTGTTTGAAGTATTGTTATTTGGTGCTCCTGTTTATATTGGCCAATTTTTTCAGCCACTTGCATTCTTCTGGATAATATTTGCAATACTTCCTCATCGTATTGATTGATTTCTCTTCGAAGGGCATCGAGGGCAGTATGGTATTGAGAAGAAGGACTATCAACTTTTCTCCAAATAATCTCTTCAAAAATTTGCTTTAATTGTGTTGGCGTCAATTGTTGTGCCGCATCACTCCACGCCTGATCAGGATCACAGTGACTCTCGATCATAAGTCCGTCACTACCCAAATCAATCGCACGTTGGATTGTTTGAGGAATAATATCTCTTCTACCGCAAATATGAGAAGGATCAGTTAAGAACAACAAGTCCGGATGTCGCAAATGCATTTCGATTGCTAATTGCCACAACGGATTATTTCGGTATCCGGTTTCGCCAAAAGTGCTAAACCCCCTATGAATAAGCCCAATCAGTTCAATTCCAGCACCAGCAATTCTCTCCACTGCACCTGTCCAGAGATCCAGATCGGGGCTAATTGGATTTTTTATTAACACAGGAATTTTTACCCCGCGAAGGGCATCAGCCAGCTCTTGCACACTAAATGGATTGACAGTAGTGCGTGCACCAACCCATAACACTGAAACATTGTGTTTCAGCGCCTCTTCAACTTGTTTAGTATTGGCAACCTCGACCGTAGTGGGTAGCCCAGTTTCTTTTGATACTTGCTCGAGCCAGGCTAAACCTTTGACACCAACTCCTTCAAATAATCCAGGCTTAGTTCTAGGCTTCCAAATTCCCGCTCTCAAAAGATCAACACGATTGGTATCCCTTAATAGAAAGGCAGTTTCTCTAAGCTGACCTTCTGTTTCAGCACTACAAGGACCACTTATGATAAAGGGTCGCTTTTGCCATAAAATTTGTAGTGATTCAAAAGAGATTGCACTCATACGTATAGAGTGCAAAGGTAAAATTTAAACCTATCCCTAACGTTTTTTGGGAAAGCTGTTCTGGTCTGCATCATTCATACGAATTCTGCGACCTTTGAAACTTTTTCCATCCAAGAATTTAATCATTTTTGGGGCGGAGCGTAGTTCTACTTCAATCCAACTATTTTTTTCTTTCAAATCTACTTTTCCCAGTACAGATTTTGGAAGCTCACTCATATCCAAAATAAATTGAAGCAGGCTTGCCTTATAAAATCCATCTTTTGTTCCCAGATTAACAAATAACCGCTGGTACCCTCCACTTCCTTGTGGTCTACTCCCCCGCGCCTCTCGGCTTCCTTTTCCATCAACTCTACCTTGAGCTTGCGCCGTACTAAGGTTTAAATCAGAAGAATTTTCATAATACCTCAAAAAACGATCAAATTCCAATGCCGCTACACGCTTTAAAATTTCCTCTTTACTAACTTCTTGAAATTTTTCTCTAAGCATGGGTACATAGGTCTCGTACTCGCCATGTGTTATATCCGCTTGAAGCAATTTGTCTGTAAAATGAAAAAACTGTTTTCGGCAAACATCTTTCCCTGAGGGAATGTCCATACGATGAAAACGAGTACCAACCAATCGCTCAATTTGTTTTAATCGATACATCTCTTTAGGGGTCACAATGGATACGCATAATCCGCTACGACCTGCTCTGCCTGTACGACCACTTCTATGTGTATACACTTCTGTATCGTCTGGTAATTCATAATTAATCACATGCGTGATGTCTTTTACATCTATCCCTCGTGCGGCAACGTCTGTGGCTACTAGTAATTTTAATACGCGCTCACGAAAAGCGCCCATCACTTTATCGCGTTGGGCTTGGGTTAAATCCCCATGGATTGCATCAATATCGTACCCTTCCCGTGTTAATTTTTCTGCAATTTCCTGCGCGTCGGCTTTGGTTCGAGCAAATACAATTGCAAACATGCCCGGATTAAAATCAATGATACGCTTTAACACCTCATACCGGTTATGATGCTGGGTTTGATAAAACTGATGATCAATAGCCGCATTTCCTTCGTTCATTTTACCAATGGTCACCTCAACAGGTGATTTCATATAACGTTTACTGACCTTACGGATTTCTGTAGGCATTGTAGCACTGAATAACCAAGTGCTTTCTCTTTTAGGCGTATTCTGAAGTATAAATTCAATATCCTCCTGAAAACCCATATTCAACATTTCATCTGCCTCATCCAACACGACATACTCAATATTCTCCAAATTGATCGCTCGGCGCTCTATCAAATCAATTAATCTTCCAGGCGTAGCCACTACCACTTGCGTACCTCTTTTCAGCTCTTTAATCTGTATCACAATTGATGCTCCCCCGTAAACAGCTGTAACCTGAACGGTTTCGTTACCTTGTTGAAATTTCTTTAAATCGCCAGTTATTTGAAGACAAAGTTCCCGTGTCGGACATATAATCAATGCGCTGGGGTGTTTAACCTGAGGGTCAACTAATTGTAGTAATGGAAGACCAAAGGCAGCCGTTTTGCCAGTTCCTGTTTGTGCTAATCCAATAAAATCTTTAGTTCCTTGTAATAAAACAGGAATGGCCTTTTCCTGAATGGGTGTTGGGGTAGTAAACCCCAGTTGTGTTACTGATTTTACGAGATGGGCGCTTAATCCGAGTGTTTCAAATGTATGCATGTGTATGATTAGAAGAAAAAAGAGAAAGCCGTTCCCGGGGGAACGGCTTTCCTTCGGCAATTACTTGCGCGATAATTACTTAGCTGTTTCAGCAGCAGCAGTTGTGTCAACGGCAGCAGCAGCAGTTGTATCAACAGCAGCAGCAGTTGTGTCAACGGCAGCAGCAGTTGTGTCAGCAGCAGGAGTAGCTTCTCCACCACCATTACAAGCTACCAAAGTGGCAGCGATGAAAGCAATTGCAAAAAACTTCTTCATTTGGTTTAGTTTTTGTGTTTTATGAAATATTTCGCGAATTTATACCCTTTTTTGCAAAAGGTAACCCGTTGAGACTCTTTTTTTTTTTTGAATCCGCTTCGGGTTACTATTTTTAAAAACTCGTATTAAAAAAAGACTGGATTGTGAAACCTGAATTGATAGACAACGACTTGCTCAAAGGGCTGGCGGAAGGCGATCGGAAGAGTACTGAATTGATTTACAAGAATCATTTCAATATGATTCAGACACTGGTTATCAATAATAGTGGGTCAACGGATGACGCTAGAGATATATTTCAGGAAGCACTTGTAGTTCTTTTTGAAAAAGTTCGAATGGGCTCCTTTGAGTTGAACTGTCAGCTCAAAACTTATCTTTATTCTGTATGCAAAAGATTGTGGCTCAAAAGGTTACATCAAAGCAGTCGATATCTTGCAGCAGGCATTGAAGTGGAATCAACGGTGAGTGTGGAAGAAGACATGGTCGCGCACGAAAAAAGAGATGCTGATTACGAACTGATGAATAAGGCCATCGGAAACCTCGGAGAACCTTGCAAAAGCTTATTGGAGGCCTATTACATCAACAAAATGAACATGCAGGACATTGCTTCACGGTTTGGGTATACCAATGCGGACAATGCCAAAAACCAGAAATACAAATGCCTCATGCGTTTAAAAAAGATATTCTTTACGCAGTATAAAAATGGAAATGAAAATGGATGAGTTGCGGTTATTAGATTTGGTAGAACGTTATATCAGAGGAGAAATGAATCCTGATGAGCGCGTGCATTTTGAGCAATTGCGTAAAAACAATGCCGAAGTTGATCAGCTAGTGGTTGAGCATACTTTTTTTCTACAGCAAATGAATCGTCTAGGAGAAAGAAAGCGTTTTCGTACTTTACTAAACGACATACACCTTCATTTAGCTGAAGAGGGACAGATCAATTCTGCCCGCCTTCAGGGGAAAGCAAGAGTAGTTTACCTTTGGAACCGCTATAAACGTGTCAGTGCCATTGCTGCATCTATTGCGGTGATTACTTCACTTATACTCACTTCTCTTGTATGGATCATTTCTCCAAACTCTCCACACACAAAATTTGAAGAGCTCAATAAAAAGTTTTCACTGCTCGAAGACAAGACACGCAAACAAGCTTCCGAAATAGATCGCATTAAAAAGAAAACAAGTTCTGTTCCGCAAAATATCCCTTTTACCACTGGCGGAACTGGCTTTATGATCGACCCGAAAGGGTACCTTGTTACCAACGCCCACGTTATTGAGGATGCCAAACAGATCGCGATTCAAAACAATAGAGGAGAATACCTTGTGAAAGTTGTTTATCTAGATGCAGAAAGAGATCTTGCGATTCTAAAAGTAGATGATGAGAACTTTAAACCCTACAGTAATCTTCCCTATGGATTTAGTAAACAAGCTAGCAAATTAGCAGAACCCATCTTTACGTTAGGATACCCCCGTAATGAAGTGGTGTATAGCCAGGGGTACCTCAGTGCCCGCACAGGGTATAACGGTGACACCTTGAGTTGTCAAATTGAAATCGCAGCAAATCGAGGGAATAGCGGCAGCCCAATTTTAAACAAGAAAGGAGAAGTGATTGGAATTTTGAATGGAAGGCAAAGTGATGCTCAAGGATTTGCATTTGCCGTTCAAAGCAAGTACATACTCGATGTGATTGAAACGATGAAAAAAGAAACAGAAATAACTTCGTTGCGTATCCCAACCCGCTCTTTAATTAACGGACTGGATAGAACAGAGCAAGTAAAAAAAGTACAGGACTACATTTACATGGTCAAAGTAAACTAAGCCCAGATTGAGTGCGGATATTCGCCCGCATCTATTAATTGCAGTAAGCTATCTTGCACAAACGGTGCATCTTCTTTATAGGTAACTCCAAACCAGTTTGAGGTGGTAGACACTACTTTCACTGTACCGCCCTCCTTTATAAATTGATCAGCAACCAATGGAATAAAGAATTCAGATTTCAACTCTCGTCCATTTTCTTTTAAAAAAGTAGCAAACTTTCTCTCAATATGTGAAAAGAAGGAAGGATCAAAACACCAAAAATTCATGGAGACTTTTGTGTCTTCCCCAAGTGTTGCTGGCGTCAACCCATCCTGACAGACAATTGCATGATCAACTCGCGCAATATTGATTCGCTCTGTAATACCTGCCAAATCTCCTTGCTGATCAAGCATACATACCCCTCTGTTAACAGTACCATACTTTGAAAGGGTAGCAGTAAGATCATACCCCACAATCGCACAAGTAGAAGCCGTGCAAGCCTGTTGCAAAAAATGGGCAGCCTGCTCAAAAGCGTTACGCCCATAAAAGTCATCCGCATTAATGACAGCAAAAGGCTCCTTTACTACATCCTTCGCACACAGCACAGCATGTGCTGTACCCCATGGTTTTGTTCGTGCTGCTGGAATCAAATACCCATTGGTGTGCGAATCTAATTCTTGAAATACATAAGCGGTTTGAATACGCCCTTTTAGTTTTGGCTCAAACAATGATTGAAACTGTTCTGCAAACTGACTTCTGGTTATAAATACTACTTTCCCAAACCCGGCACGAATCGCATCGTAAATAGAATAGTCCATAATTGTTTCCCCAGCAGGGCCAAATGATTGAACTTGTTTCATGCTCCCATAACGAGAAGCCATGCCAGCCGCCAGAATTACCAGGGTGGGTTTCATTGGATAAATTTTGCCAGGCAAATTTACACGTAATTTCGACATTCGCATAGAATGCCCCTTATCCAACAAGATTTAGCCACCATTGATCCAATAGTATTGGATGAACTAACTGCTAGAGGACTCTTTGCAGAAGTGTTGAGATTAGATAAAGTACATCCTGTCATTTCTGGAAACAAATGGTTCAAATTGCAATTCTATTTGCAGGAAGCCATACAGACCAATAAAAAACACATTCTCACCTATGGTGGCCCTTGGTCTAATCATCTAGTTGCAACAGCTGCAGCTTGCAACGAATTAGGATTACAATGCACCGGAATTGTCAGGGGTGAATGGCCCAAGCAGCTCACCCCACCATTAAAACAGGCAGCGTCTTGGGGTATGAAAATTGAATTCATTTCTAGGTCAGATTATTCTATGCAAAAAAGAAAACATAGCAGTACTCAGTCTGATTTATTAATTATTCCAGAAGGCGGATACGGAAATCTTGGAGTAAAAGGGGCCTCCACTCTTTTTTCTTTACTACCAGGAAAGTCGTATACCCATGTTCTTTGTGCTGTTGGAACAGGAACCATGTTAGCGGGCCTATCTGCAACTGCACCTGAAAACTGTCAATGTATTGGCATCCCGGTACTCAACGGAGCAAAAGCACTTGAGGAAGCTATTCAATTACAGACCAATTTTGATACAGTGAACTGGAAACTGGAAACAGGGTTTGAATGGGGTGGCTATGCAAAGCACCCTACGCAACTAATACAGTTCATGAATTCCTTTTTTAAGAAAACAAAAATTCCAACCGACATTGTATACACAGGTAAACTTTTTTATGCTTTTACCCAATTAGTAGAGAGGAATTATTTTGAAAAAAATAGCCGTATTTTATTAATACATAGCGGTGGATTACAGGGGAATCAATCACTTACAGCGAATCAACTTGAATTTAGCTGATCGCTGTTCTTCCGTTGTATCTTTGTATAGCTCTGTTCCACCTATTATGCCCGCAAATCGATTATTCATATTGCTTCTTTTAATAATTAGTCAGCTATTCAATCAATCGCTTGCGCAAACCCCACTTCCTGATTTTAGCGTGAAAGATATAGGTAAAGACCGCTATGTGATTAGTTGGATCAACAATTATCCCTACACCGCCCAAATTACTATCCAACGTTCTTTTGATAGTACTAGAGGGTTTAAGAGTATTCTCACCGTGCCTGATCCTACTACCAAACAAAATGGATATGCAGATAACAAGGCCATTAATGATCACATGTATTACCGCCTATACATTTTGCTGGATAATGGCCACTATTTATTTTCAGCTGCAAAAAAGCCTGTAAAAGAGGTTGCCAATGAAGAACCCATTGAGAATAAGAAGGTAGCTGTACTCCAAAATACCCTGGAGATTGACTTAAAAAAAGCAACAGAGAATTCCACTCTTTCACCAACAAAAACTCCTGCAGTTGCATCAATTCCAATCTTAGAAAGATCAACAAAAGAAGATAGTGCGAGTAGTACACCACGCATAGAAGTAAAAAGAATTGAACCTGTAGTACATAAAATCACCCCGGGTCGAGCTGGCGATTCAGCTAAAATACCTGCAGCTGTAACAACAAAAGAGGAACCCAATGCATTTGCTCCTTCACTCTATGTCTTTTCGCACCCTGATGGAAATATTAGAATTCAAGTTCCTAATCGAGCCCGATTGGCTCGATACAGAATCAAATTTTACGAAACAGACCAGCGCTTTCTCTTTGAATTAAAAAATCTGCCAGCCCCAAGTTTCCAGCTAGATAAAATAAATTTCTTACATGCCGGATGGTTTTTATTCGAATTATACGAGGATAACCGGCTTATTGAAAAACATAAAGTGTATCTGGACAAGCCCTAATCAACTAGGACTAATTTCTACTCCAAATACCTGTTTAAACTTTTGTAACACCTTTTCTTTTACCTCATTTACTGTTAGTGCTGTTCCAAGTTCATTTTGTAATGAGGTAACAGACTTGTCTGGTATTCCGCAAGGGACTATATGATTAAAATAAGAAAGGTCGTTTGAAATATTTAAGGCAAATCCGTGCATTGTAATCCACCGGCTACAACGTACGCCCATCGCACAGATTTTTCTAGCACGACCGGGAATACCTGGGTCTAACCACACCCCCGTCTCCCCTGAAGAACGCTCCCCTTTTAAACCATATTCACTTAATGTAAGAATGATGACTTCTTCCAACTCACGTAAATAACGTCCGATATCTCTGTAAAACTGTTCCAGATCAAAAATAGGATACCCCACTAATTGTCCTGGTCCATGGTAGGTGATATCTCCTCCCCGATTAGTTTGAAAAAAGGCAATTTGACGCTCCTGCATTTCTTTCTCATCAATCAACACATGTTCTCGCTTCCCACTTTTGCCTAACGTATAAACGGGAGGATGTTCAACAAATAATAAATGATGCGCAGGTAACAAACGCTGTGATTTTTGAGCAATACTCTCTTGGAGTATCTTCTCTTGTAAATCCCAGGCCTGCTGATACTCGAGCAAACCAAGATCCCTATAAAGTACTTGTGAGGCCATGAATTGCAAATTTACCTACAAAGTTTGAAGCTTTACCTTTGCAAATATGAATAACGAAGCGCTCGATCAAAAATTGGATAGTTCAGATGAACTCTTTGAGCGCTTTTCCTTACAAGTTGACAAAGGGCAAGAAGCCCTCCGTATTGATAAGTTTTTAGCTAACCGAATCGAAGGAGCCAGCCGCAACAAACTCCAGCAAGCCATGAACCTGGGAATGGTTCAGGTAAATGGGTTACCCGTCAAAGCCAATTACAAGATAAAACCACAGGATCAAATTGTAATTTATTCTGATATAAGCCCAGAGCAAACTGAGGTTACCCCCGAAAAGATGGACCTCAATATTGTGTATGAGGATAATGCACTGATGGTCCTTAACAAACCTGCAGGGATGGTAGTTCATCCTGGCAGTGGCAATTATCATGGCACCTTACTAAATGGTGTAGCTTGGTATTTACAGCAAAACAACCCGGCCCTGTCAGAGGAAACATTGCCTCGCTTTGGAATGGTTCACCGAATCGATAAAAATACAAGCGGCTTGCTAGTACTTGCAAAAACAGATGTGGCAATGCGACAGTTAGCCAAACAATTTTTTGACCACACAGTGAAAAGAGAATATGTCGCATTAGTATGGGGAGACGTGGAAAATAATAGCGGGACCATTCGTGCACACGTTGGAAGACATCAACGATTCAGAAAACTATTTGAAGCATACCCAGATGGAGAGCATGGAAAAGAAGCAATCACTCATTATGAAGTACTGGAGCGATTTGGGTATGTAACGCTTATTCGATGCAAATTGGAAACTGGTCGTACGCACCAGATACGCGTGCATATGAAATATCTAGGCCACCCCTTATTCAGTGATGACTTTTATGGGGGGGATAAGATTGTGAAAGGAACAATTTATGCGCGCTATAAACAATTTGTAGAAAACTGCTTTGCAATTTGTAATCGCCAAGCACTTCATGCAAGAACACTAGGATTCATTCATCCAGTTACAGAAGCGGCTTTACACTTTGAATGCCCCGTTCCTTCAGATATGGAAGAGGTAATTGAAAAGTGGAGAAAATATGCCACTACCCTTCCCCGCTAAAACAGTTAATTATTAAAATCGTAGAGCGTTGCAGTAAACACTCCGCGTTCTCTTTCTTTAAAAGGCACGTCCCAATTACCAATATAACGAAGCACAGAAGGAACCACCCAATTTTTATACCGCATCAGCTCGGCCTCGATGTCTACCGAAAAATCATAAAAACCAGCATCATAACTCATCGTATAATGGCGTGCTAACACCTCCATAGTTCGTACACTAAACCAAGTAATCATTTTATCTATGACCATTTTATCGCGTTGCACGGGTCGTAAGTCAGACTTGGCTTGAATGGAGAAAAGATAACAAGGCTCACCCCGGTAATCAACATAGTCAATTGAAAAGTTATATAGAGAGCGGTGTTGCCGATCAAATACGTCCACTTTATCTCCCACAAATGGAATTCCAGGAATTTTTTTTCCTGGGTTGAATAAAAGCATTTTTAATTGCTCCTTATTGCGTGCCATTCCCTTTGCTTGCTGCGCATGGAATGTTTTACCAGCTACTACATTATTCTCGCCGCACACTGATCCATTCGCAAAAAAAAGAGAACTATACAACGCAGCAGTATAGTAAGAATAAGATCCGTCACGCTGGTAAAAATCACCCTGCACTTTTTCTTGTACTACTTCGGTTCGGCGACAGCCCCCCTCCCGATGCTGTCTCGTTTTACTCAGCATCCGCGCAACAGGACGCAACTTTTTATCTTTTAATAAAATATCATTACTAGAGGTGAACTCCAAAACGCGGAGATTACGAAAGGCCTTGTAAAAAGTGGTATCATTTTTTACTTGCTCAATAAATCGAGCCACATCCAGTTTACTGTCTAGCACCACTTCCGACAAGCTGATCATTTGACGTAAACGTGCTGCATCGACAGAATCTGCAACACTTGATTGAGCCAACCCAACCTGTGCAATTCCTAAAAAAAATACAAGAACAAAAATTCTCATAGATGAAATTTCATCTTGTAATCAACAGTAATCTTGCCTTTAGTAATATCTGTAAGCTTGCCTTTTAGCAATTTTCGTTTAAGCGGAGATATGTGATCGATGAATAATTTCCCTTCAATATGATCATATTCATGCAAAATCACACGTGCCGTAATCCCTGTAAATACTTGCTCAAATGGCTCAAACTTTTCATTCATATACTGTAAGCGCACGGTGGATGGACGACTCACCAACTCATGAATCTTAGGAATACTCAAACAGCCCTCCGAATACGGCCAGGGCTCACCTGACAGCTCCAGAATTTTCGCATTAATGAAAACAGCTTTAAAACCAGGTTTATCTGGATAATCTTTTTGTTCAGCCCCTTCCATCGATTCAAATAACTGACGGGTATCCACTATGAATACTCGAATTGAATGATTAACCTGAGGGGCAGCCAATCCTATTCCATTACTGGCATACATCGTTTCCCACATATCTTCAATTAAGCGCTCCAGCTCTACTTGACCAGGAGTAATGAAGCTTGCCACATTTCTCAAAATTGGATGGCCATATGCAACAATAGGAACTGTCATTATACAGGCAAAGTTACGTTCCCTGAACGGAACGAAGATAATCCTGCAATAGAATGGTAGCCGCTATCTCATCTACAATCTTTTTATCCCTTCGGTCTTTCTTTTTTAAACCCATTTCAAGCATTGCATCTTTTGCCAATTTTGAAGTATACCGTTCATCAACCTTCACAATTGGAATATGGGGAAAGTGTTTCGTTAATAAGGTAACTCCTTTTTCTGCAATGACAGTTCCATGTGTAGGAGAATCATCCCAATTGGTTGGCCAACCCACTACAAAACGTTCAACTACTTCTGTTTTTAAATACTCTTTTACAAAACCTAGCAAGGTTTGCGCATCAATAGTGGTCAACCCTGTTGCAATTAGTTGCAACGGATCGGTAACCGCTATGCCGGTTCTTTTTCCACCCAAATCAAATGCCATTATCCTTGCCATATTTAACGATGTATAAACAAATCAGAAATAACAAAAAAAGAAAAAATAACTGACGCCATCCCATTAACTGTCATAAATGCCAGATTTACTCTACTCAGATCATATGGGCTGACTAGAAACTGTTGATATATTAATAAGGAGCCGTATAGCAAAGCGCCTACCCAAAAAATTATACCAAACTCGCCACTCCAACCTGCAGCTGCAATTAATAAAAAACTAGCCACATGTAAAAGACGTGAAACCAGCAGCGCCCTTGATTTTCCCACCCACGATGGAATAGAATACAATTGTTGTGAACGATCAAAGTCTACGTCCTGTAGCGCGTAAATAATATCAAAGCCACTCACCCAGCAAATCACTGCCAAAGAAAAAAGTACAGGCACCAAGGAAAATTGTCCTGCAACAGCCAAGTAAGCACCAATGGGGGCCAGTGAAAGACCGATTCCTAATATTATATGACAGAGCGGTGTAAATCGCTTGGTATAACTATAACCCAGTATTACCGTAAGTGCCAATGGGGACAACATAAAACAGAGTGGATTAATCAACCGGGTAGTTACAATAAATAATAACGCCATAACCACCGTAAAGAAAAGTGCCTGTGAGGGACGTATAACCCCTTTAGGAATCTCACGCGTAGCCGTACGAGGATTCAATGCATCAAAACGCCGATCCAGATAACGATTAAATGCCATTGCAGCACTTCTTGCAAAAACCATACAAGCAATAACCAAAATAAAAAGGACATAAAGATTAAAAACCGAATGCTGATGCCCATTGTTTTTGATTCCTAAAAAAAAACCAATGAACGCAAATGGCATCGCAAAAATGGTATGCGAAAATTTAATTAGGCTAAAATAACTGGCAATTCTTTTAATCATGCTACAAGGGTTTTGATATTCGTTCTGACCAGTTCCCACAAAACTACGCCTGCAGCCGTGGCGATATTTAAAGAATGCTTCATGCCCAACTGAGGAATCTCAACAACAGCATCACACTGCTGAAGTGTAGTAAGTTCCACTCCACTTACTTCATTTCCAAAGATGATGGCCATGCCAGCATTTTTTACTTCTTTGAGTTGATGCAATGGAATACTCTTATCGGTCTGTTCTGCCGCAACCGTCGTATACCCTTTATTCCGAATTGAAAGAAATGCCTCTTCCATCGTTTTAAAATGTATCCAACTGACAGAGTCTTCTGCTCCCAAGGCAGTTTTTCTAATCTCCTTATGTGGCGGAAATGCAGTGTACCCAACCAGATATATAGCCTCTATCAAAAAAGCATCTCCTGTTCTAAATACACTCCCCACATTATAGGCGCTTCGGATGTTCTCAAGCACTACTATTATTGGAGTTTTTTTGAGATCTCGCAGCTCTTCTACTGACTTTCTCCCCAATTCTTCCAATTGCAGTTTCCGCATGGAACGAAGGTAAGCAGGGTTCCTTATTTTTGTCATCTTTCTTACCCAATCCTCATGGCAAAAAAAGCTTCTGGCGAAACACCAATGATGCAACAGCATCGAACCATCAAACAAAAGTATCCTGATGCGATTCTTTTGTTTCGTGTGGGGGATTTTTATGAAACTTTCGGACAGGATGCGATTCTGGCTTCTCGTATTTTGGGTATTACATTAACCAAAAGAAACAATGGAGCCGCCGCCGAATCTGAGTTAGCGGGATTCCCGCATCATTCACTAGACACTTATTTACATAAGTTGGTAAAAGCAGGTCATCGGGTTGCAGTATGTGACCAACTAGAAGACCCTAAGCAAGCAAAAGGCCTTGTTAAGAGAGGGGTAACAGAAATGTTAACGCCGGGCACTACCGTTAATGATAAAATTCTTGAACAACGAAACAATAATTTTCTACTTGCCATGCATGTAGGAGCCACAGGACAATTAGGCTTAGCTTTTTTAGATATATCTACTGGTGAATTATTTGTTGCGCAAGGTGATCGTGAGTATGCAGACAAATTGATTCAAGGGTTGCCAACTGCTGAGCTGATTATCCAAAAACAATACCAGCATCAACTCAAAGAACAACTTGGACTAAAAACATATACCTACACACTAGATGAATGGATTTTTGATGAAACGTACACAAGAGAAATATTGATCAAGCATTTTCAAGTACAATCACTCCAAGGTTTTGGTGTAGATGAATTAACCCTAGGCCAAGTTGCAGCGGGAGCACTTTTCCACTACTTGAAAGAAACAGACCACCCGCATTTGCACCACATTAGTCGCATGCAACGAATCGATCAACATTCTTTTTTATGGATGGATCGTTTTACAATTAGAAATCTGGAGCTGATTTATCCCTCTCGGGAAAACACCCCTACATTACTATCTGTAATTGACAATACAAAAACACCAATGGGGGGCCGGTTACTAAAAAGATGGCTACTATTCCCCTTGATTGAAATAGAAAAAATCAAAGAGAGACTAGATGCCGTTGAGTATTTAATTCAAGAAAAGGAACGCAAAGAAGCGTTATTCAATTTACTCAATCAATTAGGAGATCTGGAAAGAATGGCAGCTCGTCTGGCCTTACGAAAAGTAAATCCAAGAGAGGTTCGCTCACTTGCTGAATACCTAAAAGTAACCGGACTTATTGATTCCCAATTACAAAACGTCAATCAATCAGCTCTAAAAAAAATTGGAGACCAACTCGACCCATTAGCTGATACTTATTTATTAATTAACACCACCCTGCAAGAAAATCCCTCCGTACAACTACAAAAGGGAGGTGTTATAGCAAGTGGCATAAGCCAGGAGTTGGACGAACTAAGGGAGTTAGCTGCCAACGGAAAGAACTACCTACAAAATGTACAAGAACGAGAGGCTGCTCGTACTGGAATTTCTTCTTTAAAGATTGGATTTACCAGTGTATTTGGCTACTACTTGGAGGTGACACACGCGCATAAAGAAAAAGTACCTGTTGATTGGATTCGTAAGCAAACTTTAACCAATGCTGAGCGCTACATCACTACAGAGCTGAAAGAATATGAAGAGAAGATCTTAGGAGCAGAAGAAAAAATGCTAAAGATTGAGTGGGAATTATTTGATCAATTATTAAATAACCTACAAGCGTCCATTTCGATCTTACAAAACAATGCACAGGCATTAGCTACATTGGATTGTTATTGCTGTTTTGCAACCAATGCCACCCAATATAATTACTGCAAACCGATAATTCACAAAGAGGAAAAACTAGAAATCCTCAATGGTAGACATCCAGTTATTGAGCGAAGCCTCCCTGCTGGTCAATCTTATATTGGCAATGACCTCTATCTAGATAAAAAAACCCAGCAGCTTATTGTGCTAACAGGACCCAATATGAGTGGAAAGTCTGCCCTACTACGCCAGACAGCTCTGTTATGCTTACTCGCTCATATGGGACACTACGTTCCTGCTTCTGCGGCAAATGTGCCTATCACAGACAAAATTTTTACCAGGGTGGGCGCATCCGATAATTTAGCAGGAGGCGAATCCACTTTTATGGTGGAAATGAACGAAACTGCCTCTATCATAAATAATTTAACCGCTAATAGCCTGGTTTTATTGGATGAGATTGGAAGAGGAACTGCCACTTATGATGGTGTATCGATAGCTTGGAGTATTGCAGCCTTTCTTCATGAATCACCTCACCGGCCTAAAACCCTATTTGCTACTCATTATCATGAGCTAAACGAATTAGAAGAACAGTTTATCAGAGCTAAAAACTATCATATCACTTACCAAGAGTCAGGGAATAAAGTAATCTTTTTAAGAAAACTTGCGCCAGGCGGCTCATTACACAGCTTTGGAATTCATGTGGCGCAAATGGCAGGCATGCCCCCTGAGTTATTAAAAATGGCCGAAGAAAAGCTTGCCGCATTAGAACTATCAACGCAAATGAAGGGATCAAAAAAGAGTTCAATGCCCTCCCCCAATTCCTCAAAAACCCCTCAGATGCAGCTTTCTATTTTTGAAGCCCAAAACCCCCAAAGTATGGAGTGGAAGGCCTTTTTGGAAACCATTGATATTGAGCGCCTGACCCCTTTGGAAGCCCTGGTTAAACTACAAGAAATCAAAAAGAAATTGGGATAGTTTTCCCCCACATTATTCAGTCCTTTTTGAAAAATATTGCCAATCAAAAAATTATACTACTTTTACGAAAATCTGTTTCAATGAAACTGCTCCAGACTACTGCCATTTTACTATTTTCTGCTGCTCTTTTAACCTCACTCGGTGCTTGTAACAGAGACAAGGACCTTTATGTACGCAAAGAGTATGTACGTTCTGAAGTGCCTCTAACCGGTGCTCTTAATTTTCCTCCCAGCCCATCTCCAGCCCTTGGATCGATGGATTTGAACTACAATACTGGGACTAAACTCTTAACCTATACCATTCGCTGGTCAGGATTATCAGGCCCTATCGCAACTACTCCGATTGCAGGTATGTCTATTCACGGGATGGCGCCCAGCGGATTTCCTGCTAACCCGATTCAGCTATTTACACTATCAAGCATCATTCGTTGCGCAACGTTTACCAATAACAGTTGCGGATCGTATAGTGGCCGTTTATTTGTTGATGGCGTGCTAATAACCGAAGAAAACCTTATGAACGGAGTGTATTATGTCAGCATTAGAACTGCCGCATTCCCCAACGGTGAAATAAGAGGTCAAATCAAATTCTAATTCAAATTTTTAATAGAGTAAACCCCGCCTTGGCGGGGTTTTTTGTTATTGTGCATTGAACCAAACTAATTCAGCATTTGCTGCGTCTCCATGATAGTTGATCAACAACTCTTCACCCACCTCAATCGCACGCATTGTTTTAATTCGAATTAATCCTTCTTCAAAGTCCATTTCGTACTCACAATTACTGGGGCACCCATGATTATAAATTGGAACATACCCTAATGCCATGCAACAAGATTGTCGATTCTGTCCCCACTCAAAAATATAATCATGTAAAAGGGTCTGATCCAGATGTAACCGATCAGCTGCACTCATTACAATAACAGGTGAAATTTCAATAACATAATTTTCTGCCAAGGAAGTTGTAGTAAATACTCCTCTTCCGTGTAACGAAGACGGTGCCACCACCAATGAAGGAAGAATCATGATTTCAATTTGACACGAAGTACGCATTTTCCTTTGTACTTTTGCTGTCATGTCCATGGAGCAAACACCTACTATTTTGGCTTCCGAATTTGAAGCACTATTGGCCCAAAATGACCAGCCGCAGCTACATGCCTTCTTGGACAATCAGAACATCAGTGATGTAGCTGAATTAGTGGAGAACTTTCCGGATGAGGATGTGACAATTATAGCTGCCATGTCCATTCATCGTGCTGCCAGTGTTTTTAAAATTCTAGACCTTTCAAGTCAGAAAAGTATCATCCGAAAACTACCTGCAAACACTACTGCACTTTTATTAAACGAACTCCCCGCAGACGACCGTACAGACTTTCTTGAAGAACTTCCCAGTAATGTAGTTCGAGAATTAATCAAATTACTCGAACCAGAGGAAAGAAAAATCACCTTATCGCTGTTAGGTTATCCAGAAAATAGTATCGGTCGATTGATGACGCCAGACTATGTCTACGTTTATGCAACTGATTCGTTAAATGAAGTGTTCGAAACAATTCGGAAATATGGTAAGGATAGTGAAACGATTAACGTGATCTATGTGATCAATGAGCAGGATGAATTAATTGATGATCTCCGAATCAGCGATATCATCCTCAACCCTCCTCACAAAAAAGTGGCGGAACTGATAGATGGCAGAGTCATTGCGTTGCATCCTGAAGATGATCAAGAAACAGCCAGTGAGATATTTAAAATGAATAACCGTGTGGCCTTGCCCGTAGTTAGCCAAAGTAATAAGCTTTTAGGAATCGTAACCATTGATGATATCTTGTGGGTTGCAGGAGAGGAGTTCAGTGAGGACATGCAAAAAATGGGAGGTACGGCCGCTTTAGAAGAACCTTATTTAGATGTGCCCCTATTCAAACTTTATAAAAAAAGAATTATTTGGCTACTCATCCTCTTCATTGGAGAAACCTTTACCATCGCTGCCATGTCAGGTTTTCAAAAAACATTGGAACATGTATTGGTATTATCCACTTTTATTCCATTGATTATTTCGAGTGGAGGAAATAGTGGATCCCAGGCCGCTACCTTGATTATTCAGGCCATGGCGTTGGGAGAAATTACAGTTCAAGATTGGTGGCGCATTGCGCGTAGAGAAATTCAATCTGGCTTATACATGGGCGTCACACTAGGGCTCATTGGCTGTGGGATAGTACTAGGTGGACATTATTTTTTGAATTTATTTGGAGAACATTATAGCCAAGTTAGTATTGCCATTGGTGCAGCACTTATTGGAGTAGTATTATGGGGCACGCTGATGGGATCCATGCTTCCATTATTACTTAAGAGATTAGGTGCTGACCCCGCTACTTCCTCCACTCCTTTTATTGCAACACTAGTTGACGTTACTGGTTTATTAATTTATTTTGGCACAGCGTATCTGTTGCTAAAAGATGTACTTCTCTAACTTTTTCTTTTTAAATTTTTTTAATAATAGGGGTATACTTATAAAAGTAGAGATTCCGTACGTTACTTGATTCCATCGAATATATTTGGAGAAATTAACTATTTCCTATGTGCGGAATTGTCGGCTATACGGGTCATCGTGATGCCTACCCAGTTGTGGTAAAGGGACTAAAAAGACTTGAATACAGAGGCTACGATAGTGCGGGTGTAGCACTTCATGAAAAGGAACTTCGCGTTTACAAAAAAATGGGGAAGGTTGCTGATCTGGAAGAATATACAGTAGGAAAAGATATAAGTGGTAAAACAGGAATCGGACATACAAGATGGGCAACACATGGAGAACCCAGCGATAGAAATGCACATCCGCATCTTTCTTCTAGTGGAAAGCTGGCGATGATTCATAATGGGATTATTGAAAACTATACGCAACTAAAAAAAGAACTCACACTAAAAGGCTACGTATTTAAAAGTGATACAGACACCGAAGTTCTTTTAAACTTCATTGATGAAATCAAACAAAATAATGCATGTTCACTTGAAGAAGCCATTCGAGTAGCCCTTAAAAGAGTAACAGGCGCCTATGTAATTCTTTTACTAGATGCAGAAAATCCTAATACCATTATTGCAGCAAGAAAGGGAAGCCCCCTGGTAATTGGGGTAGGAAAAGGAGAACATTTTTTGGGATCCGATGCTTCCCCCATGCTAGAATATACCAAGGAAGTAGTTTATGTTAATGACTATGAGCTGGCGATTGTGAAACCGGATGAATTGATTTTAAAGAATCTGGGTAATGAGAAGTTGACCCCCTATGTTCAAAAGCTGGACCTAGAATTAGCTGCCATTGAAAAAGGTGGATATGATCATTTTATGCTCAAAGAAATTTTTGAGCAACCCCGCACTATTTATGATTGCTTACGCGGTCGTCTTGATGCATCAACAAATAAAATCACCTTAAGCGGAATTGATCAATACGCAAAGGAGATTTGCGCTGCCAACCGAATCATTATGATTGCTTGCGGAACTAGTTGGCATGCAGGCTTAACCGCAGAATATATTTTTGAAGAATGCTGCCGAATCAATGTAGAAGTAGAGTACGCTTCAGAATTTCGATATCGAAACCCCATCATCAACCCCGGCGATGTAATCATTGCTATTTCGCAAAGCGGAGAAACGGCTGACACATTAGTAGCCATTGAAAACGCAAAAGCAAAAGGGGCCATTATTTTAGGTGTGGTCAATGTGGTAGGTTCCTCTATTGCAAGAATGAGTCATGCTGGCGCGTACACGCATGCAGGGCCAGAAATTGGAGTAGCTTCCACAAAAGCTTTTACGGCACAATTAGCAGTATTAACTATGATTGCGCTAAAAATTGCGCAATTAAAAGGAACACTATCTGCGGAACGAATCAATATGCTTCTGAACGAATTGGAAGCAATTCCTGCAAAAGTGGAAAGTATATTAGCAAATACGGAACCGATCAAAAAAATTGCGCAGCAATATGCAGCGGCGCATAACTTTTTATATTTAGGACGGGGGTATAATTTCCCTATAGCGCTAGAGGGTGCTCTCAAATTAAAAGAGATTTCTTACATACATGCAGAAGGCTATCCTGCTGCCGAAATGAAACATGGTCCCATAGCGCTTGTGGACGAGAACCTGCCTGTTGTTTTTGTTGCTACCAAAGACAGTTTTCATGAAAAAGTATTAAGCAACATGCAGGAAATACGAGCTCGTAAAGGAAAGGTTATATCGGTTATTACAGAAGATGATGAAACAGCCACTAATTTAAGTGAGTCAGTGATGTCAGTTCCTCCATGTGACGAAATGCTGGCCCCACTCTTAACTGTTATTCCATTACAACTTCTCTCTTATTATATAGGCGTTTTTAGAGGTTGTGATGTTGACAAACCACGTAATCTCGCCAAATCAGTGACGGTAGAATAATTTATCCAACCCTTACCCATGAATAGTATTAACAAACAACCCCTTTCATCTTTGGGATTCGGTTTTATCAATCCAGCCTATATCCCAAAAGGGAAAGACGAATACTACTTAAGAAATAGACAACATCGCACAAAAACGAAATATAGAAAATTAACCGCGAAGGAAATTCAGATCTTAGTTCGGAATGACAACAGCGCAGATAACTGGAATAACCTTGAAGTTTCCCCTTTCTTTGAACCAAAGCTGGTAAAACGATGCAGTTTTTTTGGTAAAATAAGAATTGGAAAGTTAGAACCCTTCTTCCATGAATTTAATAATCTACGCATGCCAGTTGGTATTTACAATAGTACTATCATCAGTTGTGATATTGGGGATAATGTTGTAATTGACCAGATCAGTTTTATGAGTCATATCATTACAGGAAATGATGTAATGTTAGTCAACATTAAAGAGCTCTCCAGCACTGACCATGCCAAATTTGGAAATGGGGTTGTAAAAATTGGAGAAGACCCTTCCGTTCGTATCTGGATGGAATTAGCCAACGAAAATGGAGGAAGAAAAGTACTTCCCTTTAATGGCATGCTCGCTGCTGATGCATGGATCTGGTCTAAATTCAGAGATGACAAAAAGTTATTGGACAAATTCCAGGAGTTCACCGATGATAAATTTGATCGCAAACGGGGATACTATGGTAAAATTGGAGACCGTACCGTTATAAAAAATTGTGATATCATTAAAGATGCCTGGATTGGCCCTGATGCCTATATTAAAGGAGCAAATAAGCTCAAAAATATTACCATATTATCTACCCCCGAAGCCCCAACTCAAATTGGAGAAGGATGTGAACTAGTAAATGGTATTGTAGGTTATGGCAATAGGATATTCTATGGAGTAAAAGCGGTTCGTTTTGTAATGGGCACAAATGCGCAGTTAAAATATGGAGCTCGACTGATCAACTCCTACCTAGGCGATAATTCTACAATTTCATGTTGCGAAGTACTTAATTCTTTAATTTTCCCAGGACATGAGCAACATCACAACAACTCGTTTTTATGTGCCGCAACGGTACAAGGCCAAAGCAATATGGCCGCAGGTTCAACCATAGGTTCTAATCATAATTCAAGAGCGGCAGACGGTGAATTGGTTGCAGGAAGAGGATTTTGGCCAGGACTCTGTGTAAGCATTAAGTACAATTCAACATTTGCCTCCTTTACCTTACTTGCAAAAGGTGATTTCCAATATGAATTAAATGTACCAATTCCCTTTTCATTAGTTAGCAACAGCCTGGATAATAAAGAACTTCACATCATGCCAGGATATTGGTTTGCTTACAATCTTTATGCACTTGCTAGAAATAGTGAAAAATATGCAGAACGAGATAGAAGACTTGATAAAACAATTTATCTAGAGTATGATTTTCTTGCCCCTGATACCATAAACGATATGAGGCGTGGACTGGAAATACTAGAATCAAGTGTTGGACGTGCTTTTCAGCTGAAATCAAAAAAATCAATAGCCAAGGATTTAACAGAAGTCGGCAGAAATGAGTTACTCACTGCTGCAAAATGGATCGAAGACACGTCTATTTATCTTGAAAATATAGAAAACAGCAAGAGGCCAGTAAAGCTATTAAAAGTACAGGCGGCCCATGCCAATTTTAGAAAGTTAATTCTCTATTATTGCATTAGAGAACTAATCGAATCAACGGGTTACCACTATAACTACCTAGAGAAATTACAAGCGTTACTTCAAAAAAATAAAGGTAAATGCGAAGACTGGATAAATGCAGGGGGACAATTAGTTCGCAAAAAAGCACTTGAACAGCTTAAAACATTAATCAAAAATGGAAAAATAAAAAACTGGGACGAAGTACATGAATGGTACCGTCTACAAAGCAAAAAGTACAAGCGTGACAAGATAAATCATGCTGCCGCTACCTTATTAGAACTTACCAGGTTTGCGCCACATCAAATCAATAAAAAAAGATTAATAACGCTATTAGAAGAAGCAAAAGAAACAGAAAACTGGATTGCTAATCAAATCACTCTTTCAAGAAAAAAAGACTACCTCAATCCCTACCGAAAAATGCTATACGACACCGATGCTGAAATGAAAGAAGTAATAGGAGCATTAGAAGAAAATCCATTTATAAAACAACAAAATGAGAAAATGCAAGGGTTTCTTAAAAAAATTGAAAGGATAAAAGAACTTCTTTAAAAAATTATCGAGAAAAATATTACTAACAATCAGATAGATACAACTGAGATAAATCGCGAATTTCTTTCACACGCTCCACTCCTAATTTTTTTAAGATTCGATGCTGATGAGTCCCGACTGTAGAAGAATGTAGTTTCATAATATTTGCAATTTCACTCACGTAATACCCCTCTATTAAAAAATGACAGATTTCCATCTCTCTTGCCGATAATTTATCAAAGGGATTAGGGGTACGTTTTTGTAATAAACTTTCTGCCAGCTGATTAAGCAAGGTGGAACCTAAATAAAAATCGCCATTCGATACCACTTTGACACAGTTAATCAGCTCAATGACCGACTTGTTCTTACCAACAAACCCTTTTGCACCTGCTTGTATAATCCATTTGGCATATATTTTTTCAGAACTAGCCGTAAAAACAATAATTGATACATAAGGCTTTTTTGACAATATCTGTTGAACCAACCCTCTTGCATTGACAAATTGCCAATTAATTTCCATGATGATTAAAGTGCATTCATCCTTTTCAATAAACTGGAGCCCCGCTTCTAAAGAAGTGAAGCAAACACAGGTGACAGTTGGCAATTCTTTTTCAATTACCGCCTCAATGCCTCTAAGAATAATTTCTTGATTGTCGATCAATAAAATTGTCATGATTTGTAGTATTAGTTAAAAATATTTCAAACTATTACTACAAATTAGTTAAGCGTCTTAGCGTGAACTACAGAAGTAAATTTATTTTTTTGTAGAAAATAAACGACAGTCTATCGTTGTTTGATTAGTAAGGCGCTAGCCACAGGCCTCTCCACACCATTATCTCCTGGTCTTACAGTTAATCGATTGCCAATAACCATAGAAGTAGAACCTCCCCCATCAAGATTTATTGCGTCCGTACAACCCAAAGAAAGCATCATCGATGCAAGATCAGCCAAGTTGATTCCTAAATAACCTGCACTACTATTATCCCCTTCAACTGCTAATAAAACAATACGGCCGTTGGCAGTATACCCTATAGCTGTACGTGGTCTTGAAGTGGCATTATTTATGCTGATAAGTTCCTCCACATCAGAAATCCGAATAGCACCTCCACGCAGTAACATGGGAGAACCTCCGATTCCTGCTACCGTATTCCAAACAGAACCGCCGGAAGGGAATGTTTCAGTAGGGGGTAGTTGAGGAGCAGTCCCCTCCGCATTTGGACTTGGTGTCGGATACTGATAAATTAGATCATTACCCGCTCCAACAGAATAAATCCAAGCAGTTGAAGGGGTACCAGTAGAAGTGATTCCAAAAGCGGCCCTCGTTGGATAATAAGAGGCATTCGATCCATTGTAACTGCGAGTGACAGCTTTAATGTTGGGAGAAGCCACTACATTATCATATTTAACCAAACTATACGATTGGTTGCCCCCATAATAACCTCCATTAATTGCAACATAAACCAATCCTGTTTCTCCAGCAGCAAACTGACTAGGTGTTTTTAACGTTGAAGAAACCATTGGTTTAAACTCAAAACGTCCGGTTGAATAGTCCATTGCGACGCAAAACGTCTTAACTTTTTTTCCATTGTAGATTGTATCAAAAGTGAAGGCCTGAATGCCAGACGGAAAATTTATTGACAAACTTGCTGAGTATTTCCAACCCGGAGCCAAGGTTATCAAAGGAGTGATAGGTGTTGGAGGCGGTGTTGGCGTGCCTCCGCCACTATTAGATGACTTAGAACAGGCACTGCCATACAGGATGACCAAAATGGGCAATAGCACAAGATAACGCTTCATAAAATATGATTAATAAAGATTAAAAGATACCCTATTCAATGTTTCAAAATAAAAAAAAACTTCTCCCTCAAATCCGTATTCACGATTCAGCCGGATCATACTTTTCATCAAATCAGCATCCGCCTGATAGCCATCTCCCAATGAAGTGAGCAGTCCTGGAAATACTTTACCCATTAAAGTATCTGGAATTTGCGAACGTAACTGTTTTAAAATTTTTTCATAAGCAGGTAAATTATACCGGTATAACTGTGGAATTATCCAATCAGCATATCCACCTTTTAACCAGGCTGGCCAATCTTGTAGATATTCTTCCTTACTCCAGGGAAATATACTTGGCGCCCAAGACACAATACAATCCTTTCGGGTACTCTTTACTGCATCATATAATCTTTTTCCAAACGCAGATAGATGATTGGCTTTCCATTGCATAAAGAGGCTGTCTTTAGGCTGATCAGGAAAGGTCTTAGTGGGATATTCTTTTAGAAATAGGGACCGAGTATACCTATCAAATCCCCCTTCTGCAGGCATGGCAGGCAGCCGATCGTCGCCCTGAATTCCATCTACTGCATAATTTTTTACTACTTCCAATATCATTGACTCTATTAAAGACTGTGGTCCGGGATGCAAGGCATTCCACCAATAAAAGCCATTCTTTTGTAATAACTCTCCGCGGCTATTTCGCCCGCACCATGCTGGAAATTTCTTTAACCACAATGAATTAGTGTCTTTATAGGCATAGGAAAAACCAAACTCAAACCAAGCATGCACTTTTAACCCTGCACGATGTCCTTCTTCAATAATTTCTTTCAATGGGTCTCTACCTAAAAAATCTGGGTGTTGCAATACGCCAATATGCTGGCGCTGCACCTGACTTGGATAAAGCGTATATCCTCCATTCCATACCACCACAAAAAGTGTATTAAGTCCTGCCTGCTTTGACTGCTCTACAGCCTTTTTAATAGCTGCTCTTGAATATAATACCTGACTAGCCACATTGGTAATCCAGGTACCTCTTACAGGTGTACTAACTGGCTTCTGCCCCAATACCTTTATGGAGAAACAAACAATACAAATGACAATAGCTGCAAACTGATTAAACTTTTTCATCGCGAATTAATTAGATGCAGTTGAAGCAATTTTATACTCCATGTACCGATTGTATAGATGATGAGCAGCTCCGTACACTGATTGCGGGCTCATAAAGTGAGAGAATTCGAATGTAATCGCCTTATCGTACCCAGCCCTAGCAGCGGCTTCCAATTTCAATTTCAATTTTTCAAACTTAATGGGCAAAAACTTAATGGGCATATCCCGGTCAAATGACTCTGCATTTGTCCAACATTGCATGCCATAACGGTCGGCCAGTTTTTTATTGATGCTAAAAAAATCTTCTAACTCATGATAGCTGATGTGACCATCTTGAAAAGCCACTGCATCCACTGCTCCTTTAACTCCATCAAAAATTTCATTCCATTCCCGTTCATGATCCTCCAATGATACAACATCAGCTTTTGATAATTGACCTGATGCAGCTAACACTGCTTTTTTACCATCAATCCAGGGAGAAATAAAAGTAGGAAGGCCGCCACTCACTTCTTTACACTGTTTTCCTAAAGTACTAAATGCCTCGATAGCCCCCTTAGTTTTTCGACTAATTTCCATACTTAAATACCAGCCTTTAAAAGAGGGATGATGACCATAGGTCTTCCAAACCTCATCAATAACATATCGATTGAGATCGATTTCAGATTGCATATTACCGGTATCCCAATAATGTCCGCTATCATACAATCCAAAATAAAAATGCATGCCATATTTATCTGCCAGTGAGCAGAACAACTCAACTAAATCAATTGGAGGTTTAAAACAATTTTGGGTAGAAAGTAGGTAGGCGGAGGGATACGTTAAAAAATCACGATACCCTGATCGAATTAAAATAACAGTATCTATGCCTGCTTTTTTCATGTACACAAAATCCTGCTCCCATTCTACAGGCCCCCAGTTTTGATGAGGAATATCATGACTAATCTCGTCTAAAAATGTGCCGGTAATTAACATTGTAATTAAATATAACTACTGTTCTGATTTAGTGTCTAACTTTTTTAGAGGCACTAATGCACTCACTAAAAAAGCAGGAATCGTAGACAATAATACCCAAAAGAAAAATTTCTCATACCCCCAAGCATCACTGATGGCCCCGCTGATCATTGAAGCCATCGTGTAGCCAAAATAGGTGATAGCACTACCAAACGCGTAATGGGCCATCTGGTAAGGGCCTGGCGCAATCTGTTGCATGATGAACAAAATAATCCCGATAAAACCAAAACCATATCCAAAATGTTCAATTGAAATAGCAGCTCCTATCATCCATAAGGAATCCGTTTGAGTAGTAGCCAGGTAGGCGTACGCAATGAAAGGGATATTAAAAAACCCGCAAAGTATTAGCAAGGTTGAACGACTAAGCCCTTTATTAGATACAAAATAACCAGCCACTAAGGATCCCAATACAAAAGCAGCAGTTCCATATATTCCGGTCATCAAACCAACGGTTGCTTCTGTCAAACCAAGACCGCCCGCTTGCCTTTCGGCCTTGAGAAATAGTGGCATAATCTTTATGGCCTGCCCTTCGGCAAAACGATAAAGCACTATAAAAAGAATTCCTGCCCAGATATTTTTCTTTTTAAAAAAACTAATGATGACATCTTTCAACTTAGCAATCACCTCTCTACTACTACTAGTTGCTGCGATAATACTTTGCGGAGGCAAAACAGAAGAATTATAAAATCCCAGTATTAGCATGATTGCAGCGTAGATAGAAAGGACAATAGCCCAGGACTCTTTATTTCCCAACACAGGTATTAATACTCCAGCTAAAAAAACCATTCCGCCATTCGAGAAAAGTTTAGCGACATTGTAAAAAGTACCTTGCCAACCCACATAACGTGCTTGCTGACTGGCTGATAGTTCACTCAGGTAAATACCGTCACCCGCCATATCCTGTGTGGCTCCAAAAAAAGCAATCGTTAAAAAAATTGCTACAGAAAGTGAAAAGAAATAATCCGTGTATAAAGAAAGTACAGACAACACGAACAACAAAGCACAGGCCAATTGTGAAAATTGGATATAAAACTTCTTTGTTTTATACAATTCCATAAAAGGTCCCCAAAGAGGCTTAAAACTCCATGGTAACACAATGATGCCCGTCCAAAATGCGATTTGACTATCGGAGTAGCCCAAACTTTTGTAAAGGAGTGTGGCCACTGTTCCTCCTAATACAAGATTGGGAAGTCCCATGGCAAACCAGGTTGTAGGAATCCAGCTAAGTGGATGACGGCGGATTGATGACAAGCAAGTAGATTTAATAAATTATTTTAGAAACGTTTTGTGAATTTATAATAATATTTAAATAGATTAGCGAATCATTTTCAAAAAATTTCATGCGTCTACTTGCCTTGCTCATCGGCTTCGCAGCTGTTATTTCTATCTCCTGTAAAAAGAAACCGTCCGGAGGGGGAGGAAACCCTACACTCCCTCCTACTCCTGCATGGGATGTTAATGCAATAAGAGGGGCTTGGATTACTACTACCGCTAGCACCGCCCTTGACAGTAGAGATAATATCAAACAAATGGTCACTAATTGCAAGGCAGCGGGCATTAATCATTTATTTGTGGTGGTATACAATAATGCCCGTACTACTTATCCGAGCAATGTAATGAACAGCTTAATTGGAAAACCAATTTTGGAACGATTTGCTGGCAGAGACCCATTACAAGAATGCATTGAAGAAAGCCATGCTGCAGGACTTAAAGTACATGCCTGGTTTGAATATGGGTTTTCCTCCTCTTATAGTGCAAGCGGAGGTGCCATTGTTAATGTAAAACCCAATTGGGCAGCGAGAGATCTTGCTGGTAATTTGGTTGTAAAAAATGGATTTGACTGGCTTAATGGACTTCATCCTGAGGTACAACAATTTTTAATTGATCTATTCAAAGAAGTAGTCAGCAATTATGCAATTGATGGAGTGCAGGGGGATGACCGTCTGCCTGCAATGCCCAGTACCGGAGGATATGACACATACACGGTCAATTTATATAAGAATGAGAATAGTGGCAACACGCCTCCAACCACGGCAACCGATGCAAATTGGTTACGTTGGAGAGCTAATAAACTAAATCTATTTGTCAAGAGGCTTCGTTCTGAAGTAAAAACAATTAAGCCAACCGTATTATTTACTATTTCGCCAAGCCCATATCCATTTGGATATACAGAATACTTGCAAGACTGGCCAACTTGGGTTGATAGCTCTTGGGTAGATGCAGTTCTTCCACAATGTTATCGATATGATATCAATGCCTATACTGCAGTATTACAACAACAAAAATCGTATTACCGCAACCCATCAATACCTCTTTACCCCGGCGTTTTGATCAAGTCGGGCACCTATACTGCAAGCACTGGTTTTCTGAGTCAAATGATTCAGGCAAATAGAAATAATGGCATTAAGGGAGAATCCTTCTTTTTTTATGAAGGAATAAAAGAGGTCCCTTCATGGTTCAGCGGACAGTACCCATTTATAAAATAAGATTCCATGATAATTCGCATCCTAACAATAGTAAGTGTATTTCTTTCTACCCTTTTATCGGCTCAACAATACACCCGTTTTGTAGATCCTTTTTTGGGAACAGGTGGGCATGGACATGTATACCCTGGTGCGACTGTTCCATTTGGAATGGTGCAACTTAGCCCAGATAATGGTGTTGAGGGCTGGGACTGGTGTAGTGGATATCATTACAGTAGTAAAACGATTGCAGGATTTAGTCATACGCACTTGAGTGGCACCGGAATTGGAGATTGGTGTGACATCTCAGTACTCCCATTAACAGATACCAATCAAATACGAGCAAATAAAACATTCATTCCCTTTACTCATCAAGATGAAAAAGCTAACCCGGGATACTATCGAGTAAAAATGGGAAACGGGGTGTTAGCAGAATTAACAGCCTCAGATCGTATCGGCTATCACCGCTATACATTTCCTGATAAAAGTGGATGGATCCAGTTTGACATGGGCTTTGCAATCAATTGGGATCAACCAACCGCAGGACTACTTCACTTGGTTGACTCTGTGACACTAGTAGGATATCGCTACAGCACAGGCTGGGCAAAAGGACAAAAAGTTTACTTCGCTGCCCGATTCAATCAACCTGTTAATGATCTACTATTTATAAACGACTCCATACACACTACAAATAGAGCAGAAGGCAAAAATGTAAGAGTCATTCTTAATTTCAATTCACCACAAACAATTGAATGCGCAGTAGCACTGAGTAGCGTTAGCACAGAAAAGGCTTTAAAAGAAATTAAACAACAAGAAGTAGCCAGTTTTGAACAAGTTGCAAAAAGAGCAGAAAAAAGATGGGAAACAGAGCTACAAAAAATCAAAATTGACACCTCCAATAAAGCACAAGCAACTCGCTTTTACACAGCATTATACAGAACCTGTTTAGCACCTGTTATTAGCAGTGATGCGGATGGAGAGTATAAAACCTATGACAATAAAATTCGTCGTTTTACCAATGGGGTAAACAAGTACACCATTTTCTCCCAGTGGGATGTTTTTAGAGCATTAAATCCACTATTCACCATTACACAACCCGAACGATACCGAGATTTACTCAATAGCCTATTAGCCTTTTACGAAGACAATGGACTTTTGCCAGTTTGGGATATCAGTAGCTGGGAGGCCAATACGATGACTGGCTATCACAGCGTACCCATTTTAGCAGATGCAATTTTGAAAGGCATTAAAGGATTTGATATCTATCGCGCGTATGAAGCCATGAAAAAAAGTGCAAATCAAAAACAAAGAGGAACACCCGACTACATTAAATACGGTTATCTCCCGCAGGATAAACATGGCTGGAGTGTAACTATAACATTAGAATACGCATTTGACGATTGGTGCATTGCACAAGTAGCAAAGAAGCTAGGCCGAATGGATGATTATGAAACCTACCGCAAACGTGCATTATCTTATAAAAATTTATTTGACCCTACATCTGGTTTTTTTAGAGCACGTACCAGCGATGGAAAATTTAAAGAGCCGTTTGACCCTTTACTCAGTGAACATGGTTTTGAGGGACAATACATTGAAGGAACCGCTTGGCAACATAGCTTTTTTGTACCCCACGACGTGGAAGGATTTGCAGCGTTGCATGGCGGAAAAGAGAAATTAATTCAAAAATTAGATCAATTATTTACCGCTTCATCTGAATTACACGGAGAGGATGTTTCCATTGATGTAACGGGTTTGATTGGGCAATATGCACACGGCAATGAGCCTAGCCATCACATCATCTATCTATACACACAATTAGGAAGGCCAGACAAAGCCGCACAATGGATAAATGTTGTAGCGGATAGCATGTATAAAAACGGACCGGATGGACTTACCGGAAATGATGATTGTGGACAAATGAGCGCCTGGTATATTTGGACTTCATTGGGCCTTTATCCGCTAAACCCAGCATCGGGAGAATATGTTTTTGGGATGCCCCTCATTTCTGAAGCTACCCTTGAACTACCTCAACGCAAAAAATTACACATTCAAGTAAAAAAAGTTAAAGGCCCCAATCAAAAGGGAATTGCAGCTATTCACCTAAACGGGAAAGAAATTCCAATACGCTCGTTATCCCACTCACAACTTTTAAACGGCGGAAAGCTTATTTATAGCATTTATGAGTAAATACTATGTGTCACTTGCCATCATTAGTTTGATTATTCTAGTTCAAACAAGTTTCTCCCAAGCACTAAAAGGATCACTGGTCCCAAAAAAAGGTTTGTGGGTAAGCAGTGGCAGCCTTCAATGGGGCATGGGTTCAGAAATCAATTTTTTGAATGCTGACCGAAAGCATCACGAATATTATTTTACCTGGTGGGAACAAGACGCCGACACAACCAATAAAGAAAAAGACATTTTAATAATCGGCAGTCAAAATACAGCAGTAGACGGCACACTGTCACTGGATAAATCGAAAAAACAAATCACTTTAAAATTAAACAGCACCTGGAATAAATCAACTGACGGCGTCTGCGATATTTTATATTTAAAAATTTGGTTGCCTTTTTTTAAAGAGGCGACCTGGTTTGATAAAAATGGATATGAAATAAAACAGTCGCTAGATAATTTTGAAGATTCAGTCATCATAGCAAAAACTCCATTTGGTGAATTTAAATTTAGCGCTGCAACCTCGTACCGAATTCGTAAAGACGATCATCCATCTTTGAAAGAAACTGACTATACATCCCGTTCACAGTACCTGTATTTTGAGGAGAAAAACATACCGATTAAAAAGGGGGAACAATTATCAAGAACATTTTGGATTGAGCAAATCGGAGAATCCAACCTACTCCTTTCAGCGAAAAAGGATACAATCATCTCTACTGAACTAAATAGAGATGAGAATGCCTGGCAGCCAATTACTGGAAAGCTAGAGCTTCTCCCCCAACCTACGAGTTGGAAAAAATCAGCGAAAGAGCATATTGTTTCTACCACACCAGATAAGCCATCCGACCCACTACAGCTATTATTTAATGAAATTGTAAAAAAATACTGGAAACAAGAAGCCTATTTTAATCCATCAATCATCGCAAAGGAAGATACTAGTTTGCCTAACGAAGGATATCGTTTAGGGATTGACCAATCAATTAAAATTAATTATGGTAGTCCTGCCGCTCTTCAGTATGCAATGGAAACAGTGGGCCAACTAGCCTTTCAAAAAAATGGAATGCTACTTCTACCCTATGCAGAAATTGAAGACGCACCTAAAACTAGCTGGAGGGGAATCCACATGTTTACAGGGCCCATCAGCTGGATGTTACATAAAAGAATGTTTGAAAACGTCTTGCTTCCTTTAAAGATCAATAAAGCAGTGATACAATGTGAGCAGTCAAAATGGAATAGCTTCCCATCTGTTCACAACTCAATCAGCATAGGTCTATCTGACTTAAAAGAAGAATTCACATTTTTACGAAATAAGAATGTCGAACCTATTCCGCTTATACAAAGCATTGGGCATATGGAATGGTTTTTCAAGCCCATCGAAAATAGAGAGCTGGCAACGAACCCTTCCTACCCTTACACATTGAATGTTTTTAATACTACAGCAACAAAGGCGATCAAAAAAATATGGGACGAAGCCATCAATTTACTAGAACCTAAAACAATCCATGTCGGATTTGATGAAATAGGAATGATTGGATTTAATTGGCCTCGGGAAAAAGAAATTGAATTGTTTAAAAAGCAGATCAATTGGTTGAGCAACTACTCTAAAAAAAGAAATCTGTCTCTGATGATTTGGGGCGATATGGGACTGGCACCCGGTGAAGGTCCTGACGCTTGTAACGGAATTACTCCTTCCCGAGCGCTTGAAATTAGAAATAGTATTCCCAAAAATACGTGGGTAGCAGATTGGCATTACATTGGCAATGCAGACCCAAATACCTACAAAAAGAATCTCTCCATTTGGAAAGAATCTGGACTTCGCCCTATTGCCTCACCTTGGTTTATTGGAGAAAATATCCGTGGATTCACCTTAGCAGCAATTGAGCAGCAAGCAGGGGTTTTACAAACAACATGGGCAGACTTTGAAAGCAGTGAACCAAACCTTCTTAAAAATATTGAACAATTTGGCGCCTATGTACTAGCACTCGATTATGCATGGAGCGGACGTTCAGAAATGCCAAAGAATCTACCATACGATCCCATTCTCGAATTCACCGCTCGCTTTTACAGACAGTCTTTACCATTGCAATCATTAAAAGGATGGAGCTGGACAGGTAATTCTCAACTTTTTAATACATGTGATAATAATTCCATAACAAGGCCCTCTAATTTTATAATTAAAGCTGAGAAAGAGCAATTAATTAGCGGTCTAAAATTATCCTTAGCAACATCGCTGATTCTTCCGGAAGCTACCCCAACAGCCACTCTACAGCTACTTAGAAATAATAAAGTCATTTACGAAATAACGATGCTTTACGGAAGAGAGATGAGAGCAACAGAAGATCCTAGACCAATTTTTAAAAGAGTCTCAGAAAAGGGTAAAACCGAATGGTATCTTTTTTTACAAACCCCTCAGCAAATCGATCAAATTGTCATCAAGTCACTTCATCCAGCTGCGGGTATTACAATTAAAGAGGTCAAATGGATTGATTGATCAAGAGCGCCAATACAACTTAAATCGAATAAATAAAAAAAGGGGTACACACGAGTTGTACCCCTTTACTATAATCAAACCATGCTTATTGCCAACCTGGATTTTGAACGATATTCTTATTCTTATCAATCTCACCCTGCGGAATAGGCCAAAGTTTATACTTGGCATTCGTATTAACACGCGTTTGTACGCGAGTTTTCAAACGCTTTGTAATACTCGCAGCAGAATAAACAGGCAACCCACTAGCATTGAAAGTAGGCGTTTCTGCAGGATCTGCAGGGTTCAATGAGACCCCTACAACAGGCATTGAATTTGCTGTTGTATAAAGATCCCAGCGACGAAGATCGATTAAACGAAGACCCTCTCCTGCAAATTCTACGGCACGCTCTCTGCGAACTAATTCTCTCAACTCAGCAGCAGAACCACCCGTTACAGCTGGTTGGCCAGCACGAGTACGAACGGCATTGATTGCAGAAAGTACCGAAGCATCTGTTTCACCTAATTCGATTTTTGCTTCCGCATTGGTCAATAAAATTTCAGCATAGCGCATGTTGATATATCCAGTCTTGGTCTCCCAAGAATACTGTGTAGAGTCAACATATTTTCTCCAAACGTAACCTACTCCCCCACTTGAACCTGTCGCACCGGCAAACCATGGAGAAGCCAAAAAACCAATCCAGTCAATATTGCTGGCTAGGTTGTCATACACTCCAGTATTCCAATTAAACTTAATACGGGTGTTTGTATAAATATTGAAAATTGTCCTTTCCTTAGGCTGCACATAAGGTAAAGTCGGAGCTTTAGCTGTATTGTGCACCATGGTGTCTCCTTGCATATACAATGTCCAACGCAAACGGTTGTCTCTGTTTTGGGAAGGTGAAGCAGCGCTGTACACAGAAGACTGGTCAATACGCCTTCCGTCCTGACCTTCAAAGAGATCAACTAACTGCTGACTAGGGAAATGGCTGCTTTGAGAAGTTCCAACCTGACGAGGAATGGTCAATACACAGAGCCAGTTTTGTGGATCCAAGATGTCGGTAGGATACGTTTGAACATACATTAACTCACGATTTGTATTGGTACGTTGACCTGCTAACATGAACAAATCAGTATAGCGTGGGTTAAGCCCGTAAGCAGTAGAAGAAATAACAGATTGTGTGGCTGCTTTTGCAGTTGGATAATCTTTAATCAACATTGCTAAACGCGCCTTTAATCCTAAGGCTACTCCTTTGTTAACACGGCCATATTCGATTATCGGAGCAGCACTAGATGCATCAAAACCTGCAGCAGCTTCATCCAAATCCTTGTAGAGGTCAGCAACCACAGTGGCTACTGGAGTGCGGGCAATTGTCTCGTACTCACTTGGATCAAGTGGCTTTCTGAAATACACTGGATTTCCAAACCAACCCATGACATGGTAATAGCCCCATGCACGAAGTACTAATGCTTCTGCACGAAGACGAGCATAACGAGCGGCGGAAACATTTCCTTGCCCCTTCGTCATTCCATCCAGCATAATATTTGCACGTGTAATCAATTTGTAAGCCTGATTCCAGGCAGTACCCGGTAATGAGTTTCCTATCAAAAAAGGACCTCCATCACCCATGGCTACCTGATCTTCGGCGTTACCTGTTCGTTTAATTGCCAGATCCGTTGTTGCCTCAATAGCAAATAACAATGGAGTATTGTTGGGGAATTGCCAGAACCCTGCGGCGTAAACTCCATTTAAAGCAAGATTCATCTCCTCCTCTGTTTGCATGAAAGTGGCAGAAGAAGCGCTATCTAATGGCTGTCGATCCAAAAACTTAGTACAGCCAGATAACACAACAACTGCTGTCATGAACAGTATTGAACTTATCTTTTTCATAATTAATAATTTAATTGATTAGAAGTTTATGTTTACACCTACAGTCATTGTCCTCATGAGTGGATAAAACTCTGCATTAGCACTATTGATCTCTGGATCAAATCCATCCCATGCTTTTGTGAAAGTGAGGAGATTTTGACCGCTAACATAGATTTTAGCTCCACTAAGTGGCATTCCCGTCTTTTTAAACCAAGAAGCTGGAAAACGATAAGCAACGTTTACATTCTTCAAACGGAAGTAAGAAGCATCACGAATCCACTGTGAAGAAGCTCCGTAGTTGTTTCCGCCACTTCCTGAAGGAAGCAAACGAGGAAATCTTGCATTCGGATTAGAAGGTGTCCAATAATCTTTATGCATATTCAATAAAGAGGCAGCAAAATCTGAGCTAGCAAATGGCACTGCTCCAGTTCCACTGTAGTAGTTATTACGCAAACCTACTCCTTGACCAAAAATGCTAATATCTAAATTACCAATAGACAAATTCAAATTGAGGCTGTATTCATAGCGTGGGAAATTATTACCGATAAAAGTGCGGTCAAAATTATCAACCTTACCATCAGGCTTTCCATCAGGACCACTTATATCAGCATATTTTACATCCCCAGGCTTTGACCCTACAGTTGGGTTAGAACTCCAAGCTGTACCAAATTGAACAGGAGAATTTTTAACGTCGTTGGAGTCAGTAAAATAACCGATTGACTGGTATCCAAAATAGGACCATAAAGCCTGCTCAGGTGACGTTCTGATTGATCCACCATCTAAGAATGGTACACCAGGTAAAGTAAGTACTTTGTTGCGCACATCAGAAAGCATCGCAGTCACATCAAGCTTAACTTTTGAAGAAAGCGCTTTTTTATAATTAGCACTCAACTCCCAACCACGGTTTTCCATTGAACCTGCATTCACAAAAGGTGCATTCAATCCTACATAATTAGGGATAGGACGGCTCAACAACATTTGATCAACCTTACGGCGATAGATTTCCGCTGTAAAGGTCAGGTTGTTCTTAATAGTCAAATCCACTGCGATATTTGCCTGTTCGGACTGCTCCCAAGTAATACTCGGATTTGGAGCGTCCAGCAATGCATAACCCAACGTGTTAATGTTATTGAGGTACGTGTTGGTTCCATTGATAGGATTAGAATACGTTGATGTACCAAAATTCACAGCAAAGGGATAAATCTCTGGCAATGCTTGGTTACCCAATACACCCCATGAACCTCTCAACTTACCAAATGTGATAATGTTGGAGAGCCCACTGAAGAAATTCTCTTTAGAAAATATCCATCCTGCAGATGCAGAAGGGAAAAAGCCCCATTGTTTTTTTAATAATTGCGAGAAGCGAGAAGAACCATCATAACGTCCATTCACCTCCAAGAAATACTTATCGTCGTAATTATAATTCAAACGCCCATAAAAACCGGCTAAGGCTGTTTCATAAGCAGAGCCTCCGTTGTTTAGGTTTCCACTGCCCAAACTCAGATAGGGCTGGTTAGGATTAAGAAATCCAGTACGAGATGCCGAAATTCCAGAGTATGTAAATTCCTCTGTTTGCGCACCACCAAGCAATTTGATGGAGTTAGCGCCAAATCTTTTAGACCAAGTTGCCTGTGCTAAGTAGGTTGTGCGAACATTCGTAGAGTAAGACTCACCTAGGCTTGTTGATCCAGGCCATACTCCCACTTTATCATACCCTAATGTGACCAAATTAGGAACATAAATGTCAACATTCTTCACAAATGTTTTTCCATTGGGAGTCCAGAACTCACGAGCCCAATAACCTTCGATCTCCAAATTATTTACTGGCTTGTAGTTGAATCCAACTTTAGTCAGCATGGTGTTGTTCTTTGAAACAGAAGTACCTGCAGCCTCTGCCATCGCAAGCGGATTTCTGTTGTTGGTTTGACCCGCTGTGCCATATAAACCTGGACCATACAAACCTCCACCAACGGCAGGAAGACCAATGGCCTGACGAATGATAAACTCAGGAGAACCAGTTGATGGCGCTATTGTTTTAGCACTGTTGATATTCAACACACCATTGATGCTAAGCTTTTCGTTCAACTTAAAATCAGGATTGAAGCGAATATCATATCGCTGATGACTATTATTCGGAATTAATCCTTGCTGATTCAAATAAGTAACAGATGCAAAAATATTTGTGTTATCCCCGGCAGAGTTAATGGTTACGTTATGGTTTTGCATTAAACCAGTATTGCTTAATAGTAAGTTCAACCAATCCGTATCAATTACATCCAAATTGTTTGCAGGTGTACTTTTATACTTATCAATCAAAGCCTGAGTAAAGAGAAATGCATTAGGATTACCTGTTCTATTTCTTTCTGCCAAATTGCTCAACTCCATATGCTCCACGGCAGTTGTACGTTCAGGGATAGCTGTGGCATCTTGCTTGGAAAGAAAAGCATTGTAAGAAACTTGTACGCCTTTCCCTTTTGCACGTTTAGTTTTTACTAACACAACTCCATTTGCAGCACGTGCACCATAAATAGCAGTAGAAGCTGCATCTTTCAATATGGTGATGCTCTCAATAGCATTGGGATCGATCATGTCAAAACCAGAAACCACACCATCCACCATAATCAGTGGACTCTGTCCTGCATAAATAGATCCTAATCCTCTGATCCGGATAGAAGCGCCATCCGCTCCAGGACGACCTGATTGCTGCTGTACGGTAACCCCTGGTGCCAAACCTTGTAATAAATTACTGGCAGTCGCAACTTGTCTTTTAGTCAAATCCTCTTGCTTAAGTGTTACAACAGATCCAGTCAAAGTAGCCTTTCGTTGCTGGCCATAACCAACCACTACTACTTCTGACAATGTTGCATTAGAAGCCTCCATTTTGACTTGTAATGCGTTTCCAGTTACAGCTAACTCCTTGCTAACAAGTCCCACGCTGCTAAATACTAACGTTTGACCGGAAGTAGCAGCGATACTGAACTCACCAACCGAGTTGGTAACCGCACCGGCAGATTTGCCTTTGATGCTTACAGATACACCTTCCAAGGCGTTCCCATTCACATCAGTGACCTTGCCGGTAACTTTTGTTTGCTGTGCCTGCAGAAAGCTCCCCAAGAGAGCGAACAGCGAGCACAACAGGATTGCTTTTCTCATAATGTTGAATTTTGATTTTAGTTTATGGTGATAGATAGTTTCCAAAGTGGTCAATTTGAATTGAGTAAAATGGATTAATTATTTTATCTATTAATACCGCTAATTCTCTTTTTTTGATCAATCGATCAGGATTAAAATTAGCTAAACCCCAAGTGCCCCAATTATTTTGTACCAACTGATTAATGGCTACTAGAGTAACTGGGCTAAAATTGGGTAGGACAGATTGAATATTTTTTTGCAACAAATCAATCCAAAAAATAGTATTAGCTATAGAGAGACGTTCCTCTTTATTTATTTTTTCTAATGAACTCTCTACTAAAAATGGCTGCGTTTTTCCTGCAGCATTTTGAAATTGCAGGGACGATAAATCTTGTATAAATAGAAGTGTAAAAAGTGTAGAGTCGGGCTCAAACCAAGTCCGATTCGCCCAAGCATTGGGTTGCCCCTTACCTCGTAAGAATCCAGTTGCTCCAATACGTTGAATGGAATTAAAATCTTTGTCAGACAAGGACACATCCGCATAGGGCAGTAAATACGCCTTTTGAGATAATAAGGCAGCTTGTATTGCTCGAACAGAAACCGCTGTTGCCGAAGCATGATTTCCTTTTATTGCTAAAGCAGCCAATGTACCGGCAGCCTGCCCAATTAACAATACGCATGGTTGTAAGCGGGTTGTGCCATTGACTACGTTACTGACACTAATTGCTTTTTCTGCCGCAATAATACCTTCAAACTCTTGAGCGGGCATCAATACACCTAAGGGAACAGAAAAAGAAGGTATAGGGTAAAATCCCAAATGCTGAGGCGCTTCCGGATTTTTTCGATGGTGATGATCAATTGGGTAATCTCCAACTGCAACTCCTGTGCGATAAAGAGGATTAGGTTGCAGATAGGGCTGACTGATATCTTGTACGTTGAACCGAATTAATCCTTGCATTCTTCTTCCCTCTCGGTGGTAGGGGATCAGTGCCAACCGGTCAGAGGTAGGGAATTCATCAACAGCTAATCCTAAATTTTTATAACCCAGTTGATGTTGCAAAAAGTAGACATAGCGCAAAGTTTGCAGTTTTGCCTTTTGCAATTCAACTTCCCGCTGCGCTGGTGAAAGAGAAATAATATTAAGATAGATGTCATTACCATGGGCTGGCCAATTCAGCATGTATTTATTACCCGGCAACTTGGCATAAGTAATCATTTTTGCACAATCAACACCAGGCTTAATTCGAGTAGTGTCAGCATAAAAATCTAAACAAGAACCATCAAACTCTCTTGGATCATAGCCTACCGGTTTTGCAATGGTGCAGTCAGCGTTTTTACCATAATCCTTAAGCACGGCCACATAAGTAAGATCTTGAATAATATTATTGGTAGCAGGAACATTTACATTTTCACCAGTAACAGCACTTGCTTCCATACCTATGTCAAATGGAACACCCGCACTGGCTAAAACATCTCCTAACTCTGTTGCATCAATCACTTGCTTAGCATATACCTCAAATTTTTTCTGATTCTCTAAGGAGATGAATTGTGCACCTACTATTTTTTTCGCTCGCACAAGCGTTTTCAAAAAACGTACACGATACAGAACTTTTAAATTACGCTCAGCCTTGGCTAATTCTTGCCAAACCTGATTGGCTACATGAGGTTCAAAATGCGTATTGCTAACCCACCCAGTTGCCACTTTGGAAGGACCTCCATAATGAGCGTAAATTTTATTTCTAAATTCTCCCCACAATCCAGAGGGTAGCAGATGGTTTCCATCTGTTGCGGAAACACCGGCAGCACTTAACATTCCTCCTAACCAAACCGTTTCTTCGGCAATCAAAGTAGACACTCCCATCCTTGATGCTGCAATTCCTGCTGCAACTCCAGAAGTTCCTCCCCCCACTACTAATAAATCAAGAGTTTGATTCTTTTGTGCATATAGCCAAGTACAGTTCGCTTGCAGCAAACAGCAAAAAAGCAGATATGTCAAATTTTGAATCAACGTAACTATTGTTTTATGTTGTAGGCACTTTCAATGTGTTCCAAACCTGATAGAGTGAACGCGGGATATGAAAACAACCCTTCCATTTTCCTCCTTTCGCAGACAAGAGTACTTCTCCCCGCCTATTTAAATACCCAAACCACTCACCGTATTCTGCATCTCTGAAATGACTCCAGGTATATTGATGAACTTTTTCAAACCACTGTGCGCAATTGACATCACCAGTTAGTTGATACGCCTTGGCAAGCGCTACTAATGTTTCTACATGAACCCACCATAGTTTTTGATCCCACTCCAGTTGCTGGGTTGGGTAGCCTTTGCAATCCAGAAAATAAAAAATACCCCCGAATTCCTTATCCCAACCTAATTGCAACATATGCAACATGATGTCCTTTGCTTTGTGGACTAACACGCTGTCGTTTTTACGTACAGCCAAATCCATAATAAACCACATAGCCTCAATAGCATGTCCTGGGTTTAACACCCTCCCTTCAAAACTGTCACAGAAACTTCCATCTGAGTATACATTTTCTAATACCAAACCCGTTGAAGGCTGATAAAAAACATCCATGACTTCATGAATCACTTCAGGCAATAATGCATCAACGCGTTGCTTTCCAATCAACGGTTCCAACTCTAATGCAAGGTTGCAAAGAATCATGGGCAAACTAAAGTTCTTTAATGAACGGGTACCTGGAACGGCTTTACTGTATACCCCTTTCCAATTATGCTGTCGACGAAGAATATTTTCGAAAGTATTTATAGCAATTGTCTTGTATTGATCGGAGGGACAGGCCTTGTCTAGTGCCGCAAAGCCCATTGTAGCAAAGCAATCACTGAAAATGTTATAGGGTTGTACAAGAGGACGACCATCTTGTGTCAAAGAAAAATACCAATTACCACTGTCATCCCTGCCATATTTTTCCATAAACCGTGCACCGTGTTGAGCCATCTCAAGCCACTCTGGACGCGCTTCGAGATTTTTATACATATAGCTAAAACACCAAACCTCACGACCTTGCAACCACATAAACTTATCTGTGTCATAAACCTCTCCCGCCCGATCCAAACAGGTGAAATAACCGCCATACTTTTCATCTTTGCTATGCTGTAACCAAAATGGAAGAATATTATCTGTCAGCTCAGTTAAATACTGATCAGCATACTTACTTAACAGATGTCCCTCTGAAGCAGTGGTTGTTTTGGCAAGCATTAAAATCTACCTTTCGGTTAAATATTATTGTACACACAAATTTGCTAATTTTAATTATCAAAACCTACTTTCTTTTTAAATTTATTTAATTAGTCCTCTTTTTTGGGCCTTATTCCCAGGTTTTGAATACATTAGAATGTAGTTTTCCGTCCTTTACACTATGAAAAAACAATCCCCTTTCGCTACGCAACGAATACTTGACCTGTTCAATAATACGAACGTATCTGGGGTCGCTTATAAAAATAAATCGCTTAAAAGAGCTATTCTAAACCATCTCGATTTACATGGTGAATTTACTATTACTGAGCTGAGTAAGGAATTGAACACCAGTGTCCCTAAAATCACCAGCTTGGTCAACGAATTGATCGAAGATGGCTTGTTAAGAGATAACGGAAAATTTGATTCAACGGGTGGAAGAAGAGCCAGTATTTACGGCTTGGTTTCAGACGCCTGCTATTTTATTGGTGTGGACGTTAAACGTTATTACATTAACATTGGCTTGATGGACTTTAAAAAGCACCTGGTCAATTTAAAAGAAAAGATCCCTTATCGTTTAGAAAATACAAAAGAATCATACCAGCAACTAATAACTATTATAAAAGACTTTGTGCAATCGCACTATAGCAAGAAAGAAAAAATATTAGGTCTAGCCATCAACTTGTCGGGGCGAATCAATAATACGAGTGGGTACAGTTATAGCTATTTCAATTTTCAGGAAGAACCCCTTTCCGAAATTATACAACGTTCAATCGGGATTACCACCTTTCTTGAAAATGATTCCAGAGCAATGGCATATGGGGAGTTTTATGCAGGCGATGTTGGAGGAGCTAGAAATGTATTGTTCGTAAATATCGACTACGGAATCGGCTTGGGGATTCTGTTGGATGGTAAGCTATACTATGGTAAATCAGGTTTTAGTGGTGAGTTTGGCCATATTCCGTTCTTCAATAATGAAATTCTTTGCCATTGCGGAAAAAAAGGGTGTTTAGAAACTGAAGCTTCTGGCCTGGCCCTGTTACGCAACTTCAAAGAAAAAATAAAAAAGGGGTACAGCTCTTCTGCTACAAAACGGAAAAAAGACAATGCCGAAATCAATCTGCTTGATATTATTGCTGCCGCTAATAATGAAGACATGCTTAGTATTGAACTGCTGGCAGATATAGGCGAAAAACTTGGGAAAGGTCTCGCCGTTCTAATTAACTTATACAACCCAGAGTTATTGATTTTAGGAGGAACCCTCTCGGAAACAGGTGACTATTTACGACTGCCCATAAAAAGCGCCATAAATAAATACTCGTTAAGCCTGGTTAACAGTGACACACAACTTCGCAGCTCCAAACTGGGGGAAAAGGCCGGCGTGGTTGGAGCCTGTTTAATCGCAAGAGATAAGACGCTTTCGCATTAATTTATCGTCAAATAATTTTCACAACTGTGAATAAGTAATTATTGGATTACTTCATTTTCAGTGTTAATATTGGATAAGAACTGATTCAATATTAATCAAAAATTATTCGCATTGACTGAAACTATTATCAACCTCGAAACAGTTAACCCTATTGAATTCTTCGGCGTCAACAACGGAAAGCTCGACATCCTCAAAAAGAAATTCCCCTTATTAAAAATTCTCTCCCGTGGCACTCAACTAAAACTAAGTGGCGCCCCTGAGCAGATTGAGCCTGCCCGAGAAAAAATCTCCCTAATTGTATCCTACCTAGAACGAAATGGCCACATGAGCCAGCAATATTTTGAACAGGTAATAGGAGGAGATGACGCAGAAGTAATTGATCACTTTAACGAAAAAAATCCTGCTGAAGTTTTAGTATTCGGACCTAATGGTAAATCTGTTCGGGCGAGAACTTCGAATCAAAAGAAGTTAGTGCAAGAAGCCGATCGCAATGACATCGTTTTTGCAATCGGGCCTGCCGGTACGGGTAAAACGTATACTGCGGTTGCATTGGCAGTAAGAGCTTTAAAAAATAAACAAGTAAAAAAAATCATTCTGACTCGTCCCGCTGTCGAAGCAGGTGAAAGTCTTGGTTTTTTACCGGGTGATCTTAAAGAGAAAATTGACCCCTATCTGCGTCCTTTATATGATGCACTAGATGATATGATTCCTGCTGATAAGCTAGGCTATTACATGACAACGAGAACCATAGAAATTGCTCCACTTGCCTACATGAGAGGCCGCACTTTAGACCATGCCTTTATCATTTTGGACGAAGCTCAAAACGCAACTGATCTTCAATTGAAAATGTTTCTCACTCGTATTGGAGCTAATGCCAAAGCAATTATTACAGGTGATATGACCCAAGTGGACCTTCCCCGCAACCAGCGAAGCGGATTGCAAACAGCAGTTCGAATATTAAAAAACATTGACGGTATCGGTCATATCGAATTAGACGAGGAAGATGTGGTTCGTCACCGACTTGTTAAACAAATATTGCGTGCATACAACAAAGAACATGAGAAAGATAATGCCGTTTGATTCTTTAAGCACCCACTGTATTCAGCTGTTGATAATAATGCTAATTAGTGCAGGTTGCACAAGCACTGAAAACAAAAACAGCACAGAAGGTAGCAATGATATTGACGCAGGAAGAAAGTTTGTCAGAGCTGCTTTGGATGGCAAATTTGATCAAGCACAACAATATCTTTTACTCGATACACTAAATTTAAATTATTTAGAAGTAGCAGCACGTAGCTATGACAAACTTCCCAATGAAGAAAAAGAGAGCTACAAAGGTGCATCAATTCTTATTCACGAAAGTAAGTCGATAAACGATTCTACTAGCTTACTAATTTTCTCCAATTCATTCAAAAATGATAAAGACACCTTACGACTTATCCGGAAAGCGAACAGGTGGGTGGTAGACCTTTCTTATCTGTATTTGCATGAAACTGGACCAACTCCGCAACTGTCTGAACAGAAAAAAGATTCAATTCGATGAAGAGGTACTTACCCTTCTTTTCTATATTGTAGTTACAGTAAAAACGAGTCTATTACTGACTTATCTTGGCTACAAGTTGCTTTGCTAAGTGTTCAAAGCTTCTTAAAAACTTCTTTAGAAAAATCCTCTAGTGAAGGATCTCTTGCGCCCATTAATAGTAGTACACACTCATTGGTGAGATGAGAACGAACTGCGTCAGTAAATTGTGACCGATCTTCAATAAAATATGCGTTGGCTCCTAATAGATTCAAATCTTGAATCAAGTCACCAGCAGAAATATCTTTGACTGCAGTTCCCCCGGCGTAATAAATTTCGCTCATCCAAATTTCATCTCCTGGACGTAATGCTTTTGCAATAGATTCGACAAAATCTGTACGTAAAAAACGAGTTGGCTTGTACCCATGTGGTTGAAACCAGGCTATGACTTTTGGAGCAAGTGGATGACATGCAGAAATTGCCGCTGCACACTTAGCTGGATTATGCGCATAATCATCAATAACAACCACCCCATTTTTAGTTCCCAAAATTTGATGCCGGCGGAAGATACCTTGGTACTGCTTCAATGCAGTTGCACAATTTTCTAAGGAAACACCTACTTGGTTTGCTACGGCTGTGGCAGCCAACGCATTTTCCATATTATGGCGACCCAGTTGTTGTAATGTAAATGAGATTTCATTGATTGTAAACTGAATAGAAATCCCCTTTTGCAAAAAATGATCAGCGCTATACCCAATAGTTGGAGAAACCGGCACATTATCTTTCACCGCAAAATCATTTTCAGCATAAAGTGATAGCGATGCAGCTATCGGATGAGAACGATTAACTGAAAAATGGGTGCTATTTTTTTGAAACTTTGCAAACAACTCAAGAAGTGTTTTTATTTCATCATGATCCTTATCTACGTTCAACAACAACCCAATTTCGGGGTGATAGTTTACAATTGAACCATCACTTTCATCAGCTTCAATCACCAACCATTCTCCCTGTCCTACTACCGCGTTGCCAATTTTCCCCTGCTGTATGATTCTCGTTAGACCCGCCCCACTAATGATGCTTGGCGATAGCCCGCCAACTTCTAATATATCAAATAACATTGCTGCAGTAGTACTTTTTCCACTTGTTCCAGCCACTGCAATCGTTTTTTTACTGGATGCAATCAATGCTAATAAAGCAGCCCGATGGATGATGGGAATACCTCTCTCTTTTGCTATAACAACCTCTTGAACGGTGGACTCAATAGCACTTGATACAACTACGAGATCAATTGCATCAATCATACCACTCCCATCTTGTGGATAACAGGTAACTCCAGCTTGCTCCAGTTTACTTTTTGTAGAGGCCACAGTAGCTTTCGAAAATTCCCTATCACTGCCGGCTACTTGCATTCCAATACCTTGCAAATACTGAGCAATTGCACTCATTCCAGTGCCTGCAATACCAATAAAATAGGGCCGAGAAAAATCCTTGAGGGATTGTACCATTTTACTTATGCACGTTGCTTCTGTCTAGCTGTACTTTTTGTAGCGGTAGATTTAACCCGTGCTTTTTTAGAGGCTGTGGGCTTAGACTTCGTTTTTTTTAACGCATGCTTTATGGCTGTGCTCAAATTAGCATAGGTTGGTTTACCAGTAACCAGAACGTCATTGATGAAGAATGTTGGCAAATCTTTTATGCCCCGATTATGACCTTCTTTCAAGTCGTCTTGCACTTGCCACCCATAAACACCATTTACCAGGTCGTCCAAAAATTTTTTATTCTTGACCCCGGCTTCTTTACTATATAATTTTAAGCTAGTGGTACCTAAGTTGCGACGATTGTTGAAAAGCACATTGTGCATTTCCCAAAATTTTCCTTCCTGGGCAGCTGCAATGGCAGATTCGCTTGCCTTTAAACTTCTTTGATGTATCAAAGTGAGTGGAAAATGACGGAATTGAAACCTGATTTTGCCATCAAACTCTTCTAGCAATTGCTTAACTACTTCATTCACCTTTGCACATTCCTCATTTTCATATTCACCAAATTCTATTAGTGTGATAGGTGCGTCTTTTTTACCTACAAAAATTTCCCGAGGTTCTATGATGACTATGTCATCTTTTTTAAAAGGCATTGTTATTTATTTAGATGCAGCATTTGCTATAATGTTATAACAACGAACTGCCATTTCTGTTGGCTAATACCTTAATTTTTAATTTAATATATCCACCAACCGGCTGAAGATAGGGGATTTTGTAATCCTGCCTTCGTCCATTCATTTATTTTAACAAAATTTAATCAAATAGTTGATTTTGAACAATTTACAATTCGAAAATCGAAACTAAACCATAAGAATTTACACTAATTCACCAAAGATTAACCGAAAAATATGTCCAAGTTTCATGGCTAAAAATGATCTTAATCATTTAGGATATGCGCTGGCTCAATAGATGCTGATTTGGCATTAAATGCCAATTGCTGTGCCAGCTGTACGATTTCTGCAGCCTTTATGGTAAAATTGTTTAGGTTCATATCCTTATTCTTTAAAGTTTAAATATACTGTTATACCATACCGATTAAAAATGATCAACAACCATATCACATCAAAAATCATTCAGGTCAAATCTTTGGCGACTCAAAGAGTAACTTTGTCATTAAAAAGAAGAATATACTGCATGAAAGTCAGAAATCAGACCACACTACTGCTATTCTAGCAGTAATTATAGTTTTATCAAAAAGTCAAAAAACACCACTTGACGCCAACTGAACAAACCAGATTTGTAAAAACCACCGCGCTTGAACTAGGTTTTGACTACTGCGGCATTGCAGCGGCTAAAAAACTAGACGAAGACGAGCAAAGATTACACAATTGGCTATCAAAAGGATACCAGGGTCACATGCAGTACATGGAAAATCATTTTGACCTCCGTGTTGACCCCACTAAATTAGTTCCCGGCGCACGCTCAGTGATTACCCTTCTCCTCAATTACTACCCTAGCCAGTTGATGGACCCCAGTCAACCAAAAATTGCCAAATATGCCTACGGGAAAGATTACCATAAGGTAATCAGAGAAAAACTGAACACTTTCCTCTATCGAATTCGCGAAACGATTGGAGAGGTGCAAGGAAGAGGTTTTGTGGACTCCGCCCCTGTACTTGAAAGAAGCTGGGCACAATTGGCCGGTTTGGGATGGGTTGGCAAAAATGGGAATTTGATACATAAAAATGCAGGATCATTTTTTTTCATCGCCACAATAATCACAGATCTTTCACTCGACTATGACGACCCTTTTGCAAAAGATTTTTGTGGTACTTGTACGAGATGCGTTGAGGCTTGTCCGACAGATGCAATTCTTCCAGATAAAGTAATTGACGCGAGTAAATGCATTTCATATTATACCATTGAATTGAAGAGCCATCTTAGCCCCGAATTAAAAAAAGGTCAACTGGATGGCTGGCTATTTGGCTGTGACACCTGCCAGGATGTTTGTCCTTGGAATCGTTTTAGCAAGTCACATTCTACGGCTGCGTTTGAAATAGCGCCCAGTATACTTACCATGAAAGCACAAGAGTGGGAAGAAATGACGGAGGAATCATTCAAGAAAGTGTTTGCCAATTCACCACTCCAAAGAACTAAATTCAGTGGCATACAACGCAACCTAAAGTTGCTTCGAGACACCCAAGATGCAGTTATCGCCTCATCCACTACTCAATAAGTAGTCTCTATTCTATTTTTGAGCCATTGTAATTTTTGTTCTAAAACATTGCCATACCTAGATTCTACCAGCAGGCTTGCAAACCTCTCCCAGGGATACCAATCAAAATAAAAATCAATATACCATTGCAATGTGGAAGTTCCCGAACGTCCATCAATCAATTGCCATCCTGTTTCCATTTGAATGGTAGCACTCTTATTGCCCACCGCATGGAATGTACTATCAGAGATCGATTGTGCAATAGGGGAAAAATTCTTATTGAAAACTTCAGACAAAATAATTGGTTCCCCAAGGACAATTCGAGCCTGTTTGCTGGAAACTTGTAAATCAATGGCCCGTGAAACACGAACATGTGAAGGGAAAGCAAGTGAAACGAGTAGGATGAGCAGCGCAAAAAAAATAAAGCTACCGGCCACTAAAAAAAACACTTTTTTCATACCTCTACATTATTCCCAACGAATCAGGCGACTAGTTAAAAAATAAATTCCAACCAACCACAATCCTATTACAAAAAGTTCAGTTCCACAATCGAGGAGCGATAACCCTTCAAATGAAATTTTTCGGATTGCGTCATTAAAATGTTTGAGTGGAAGAATTTTACAGATAGTTTGTATCCACGGTGGAAAAACTTCAACTGGGAAAAATGTTCCAGATAGAATCATCTGCGGAAGCGCAAAAAGGTTTATTAACAATGGAATATTGGAGTCTACTTTTGCCAAACTACTAATCAACAAGCCTGCACCCATTAATAGAAAAAGCATAAAGGCGGTCACTGCCAGCATTTCCAAAAAGGTAATATAGCCATTTGCCAATGTAAAATCCATGGCCCAGTGCCCAAAGAGGATTAACACAGATACGCTGATCAATTGAAAAAAAAGTCGACTAACGCCAATCCCAACTAAAATATTAATACGGTTAACTGGGGTCGCAAAAAATCGTTTTAATACCAGTTGCTCCCGCAATCCAAAAAATGTAAATGCAATTCCAAAAAGTGTTGAAAATAAAATTGAAAAACCAATTTGCCCCGGCAACACAAAATCAATAGGCTTATAGGGGCGAACCTGCTCAATTAGGGGCGGGAGTAACACAACTGTTCGGCTAGATGGAGGCATAGCAGCCGACTGTTGCTGAAGAATTAAATAATTTAATTGCTGCAAAAAAGACTCAACCGTATTGGCACTCGCAGAAGTAGACTTTAACTGAATTACAATTGATGCAGAAGAAGGATCACTATGTTGACGACGAAAGGATAAAATACCAGTAATTTTTCCGCGAATTAACTCTTTACGCAACTGTGCAGCATCCTCAATTTGGGTAATATTAATAAAAGGGCTCGCTACGATCGATTTATAAATCGGATGTGTTGTATCACTCCCCCTTTCAATTACTACTTGAAAAACAGTTCCTTTATCTCCACCAAAAGCACCAAAAATCAAAACAAATAAAATGGGGAAAGCCACACTAAACACCAATGCGCTCGGATTTGCGAAAATGGCTCTAAAACTGGCCCTGACCAATGCAAGCAGTGCCGTTTTCTGGCTATATGATTCCCCTTCCTGATTAAACATGCCTACAAATGTATCTCAAAATTCAAGAAATTTGACGTGCTTGAAAGTCATCTAACTAGCCGTTGTATATTGCAGCTCTTCATGCGTTATCAATTCATTACGATAGAAGGAAATATTGGTGTGGGCAAAACCACACTCGCTCAGTTATTAAGTCGCCATTACAAAGCACGATTAATTTTAGAAGAGTTTGCAGACAACCCCTTTTTACCAAAGTTTTACGAACATCCTGAGCAGTATGCCTTTCCAGTTGAGTTATTTTTTATGGCTGAGCGCTTCAAACAACTCAAAGAACTGCTGCAACAACAGGATCTTTTTCAACAAACAACTATTTCAGATTATCTTTTTACTAAATGCCTGTTGTTTGCCAAAGTAACCTTGCCCCCCGATGAGTTTCGCCTTTACCAACGACTGTTTGATATTATTCATCAACAACTGATTCAGCCAGATCTGCTTGTCTACCTGCATGCGCCAGTAGACAAATTACAAGCGAATATCAAAACTAGAAACCGTTCGTACGAACAAAGTATATCTGATGACTACCTGCAGCGAATTCAAGAAACGTATACACATTATCTAAAACAACAATCAACACGAACTTTGTTTGTAGATGTTTCTAGGGCAGATTTTCTAAACAATGATACGCATCTTCAAACGCTGATTGATGCATTAGATAAAGATTATTCCGAGGGAATACACTACATTCATTTAACATGAAAATTCGACTTTCCATACCTGGCCTCACGCATCAAATCATCAATAAAGAATTTACTACTTACATCATCGCTCGTGTATTATTCATTGCTGGACTGCGTATGACTCCCGTGTTGCTCGGATGGCGATTGTATGAATTAACGGGCAGTAAACTAGCATTGGGAATGCTAGGTTTATCAGAAGTAATACCTGCCATTGGGCTTGCTCTTCCAGCTGGAGTTCGTGTGGATCGAAGTGATAAACGGAAGTTACTCTCGATTTGTATGGGACTTTACCTCCTGCTAATGTTGGGACTTTGTTTTGTCACTTCATTTTGGTTTACTAACCAATTTTCAAATAAAATAGCTGAGTGGATGATTTATATTTTGATGGCAGGCACTGGTGCTGTTCGAGCCTATTCTGGTCCTGCCTTTAATGCTTTCTTGGCCCAATTAGTGCCCAATGAACGTTTAGTAAAAGCAGCATCAATCAATAGCATGGTTTGGCTGATTGCAGCAGTGGTAGGACCAGCCTTTGCAGGTCTTTTAATGGGGTATACCAATATCACTATCTCATTTATCCCTGTTATTGTATTGCCGACCCTTGCCCTTTTGCTTTTTCAACGTATCAGTTCCAAGCCTGTTAGCTGGCAAGGCAATTCAAAAACGTGGGAGGGCGTAAAAGAAGGATTACATTTTTTCTGGAACCAAAAGGCGCTGTTGAGTGCTATGAGCCTAGATATGTTTGCCATTTTATTTGGCGGAGCAGTGGCTCTGCTGCCTGCTTTTGCCAATGATATTTTACATGTTGGTCCACAGGGGTTAGGCTGGCTGGTTGCTGCTACATATCTGGGGAATTTTATGGCGTTAGCATGGTTCACTCGATTTCCTCTAAAACGCAAGCAAGGAAGAACACTCATATATGTTGTTGGGGGATTTGGACTCTGTATTCTGGTTTTTGCAATTTCAAAATCCTATTGGCTCAGCTTTTTTGCGCTATTAGTTTCTGGCCTTTTTGATGGAGTCAGCGTGATCATCAGAGGAACCGTAGTGCAGATCTTTGTTCCGGATGAAATGAGAGGCCGAGTGTCAGCCGTCAATTCTATGTTCATTAATTCCTCTAACGAATTAGGTCAATTTGAGAGCGGAGTTGCGGCTACCGCCATGGGAATGGTGCCTTCTGTAATTTTTGGAGGAATTATGACTTTGTCTATTGCCATCTTTACATGGATCAAAAGCCCTACCCTTCGAAAATTTGAATACTAACGCGAAGGAATATCCTGAATTAATCGTTCAAGGGTATAATAGGTGATAGGACAAAAACTACTATTTTTTAGTGTCAGGGATGCGCGCTTTATCAACACATCTTCGTCGGTATAAGGAAAACGACGACAATCGGAAGGACGGTCTTCGTAAATGGAGCAAAAATTATCGGATCCCAAAAAGGGGCAAGGGACCGTTTGTAACACAAAATCTCCATCCTCATCTTCTTTAAGATATGTTTCAATAAATACCCCCTCTCGCAAGCCCAGCAATTTGCTGATTCGCTTAATATCGGGGGTTTTAAAACGTGGGGAGTACTTTTTACAGCAATTGGCACAACTTAAACAATCAACCTTGTTGAAAGCCTCCTCATGAATTTCCTGCTGACGGCTCAACACTTCATTTTTTGAGACCCGTTGCAAGAATTGTTTGTACAACTTCTGCCTCTCGCGGGATTTCTTTTCCCAGTTTACCAACAATGGGTTTTCCATAGGACAAAGAAAGCAAGTTACCCGTAATTTTGCGGACAAATCGAACCTTTTATAATCATGGATATTTTACAGCAACAAGCCAGCGAGTTCTATAACCGACACATTGGATCTGTTTCCCATACTAAAGAATTGTTAGAGACGATTGGTGAAAAAGAGTTAAGTGATCTGATTAATAAAACGGTGCCCGCTTCCATCCGTATGAATCGGCCCTTGGATGTGCCTGGTGCCCTAACAGAACAACAATACCTCTCGCATATCCGATCACTTGGTCAAGAAAACCAAGTATGGAGAACCTATATCGGACAAGGATATTACAATACAATCACACCCTCCGTGATTCTCCGTAACATTTTTGAAAACCCAGGATGGTATACCCAATACACTCCTTATCAGGCTGAAATTGCACAGGGAAGACTAGAAAGCTTGTTGAATTTTCAAACCATGGTTAGCGACCTCACAGGCCTGCCCATTGCAAATGCTTCGTTGCTTGATGAGGCAACAGCAGCAGCAGAGGCCATGACCATGTTTTTTAATGCACTTAACAAACAAGATCACATAGAACGACCTCGCTTTTTTGTTGATCAGGAAGTTTTTCCACAAACAAAAGATTTACTCCGTACACGTGCCTTGCCCATTCAAATTGAATTAGTCGAAGGTGATTATAAAAATACATCGATAGACAACACCTACTTCGGCGCCATCTTACAATATCCAAATAATAAAGGAACCATAGAAGATTATCGACAATTCATAGAATCAGTGCACCGCAGTGGCGGATACGTAGTGATGGCTACAGACCTGCTTGCATTAACCTTGTTGACTCCTCCAGGTGAGCTGGGAGCTGACGCTGCGGTGGGATCTGCCCAACGTTTTGGCGTACCCATTGGGTTTGGAGGTCCTCATGCAGCCTTTTTCTCAACAAAGGATGAATTCAAAAGAAGTATCCCAGGTCGTATCATCGGAATCAGCATAGATGCAAAAGGAAAACGTGCCCTTCGAATGGCGTTACAAACACGCGAGCAGCATATTAAAAGAGAAAAAGCAACATCAAATATTTGTACAGCGCAGGCATTGTTAGCCAATATTGCTGCCATGTATGCGGTATACCATGGTCCGGATGGATTGAAAAAAATTGCACAGCGCGTACACCAATTGACACAAATTATAGCTACTGCTTTGCAAGAGAGAGATTACACACTTGTGTCAACACATTTCTTTGACACATTGGTAATTGAAACCAATCGTCTGGAAGAGATTCGTAAAAAAGCAATCCAGCATAAGATCAATTTCCGTTATATCAGTACAACACAAATTGGTCTCTCCATTGACGAAACCACAGAGGTCAATGACTTGTATGATCTGATCAATTGTTTTGAAAACGATAAAGACCCTGTTTCTTTCACCCTTGATAAAGGGGAAGTAAAACTAAACTGTCCCAGCGCACTGCAGCGGACTTCAGGTTTTCTCAATCAGTCTGTATTTAATACCTGCAGAAGCGAGAGTCAGATGATGCGTTACATCAAGCAATTAGAAAACAAAGATCTTTCGCTGAACACCTCCATGATCTCTTTAGGTAGCTGCACCATGAAATTGAATGCAGCATCAGAAATGATGCCCCTCAGCTGGCCTGAATGGAATAGCATCCATCCATATGTGCCGGCCCAACAAGCTGGCGGATATCACAAAATGATGCAGGACTTAAGCAATTACCTCTGTGATATAACTGCCTTTGATGCTTGTAGTTTGCAACCCAATAGTGGAGCGCAGGGTGAGTATGCGGGGCTTTTAACGATTAGAGCTTACCACCAAGCGCAGGGCAATCCGCACAGAGATGTAATGTTGATCCCCATCTCTGCACATGGTACAAATCCTGCATCTGCTGTGATGGCAGGAATGAAAGTTGTAGTGGTAAAGGCATTAGAAAATGGATACGTGGACCTGGATGATCTGCGACAAAAAGCCATTGCACATTCTAATGAATTGGCTGGCATTATGATCACTTATCCAAGTACATATGGTGTATACGAAGAAACGGTTAAAGAAATTACAGGTATTGTACATGAACATGGCGGTCAGGTATATATGGATGGCGCCAATATGAATGCACAGGTAGGATTAACTGCACCGGGGCTCATTGGAGCAGATGTATGCCATCTTAATCTGCATAAAACATTTGCAATCCCCCATGGCGGCGGCGGCCCTGGCATGGGACCCATTTGTGTGAAAGCCCATTTGAAACCTTATTTGCCCGGACACGTCAATGAAGGAACCAAAGATGCTGTTTCTGCAGCTCCTTATGGTTCTGCTATGATTCTTTTGATTTCGTATGCATACATCCGCATGTTAGGCGCAAACGGACTCAAAGCTGCAACCGAGTACGCTATTTTAAATGCCAATTATATGCGTGCAAGACTTTCTGGACACTATGATATTCTTTATACAAACCACACTGGTCAGTGTGCGCATGAGTTTATTGTTGACCTGCGACCCTTTAAAAAAACAGCCGAGATTGAAGCAGAGGATGTTGCAAAACGATTGATGGATTACGGGTTTCATGCTCCTACGATGAGTTTCCCGGTAGCAGGCACCATCATGATCGAACCAACAGAGAGTGAGGACAAGGCTGAATTGGATCGCTTTTGTGATGCACTCATTGCCATTCGTAATGAAATACGTGTTATTGAAGAAGGAAAGGCAGACAAAAAAAATAATCTGCTTAAAAATGCGCCACATACCCAGCTCACGGTCATGGCCGAAGAATGGCCACATGCATACAGTCGGATGGAAGCAGCATTCCCATTGTATTACGTGACCACAAATAAATTCTGGCCTTCTGTGTCAAGAGTAAATAATACGCATGGAGACAGAAATTTAATCTGCACCTGTGAACCTGTAGAAAGCTATATGGAAGAAAAAGCCTAAGCTTTTTTGTATCGCTGCTCAATCACATCCCAATTAAGAAGGGCCCACCATGCCTTGATATAATCAGGTCGACGATTTTGGTATTTTAAATAATAGGCATGCTCCCATACATCCAACCCTATTAATGGAACTCCTTTACATTCACTAATATCCATTAAGGGATTATCTTGATTGGGTGTAGAACAAACTTTTAATTTTCCATCTGAAGTTTTTACAAGCCATGCCCAGCCACTACCAAATCTATTTCGCGCAGCTTCTTCAAACTGACTTTTAAAATTATCAATTGCTCCAAACTGAGTTTGCAAAGCACTAGAAAGCTCACCCTTGGACGCATTGTCAGGGTGAGGCGAATGCAAGCTTTTCCAGAAAAATTCATGATTGTAATGACCGCCAGCATTATTGCGCATCTTTACTGAATACGAAGAAATAGACGCCAGTAAACTTGTAAGAGAAAGAGCTGTTGTATTCACTTTTTCGGCTATACATGCATCAGAAAGATTTTTAGTATACCCTGCTGCATGTTTGGTGTAATGGATTTCCATTGTTAACGCATCAATTGAAGGTTCTAAAGCAGTATAAGCATACGAAAGCGGCTGCTGCAAATAAGAAATCTCCTCGGCGCTGCTAGGTTGACCTGAAAAGCCAGCTGCCATTCCACGAGCATTTACATCTGCTAGTGCACCCACGAGGCCCAATACGCTCGCGCTTTTGATAAACTTTCTTCTATCCGTTTTCATAACCAACATTTTTTACAAGTTACTATATAAATTTGTTGATGCGTATAGCCTTGATTATTGTCATTCACCTGCTGGGCTTCTCGTCCAATTGTATTGCGCAAAAAACAGGGCGCATGGATACAGACCGCCCAGATCAAACCGAATCGCCTTCAATCACTCGAAAAGGTTATTTACAGGCCGAGATCGGATTTAACAATGAAAAATACAATTCAGAACGAATCTGGGTACACCCCACTGCACTTTGGAAGATTGGAATTAGTACAGGCTTTGAATTTCGATTGATAGCAGAATCCAGCACCATTGACAATGGAATGCAGTCTATCACTGGCCTCTCTCCAATTCAACTGGGCGGTAAAATTGCAATTTGTGAAGAGAACGGATTGATCCCTAAAACATCATTGATTTTTCACACAGGAATTCCGGCACTATCTACAAAAAATTTCAGCACACCTCAATTGGCCCCCAATTTTAGATTTACCATGCAACATACGCTAACCAAAAACCTAGGAATTGGTTATAATATAGGGGGCGAATGGAATGGAGAGGGAGGTGCGCCGGAATGGATCTACACGCTAGCTCCGGGTATGAACATAGGAAAGAGATGGTATGCGTATGCAGAAATTTTTGGTAGCATAAGACCTAACCAGACCCCTCTTCATGGAATAGACGGAGGTATTGCCTATTATTTTACCGATGATATTAAAATAGATTTATCTGGCGGAAAAGGACTCAATGGAGAATCGATTACCAATTATATTGCAATCGGACTATCATTCCGATTTAAGATGCTGAAAAACTGATTACTTTTTTTAAGTGCCCCTAAAAAGGTAGCCCCTACACTTAGCAGCCAATAACGACGCATTTACTGAATCAATTGATTAATTAACTTATCAAGATCTGCTTCCACTAAATCTCTTCCCACTATATTCCCTTCCTGATCAACCAAAAATGTTGATGGGATTTTGTTAACTGCCCAATCGGTTGTTACCGAAGAATACCACCCTCGAACTTCTCTTACTTGTAGCCATCCCAACCGATCTTTTTTTACAGCTTCTACCCATGACTTTCTATTTTCATCTAGCGAAATGCTAATAACTACAACGCCTTTTTCTTTTAATCGAGGATACATTTTTACCAGACTTTTATTGGCCACTCTACAGGGCGCACACCAAGAGGCCCAAAAGTCTAGCAATACAACTTTACCTCGAAAGGAGGAGAGTGAAACACTATCTCCTGCTGGGGTGGGTAATCTAAAATCACTTGCAGGAATTTGCAAATGTGGTTGGGCTCTAACACTAAACTGAATAAGCAGTACTAAAACTAAATGAAGACGCATAAAATTATTTTATAGTTAGTACATGAAACAAGCGTTGCTTTTTGTCCAGATTCAACGAATCTTCACTAAAAGTACCCGTTGAAAGTGAAGTTTTAGAATACTGAGATAAATACTTCTTGTACGCTTTATCTGTCACAAACCCTTTGTCAATTACAGATAACGTAAAAGTTGACTTGTCCTTTACCGCTTTAGGTGACAAAAAATAGTACCAATTCCCCCCCCATTTAAATGGCACGGAAGAGGTAGGTATATTTTCACCCCATTGCCCCTCTAACAATAATTCGCCAATAAAAAAACCAGCTTCTTCAACAGCTGCTTTTAATACATCGGGGTTTTGGGTTTCTCCATTTCTGAATTGTACTGAAAAAGCCGATGACTGAATATCAGCCTCTACTTTAGAAACAAATGGCAATTTTTGCAAAGATTCATGAATCGCCTTGCTACATAAAGCACAGGTCAAGCCAATAGCTTGTAAACGAGCTGACTGAAATTGAGCAAAGGAAAACTGTTGCCCCCCCACTAGGAGAAGCAACAGCAGTAAAGATTTATTACGCATACAACTTAAGACTTTTTACAATTGTCGCAGCAGCTCTTTCCCTTTTTTCCTTTCTTATCACAAGAACCATCTTGGCAACAGTCCTTATTAGTGTTTTTACAAGAGCCATCCTTGCATTTACCATCCTTGCAACAAGATTCAGCGATCGCTTGCTCAGCAGCAGTACGGTCATATTTGCAACAGCCATGTAACTTATTATACACCTCATCGGAAGCCTTAAATCCTGCATTGTCATGCCCAACTCCTGCTACCTTTTCCTGAATCTTAGAAATTGAAGTGACATTTGCATCAAAACTAACTTTTAACTTTTTCGAATCTGTGTCCCAAGTGGCAGCCACAGCGCCAGCCTCTTTTGCAGCAGCTTCAATTCTGCTTTTACACATACCGCAATTACCAGAAACTGCAAATACCTCTGTAACTGATTGTGCGCTTACTAAATTAATAGACAGAAGAAACAAGCCTGTGGCCATTAAAAATTTAATCGTCTTCATGATTTATGAGTTTAATAAATGAAAAATAGTAGAAATAAACCGTCGTAACGGTTATACAATGAGAAAATTATAAAAGCTAAATTCTAAAAACCCGATTAAGAATAAATAGTGGAGTTTTTGCAACAGGAGGATCCATTCCTGCCCATGTTGCAGAAGAGTTTCTTGATAAAACTGGATATACAATCGTTGGAGAAATTATAGCCGCAAGCTGTGAAACTGGAGCAATCAGCTGATACTGGAACGAAACGGGTAACTTTTGATCTTGCGCTAAACGTACAAACTGATTTTCATCATGACAGCAACCCTCACTTTCCGTTCTTGCCATGCCACAGGTATCGCAACTGTCTTTATGGGAAGTGATAAGTGAAACACTGTCTACCCGGCCCATACAATAATGAATATTAATTTGCCATCCGGTGAAAGCAAAAAAATAGACAAGGGCCACTAGAGTAAAAACTAGTTTTTTCATCGGGTGTAAAATTATAGCAAAGAAAGCCTCCATTAGTTAACAAATCGCCAAAAAATGCCAATGCGCAGGTGGAGACCATTTAGGGCATAACCCGGAGCCACCAAATTGTTTCTGGTAAACCCAAATCCATCTAAATTTCGGGCAGTATTTAGGTTGTCAAAGCGAACAAAAGCCGTAAAGGGGCGAATGCGAAAATTAGCGTAAAAAGAAATATCCGGAAGTGGATTTTTGATGGTCACACTATCCTGAAAAAAGAACTGCCCCAATAATGGGGAATAATGGTCTGCTTTGTAGGGTGGTCGATATCGAATTTCTACTCCCGTAGCGAGATTCAAATTTTTAAACCCCAGATTGCCTTCATAAGCTATTCGGTTTCGTAGATAAAACGGAATGGCATTTACTTGAGCAGCACCAATGCGTTGCTGCCAATAGAACTCCGCATGCCACTTCCATTTTTTTCCGAGAGAAAAAGTCTTTAATGCAGCTAATTGGAGCATTGAAAACAATGCACTTTCCTGCTGTGGCTCATAGAAATTTGTGAGATAGGTGTAATTAGTAAGTAAATAATAAGATCCTGTCAACGTTGCACCCCATGTGGGCAAATCCAGAGTAGCACTCAAAGAAGTATTATTCTCTTTTTTCAAGTCAAGACTTCTTGAACTCAAATAAAAACTACTTCTTGAATCAAAAACGAAAGATGGCGTTCTGTTTACATTACTTCCACTGAGGGTAATGCTATTATTCTTTTTCCCAAATAACCGCTGTAATCGAGCAGAGGCCAAATAATCCCCAGCATTAAATCCAGCTACATATAATATTCCATCTAGTGAAAGATCCCATTTTTTATTCTTGGTGATATTGCGGTATACAAACTGCCCCCTGGAATTAAAAAAGGAACGAGACTCGGTAGTAGTATTACCATTTATAATCTCCAGTGCTACTCCCGCTTTAATATACTGCTTTAGATTTTTTGCATCCGGAAATTGATAAACGGAAAACTCATTGGTAAACCGATGCCACTTGTCTCTTAAGTCAATTGTATCTCTCCCACCGATAACGCGGTCATACATAGTTTTATAATAGTCGATACTTGGAATTTTATCAATAAAAGCGTACTGCTCCTTATCAAATCGTAACTGATGTTCTAACCGAACCCGTGGAAAGAAAAGGGGAATCATGGTAGAATCCGTCACTAGGGAATCTTTTCGTCCCAAGTCATATTGATTACGCCATAAAAAAACAGAATGCCGAATTTGTGTACCTGTTTTGATTTTAGTGCTGAAAAAATTTGAGCTAAAGTTATCAGCGCCGCCCAAATACACCGGAATATTAAACCGGTCTTGGAAAATAGGATCGTCTAATAGTTGAGTGGTATCGATTATACCACCATTTTCTTCGGATTGTAATTTATTTGAAAGGGAGATAAACCAACTGTGGTACCGTAGGTTCTTGGATTGATACCGAGAAGTGAATGAAAAATTATTGTGATTACTGCGCTGGTGTTGAAATATCCCCGGAGAATTGATCATGCGGTAATGAAAGAAAAAATTCCATCGTGGATTGATGTTTTGCGTATGCTGCAATCCGATAATTTGCTCTACTCTTGATCCCAACGAGTATTGAAGCTCAGTGTAGGGTCGGGTTGTTTGAAAAAAGGGGACCTCGTCAATATTCCATTTATAACTGTCGTAAGCATGGAAGCCTGCATCAAAACCAGGTAACATCGCAGGAGTAAAAAGCAGTGATCGAGTTGCCCCTCCCAAATTACCTAAATTGAGTGAAGTTGACTTAAGCGGAAACCGTTTTGTGAAATCGGACACTGTGGAGTCCAATAAAAATGAAACTGGTTGGTTGAGGTATCGAAAAGATATCGTTATTGAATCTTCCATTTTATCCCTCCGCTTCAAACTATCTTTTGTTGTAGCCCCTGAATTCATTCCACGCATCACCCCCCCACCCATGTTCCCCATTCCCATTTGGCCTAACTGGTCTAACGATCGCGTTCTGCCCCCCTGATTACGAATAACAGGAAGTTCCTGGGCCTTTGTCTGAGCCATTAATGTAAAAACCAGTAACGAGATGATATGGATGCGGATTGCAGTCAAGGTGGATACAAAAATAACTGCAAGTTTTCAAAGCAACCGTTAAAATGCAGCTCCGCACCACTTGTATTTTGCCCTATCTTCGCGGAAATTTTTCACCTATGAACCTGCATGAATACCAGGCGAAAGAACTGCTAAAAAAATATAATGTTCCTGTCCAGGAAGGTATCGCTTGTGCCTCTGTGCAAGAAGCGGAAGAAGCTTACCGTAACATACAATCAAAGTTTGGAAGCAAATTTGCAGTTGTAAAAGCTCAAATTCATGCCGGTGGTCGCGGAAAAGGAACGATTAAAGAAACGGGCATCAATGGGGTGAAAGTTGGAAAAAGTCAAGAGGAAATCGCAGACTTTGCACAAAAAATTTTAGGAGGCACTCTAGTTACCTTACAAACGGGCGCAGCAGGTAAAGTAGTAAACAAAGTATTAGTGGCGCAGGATATTTATTACGATGGTCCCACTGACCGGAAAGAGTTTTACTTGTCCATTCTACTAGATCGTTCTAATGGACAGAATGTAATCATGTATAGCACCGAGGGTGGGATGAATATCGAGGAAGTAGCACATAACACCCCTGATAAAATCTTTAAAGAGTGGGTACACCCTTCTGGTGGACTACAAGGATTCCAGGCAAGAAAAATTGCTTTCAACTTAGGGCTAAGCGGGGATGCTTTTAAAAACTGTGTAAAATTCGTTACCAATCTATATAATGCGTACGTAGGACTAGATTGTTCAATGCTTGAAATCAATCCTCTTTTTAAAGCGGCCGACGACAAGATCGTTGCAGTTGATTGCAAAATGAATTTGGATGACAATGCATTGATGCGCCATCCTGATCTTGCTGCACTGCGCGATGTAACTGAGGAAGACCCTACAGAAGTAGAAGCAGGACAATACAACTTGAATTTTGTAAAGCTGGACGGTAACGTAGGATGTATGGTTAACGGTGCAGGACTGGCCATGGCCACCATGGATATGATTAAATTAAGTGGGGGCGAACCTGCAAACTTCCTAGACGTGGGTGGTACTGCCAATGCACAAACAGTGGAAGCGGGCTTTAAAATCATTTTAAAAGACCCAGCGGTAAAAGCAATCCTCATCAATATTTTTGGCGGAATTGTTCGTTGCGACCGAGTTGCACAAGGGGTCATTGACGCGTACAAAAATTTAGGCAACATCAATATCCCCATCATTGTCCGTTTACAAGGGACCAATGCAGTGGAAGCGAAAAAATTGATTGACGAGAGCGGACTCAAAGTGCAGTCAGCTATTCTTCTGAGCGAGGCTGCCGAACTGGTAAAAAAAGCAGTGGCTTAAGAAAGGTCTGATACCGCAACTAATTCAACTTCATGCACGGGTGAAAAAAGGAAAAAACTACCTGTGGATACTTCTTTACACTTGTAACGTTTGCGTAGCAATGAATCGCGTTTGAATATGCGTCCATCTTTTATTTTGAAGCAATAGCCAGCGGGCACTTCTTCTACAAAACATGTTCTTTTAGCTGGATCATCATAACGCCTAAGCACACGCAATAATCCATCCTCAGCACAACTAGTAGCAGCTGGATTATGTTGCATTTGCTCTATTTCAGCTCGAAGATCAGCAGGCACTAATTCCTTTTGCAAAAAGGACTGCAACAATTGCCCATATACAATTTTCCATTCTTTGCCATGAGCCTGCACGCGATGACCATACTTTTCAAAAGTAACAAGGTGTGCTAATTCATGAAGCAGCGTCAGCAAAAAAGCATACGGATTTAAATTGCCATTCACACTTATTTGATGAGGCTGACCTATACGGTGTTTATAGTCGCCTAAAAGCGTTTTTCGTTCTCTTGTGATCGTTAAGTGAACCTGATAGCTTAGTAATAATGAATGAACCAGTTCGTGCGTTCCTGGCGGAAGAAAATTGGTCAAAAAATCAAGGGGTACTTCTTTTTTCGGCATCAGACCTGTTTTTAAGTTGCTTTAATAACAACCGCACTTCGATAGTTGTGTACAATATATAAAACAGAGCAGCCAAATACAAGGCAGGCAGATTAACCAATTTTCGTTGGAGAAAAATATAAATAAAAGCCGCTAGGGCAATCACTAAAAACTTGATCATAAATCCCCCCATGATTGCTCGGATTGAGACTTGTGGATTTGGATTTTCAAAACTCTTTTGCGTGATTCTATAAGAAATGACGGTGAGAGCCCAGATTAAACCATGTGCACCCACTGCAATAGAGATATCCACCTGATGAGCCACTAACCATGGTTTGGCTGCTTTTAAAGATGCCCAGATAATTAAGTAAAGGAGGATAAAAATAAAGGTAGAGCCGTTTTTTTTGATCATACCACCTATTTTGACGAACCCGTTTCTTTAAAGAGTTTATAAAACAACGCTCCTAATACAAGGATAGGAAACAAGATGGTTAGCAATGGAAACACTCCCATCCATCGGTCCAATTTAATACCTCCAAAAACAGATACAGAAAGATAGACCAGCAACTGAGAGGCCAGGCCAGCATATCGCATCCATTCTTTTTTAGAATCAGCGGACGAGGGCTTGTGGTTGTTGCTCATCTTTATTCATCTCTACCACATTCGCACCCATGTGACATTGACCATTGAATGTAGCAGAAGGTTCAACCTGCAATTTACCAGCGTAGATATTACCAGAAACAACACATTCACCACGTAGTTGCAATAATTCGGTAGCACGGATATTTCCATTTACTTTTCCTGTCACATCCGCTTGATTCCCGGCTATATCGCCCTCTACTACACCCGTGCTCCCAATAATAATTTTTGCAGAAGTTTTTACATTCCCCAAAACAGTTCCATCAATTCGCAGATCTCCATTGCTGCTGATATCACCTTTGAGTGAAGTTCCGGCACTGATCAATGTAGCGCCATTACCGGATTGTGGATAGTTAGTTTGCATGTCAGGTTTGGATTTAGTTGTAAACATAGAATTAAGTTGAGTTCAGTCACTTGTTACTACAGTTGTAGGCGTTTCAATGGGGATGGTATCTAGCACCACATTGTTGTCGCCAGAGAGTGTTTTTTTAAGGCCCATAATATACTGATTTTTCAGCGCATCTTCACGAGCTACTGAATCAACTCTGTATTGCAATCTTTTTAAGGCCATCACTGAAGCATAATCGGAGCCTGCCCCCGGAATATAATATTTCAAGGGAGTAAAAATAATTAAAGCAGTTGTCAGCCCTACCAATACCACAAAAATCATACTGAAAACGGTGTAAACGCTTAAACGTGAGAGCCGAAATGTAACCACTTCTTCGTAGGTGTCGTCATTCATAATCACCAACCGATACCGGTTGCGAAGACGCTTTAATGCAGAAGGTAGCTCCAGTTTTGCCATTTTTTTACTTGGATTGGATAAAGGTAAGGAGACCACTGCCCCAAAAGCATTGATTCCCATCGAAAATACTCACAAAAAATTAAGGTTTGATACACTATTTAATTTGAAAATCAGTTATTAAGAAATTAGATTGCGTCCCTATGCGAACGGTTTTTGTGCCCCTTTTAAGGAGTTTGATTGTACTAGCCCTTTTTATAAAAGGCCCCGCCAGCGCCCAAATGGGATTTAAGATCGATTTACCCAAGCCGGAAGAATACGAGGACAGGATATTACGCTCAGAAAAAACCAAAGAGGGAAAACTAAGATTACCTGGAAAGGTTGTACAAAATACGGTTACTCATTTCAATTATACCTATAACGCAACCCGGAAACTAAATGACGTGTTGCAAAAAGCGAAAGGGGCCCATCGAGATGATTATGCTACGCTTCTACCCTTTTACAATTATAGTTTATCCGTTATACGGAAAGACTCATTAGAGCTAGACAGTGTTATTCAAAAAGCATCTTCAGGCATTGCCCTACACGACCTTCGCAATGACTGGACCGATGACCTATACCTGTTATGGGGTATCGCCTATCATTTGCAAGAAAAATTTGATTCAGCACACCTGTTATTTCAATTCATCAACTACTACTATGCGCCTCGTGAAAAAGATGGATACTTTAAATCAATTGGGAGCGCAAGGGATGGAAATAAGGCGACTAGTATCGCTACCGCAGAGAAAAAGGGAGTTTTAGCTGGTGATCCTGTTAAACGAAATGATGCGCTGGTCTGGGAAATCAGAAATTATCTGGCACAAGACCAGTTTGCGCAGGCAGCTGGTTTGCTACAAGCATTACGAATGGATGCGACTTTTCCAGCACGTCTCCGCTCCGATTTACACGAAGTGGTGGCGCTATCTTTTTACAAACAACAAAAATGGGATAGTGCTGCATTTTACCTGGCAAAAATGCTCACAAGTATTCCTAACAACAATGAAAAAGCTAGACTGGAGTATTTAACTGGACAATTGTATGAGCTTGCAGGAAATTATGGAGCTGCCAAGTTGTACTATACAAAAGCGATTCCTCATTCTACAGATCTGATTTTAGAGATTCAATCGCGTATTGCAGCAATTCGAGTAGATAGAAGTTCAACCGGAGAAAATAGCCAGACAAATATTGCCAACCTATTGAGCATGGCAGATAAAGAAAAATATTCCGCTTATCGAGATATCATATTATATGCTGCTGCTCAAATGGACTTGGCTATTGGCAATAAAGAACGGGCAGCGAAGTCTTTGCTGGCAAGCACCACGGGAATAACTAACAGCCCTTTGCAACGCAATAAAGCATTTTTGCAACTTGCAGAACTTTCTTATTCGATGGGCGCTTACGCACTAGCGCATCAATACTATGACAGCTTAAAATCGACAGATAGTCTTTCCTTGGATCCAGCTACCATTGCGTCCAGAAAAGATGCACTCAAAAAATTGGTCACCCCAATGAGTGTAATTTACAGACAGGATAGCTTACTGCGTATTGCAAGTTTACCAGAAGAGGAAAGAAAAGAATTTGTACGCAAACTCGTTAAACAACTCCGCAAGCAAGCAGGTCTTCAAGACGACCCGCAACTCTCAGCGGTAGTCAAGACAAGTCCCTCACCGGTTGTCAATTCACTTTTTGGGAATGAAAGCGAAAAAGGGGAATGGTACTTTTATAATGCTTCGAGCAGAACACGTGGGCAAGCATCATTTGTTGCACGCTGGGGAAATCGACCAAACGTGGATAACTGGCGACGTTCTGCTAGCATTCAATCTAACCTTGCCAATCTTCAAATGGGCACAAGGGATTCTGCCAGTGGTAAAATAGACCAATCAAGTTTAGGAGTTGACTTTGATGTGCTATACATGGGAATTCCACTGACTGAAGAAAAGAAAAAAATCGCTGCCGATTCATTGGCAAATGCCCTGTTAGAAACCGGTAAAATTTTGATACAGGAAATTGAAGACTGCCCTTCCGGCACAACTCTTTTAAAAAGATTACTGGATAACTATCCGCAATTTGAAAAGACAGACGAATCACTATTCTACTTATACGGATGTGCTGTAAAAACCAATAACCAATTGGAAGAAAAAAGAGCAATAAAAAAATTACAAGAAGAATTTCCCAATAGCCCGTACACAAAACTATTAACAAGCACAAGCCTAAAAGATCTCAATAAAAATAACCCAGTCGGTGACAGTATTTATGCTGTCATTTATAGCAGTTTTGTTGCAGGAGAATATCAAAAAGCCTTCACGCTTAAAAAAGAAGCAGATAAACTATTTGGAGATAGTCTTTGGACGCCACAACTCCTATTCATAGAAGCAGCTTATCACGTTCAAAATAGAAATGATAGCACTGCCATTCGTTTGTTACGCGAGTTGCAAATTAGATTCTCCGACTCTCCCCTTTTTGAAAGAGCTGACTTTTTATTGGAAGCAATTGCAAAAAGAAAACAACTAGAGCAAAAAGATACGATAACTGTGGCACCAACTCCAATGACAGCCAAAGCGCCCCCCACTACTCTATCTGCAAACGCTGAGGTAAAACCAGACTCCACACAATCCAGCAGTCCTTATAAACACCTGGAAGAAAATCAACACTGGACCATTTTTGCTATGGAGAATATCGAACCCGTGTTGGCAGCAGAAGCTATGCGTGCGATTGAACGATATAACCGAGAAACTTTTTTTAATAGATCATTTACTACACAACTTGTCAATTTAGACTCCCGCTACAGACTAATCACTATTGGACCCTTTGGAAATTTCAGAGAATCCATGGCCTATATAGAACGCGTAAAGTCAAAAACTTCCACTGAACTTGTACCCTGGATGAGCCCCGGTAAATACGAATGGCTACCCGCATCCACTGAAAATCTTACTATTCTTAAAGACCGAAAAGAGTTGGGAGTCTACCGTAGTTTCATTAACACGAAGAGACCCTAACTTAGCACTATGAAACCATCGGTACGCGCCTTTTGGAAGTTTTTTGGCTGGGGACTCCTCTCCTTTCTAATTCTACTCTTGCTTGCCAATTTAGGTTTGTTTGGCAAAATGCCTTCTCTCTATGAATTACAGAATCCTTCTATTTTACAAGCCTCCGAAGTTTATGCACTGGATGGAACCCTGATGGGCAAATATTACACAGAACGAGGCAATCGAAGCAATGTTAAATACCGAGACCTTTCTAGTCATGCTATTGATGCGTTGGTAGCCACAGAAGATGAACGCTTCTATAATCATAGTGGAATTGATTTCAAATCTACCCTGCGCGCACTAGTCACATTGGGCTCAGAAG
>Ga0102864_1000004_pt1 | contig 150677 bp, 128 predicted proteins | sample Colrivmet1449B02_FD_84976 | JGI IMG/M metagenome (GOLD analysis project Ga0102864, IMG submission 84976) | Estuarine microbial communities from the Columbia River estuary - metaG 1449B-02 | ecosystem: Environmental > Aquatic > Marine > Intertidal zone > Estuary | place: USA: Columbia River...
CAAGTATTGCGGTTGTAGATGCACAATTGAAATGTAAAGCAAATGGCTCGGAGGAAATTGTGAAACGCTCTCGGTGGTGGAAACGATTTAGAAAAGAAAAATAAGCCTACTTATAATGAGTCTGCTCAGTGATATAGGTCGATTTCTGTTGATGCTAAAAGGGATGTTCAAACGCCCTGAGAATGGTAAAATGTATTGGAGAGAGTTTATGCATCAATGTACCGAAATCGGATTTGGTTCGTTGGGAATTGTGGCTATTATTTCTGTTTTTATTGGCGCTGTATCTACTATTCAAACTGCCTACCAATTAGTAAGCCCGCTTATTCCTGTTTCAACTATTGCACAAATTGTAAGAGATACTGTTATCCTGGAATTTGCACCCACCTTAGTCTGTATTGTGTTGGCAGGGGTTGCAGGAAGCCGTATCGCAAGTGAGCTAGGAAACATGCGCGTCAGTGAGCAAATTGACGCATTAGAGATTATGGGCATCAACACAAAAACATATTTGATTCTTCCAAAAATTGCGGCCGCTTTATTAATGATCCCTTTACTAGTTGTAATAGCGATGGTCTTAGGGATATGGGGAGGGCGATTAGCAGGAACAGCTGCCGGCATCATACCAGCAAACCTCTTTGATAAGGGGCTAACATCTGATTTTACTCCTTACAATGTCTTTTTTGCTCTTACTAAATCATATGCATTTGCTTTTATCATTTCAAGCATTCCTGCATTTTTTGGCTACCATGTTAGAGGAGGTGCGTTAGAGATTGGTAGAGCCAGCACAAAAGCGGTGGTTGTGAGCTGTGTTTTGATCCTCTTTGCGGACTACATCCTGTCTGCACTGCTACTCTAATACAAAATGATAGAAGTAAAGAACATACAAAAACAATTTGGCGATAAAACAGTGATTGAAGAGGTAAGCGCCTCTATGGAAACGGGACGCTGCAACTTAATTATTGGTGCGAGTGGGAGTGGAAAGACTGTTCTTATGAAATGTATGGTTGGATTACTTAGGCCTGATCTAGGTGAGGTGTATTATAATGGGGCAGATTTTACAAATATGGATGCTACCCAAAAAACACAGATCAGAAAAGAGATTGGTATGCTTTTTCAAGGATCCGCCTTATTTGATTCATTGAATGTGGAGCAAAATATCATGTTCCCGCTAAACATGTTTACGCAAGATAGTTTTGCTGAAAAACTTAAACGAGTCAATGCGGTATTGGAACGGGTGAATCTGGAAGGCGTTAATAAAAAATTTCCTGCTGAATTAAGTGGAGGAATGAAAAAGCGTGTAGCACTAGCCCGTGCAGTGGTCTTGAATCCTAAATATCTATTTTGCGATGAACCTAATTCTGGACTTGATCCACAAACATCACTAGTGATAGACAAGTTGATCCGAGAGTTAACCATAGAGTATAATATCACCACAGTCATAAATACCCATGACATGAATAGTGTGATGGAGATAGGAGACTACATTCTTTATATGTATCAAGGCAAAAAAGAATGGGAAGGCACCCGTAAAGACATCATTTTTAGCAAAAATCAACTGCTGAATGATTTCATCTTTGCATCGGACTTTTTAAAGGATGCCAAAGACATGCGCATGCTAGAAGAAACCGGCAAAATCCCCAATGAAAGGAACATGGATGAACTAACTCGTCCCTGATAACATTTCCCTACCTTTGCGCCAACTTTTACAAGTCATTTTATGAGTATTCTGATCAATAAAAATTCAAAGATCCTCGTACAAGGTTTTACGGGAACAGAAGGTACTTTTCATGCTACCCAAATGATTGAGTATGGCACCCAAGTAGTGGGCGGTGTTACTCCCGGAAAAGGTGGGATAAGCCATTTAGATCGTCCCGTATTCAATACAGTAGCAGATGGGGTAAAAGCAACCGGTGCCGATGTGAGTATCATTTTTGTACCCCCGGCTTTTGCAGCGGATGCCATTATGGAAGCGGCTGAAGCTGGAATTGGTTTAGTGGTTTGTATTACGGAGGGAATTCCTGTTCAGGATATGGTGAAAGTGAAAAACTATTTACAAGGTAAAAAAACAAGACTAGTAGGACCTAACTGTCCTGGTGTAATTACAGCCGGCGAGTGTAAAGTCGGCATCATGCCTGGTTTTGTATTTATAAAAGGCAGAATCGGAATTGTTTCAAAATCCGGAACCCTCACCTACGAGGCTGCAGATCAGGTTGCAAAAGCAGGACTGGGTATCTCCACTGCTGTAGGTATTGGAGGCGATCCCATTATTGGTACCACTACAAAAGAGGCGATTGAACTTTTTATGAATGACCCCGAAACAGATGCCATCGTAATGATTGGAGAAATCGGAGGGGGCATGGAAGCAGAGGCAGCGCGTTGGATCAAAGAAAATGGCAATAAAAAACCTGTAGTAGGATTTATCGCAGGGCAAACAGCGCCTCCAGGTCGCAGAATGGGACATGCAGGAGCGATTGTAGGTGGAGCAGAAGATACAGCAGCAGCAAAAATGAAGATCATGAGCGAATGTGGAATTCATGTGGTAAGCAGCCCCGCAGACATCGGAAATAAAATGGTAAGCATTCTAAAGTAATTTGAAAAGGATAGTACAAGTTGTTCTTTCATTCATTTTCCTAGTAAGCCAAGTTGTTTGTTCGTTTGCACAAACAAACCCATCCTCATTTAATGTAACGAGTGTCTCCCCACCCTTTGTACGCGAAGGAGATAAACCGTTTTTCCAATTCTTATTAAGTAATTCTACCAAATTTGATTGGGCGGGCACTGGTCATTTTACCCTAAACGACTCTGCAACGAAGGAAGCCGTTGATGGCTGGTTTTTTAATAGTCTCGGCAATCAGTACTTCACCATTGATGCGTTAAAAAAAGATTTTGTTCGCTTTCCATTGGAGATTCCTTTCAATTTCAATAAAAAAGCACAATGGAAATTTTGTGCAATCGCCAAAACTGATACACTCTGTTCGCAGGGACAGTTGCGCATTTTGCCCTGGCGGTATGAAAATGAGGAATCCTCGCTGCTACAATCTGCGGAACTACCTGTTGTAAGAAAAAAACTAAATGGAGAAAGCGTAGAGGACCTTGTGGTGGTCCAGAATGGTGGCTTAATTAATGTGGAAGTAGAAATTCTGCGAAACCAATACACAAAACAGTTCGAAGTAAAAGAGAACTTACCAGCTGGTATTTCTATTGATCCAGAATCCTTATTGGTAAAAGGAGATAGAAACAATATTCTTTTTGAAGGCAAACATCTCAAAAAGGAGGAACTCGAAAATGCCCATGATTTTGTACTCAAAATAGATTTCAGTTCAACTCGAATCATCCGACTCTCCTATCAAATGCGGGCTATTTATCCTGGCACGTATCATGTACCCCCCACTGAGCTACATTTGACTGACTCAATCACTTTTATTACAAGATCACCCGTTGGAGTATTGACAATAGAATAATTATTCCATTGAATACTGATTTTTTATTGATAGGACAAGGCATCAGCGGTACTTGGCTGAGTTATTTTTTAGAGCAGAATGGCATTGAACACTTGGTCATCGATGATGGGTTCCCTGGTAGCTCCTCTCGCTTAGCGGGTGGATTGATCAACCCTGTAACTGGGCGCAATAAAGTAAAAACCTGGCTAGCCGACAACTTACTTTCCTTTTGCCATGAACAATACCAGGCAATGGGTTCCATCCTACATGAAACAGTGATTGAAGAGAAAAAAATCATTGAGTGTTTTACCAACCCGGAAGCTATTCGTCTTTTTTCGAGACGAGTCAATGAGAACCCAGCCTATCTTCATCTAGAAAGTCTCCATGACAGTTATGCATCGTACTTTAAAAATATACTCGGATTTGGAACAATCCATCCAGCCTATTTGGTGCGGTTGGAAACCCTGCTTTTGGCTTGGAGAAACCGATTAAAAAAGCAAAATAAACTTGTTGAAACGTTCTTTGATTCCGATAGATTAATCAAGCAAGATGCTGGCTTCTCCTATGAAAACATTAATTGCAAAAGAATAATTTATTGCGACGGTATTGGATTGCAGAGGCACAAGTTGACCACAAAGATTCCATTGGCCACTACCAAAGGAGAAGCGTTGATAGTTAAAATTCCTGGCCTTCCGCAACAAACCATCTTCAAAAATAAACTCACACTGCTCCCCCTGATTCAAAAAGATTTTTGGTGGGTAGGCTCTAGTGTTGAATGGGAATTTGAGAATGAAAAACCAAGCCAGTTATTTAAAGAGCAAACCATGGAAGCCCTTCAAAACTGGATACAATTGCCTATTGAGTTGATTGAGCAGCGAGCTGCCATTCGAATGGGAACCAAGGAAAGAAGGCCCTTAGTAGGAATGGACCCGACCGAAAAACGAATTGGCTATTTTAATGGAATGGGCACAAAAGGCTGTTCACTGGCTCCCTATTTTGCAAATCAGCTGGTTCGAAACATTTTGTACCAAGAATCAATTCACTTGGAAGCAATCTGGTCTCGTTTTATATAGAAAAACACCCGTTTTTCTTACCTTTCCGCTTTAAGAATTCCTTATGCAAAACCCATCTGATTCAATTTACTCTATCCCAGCACGATTTCGCAAGATGGAAAATTTGCATATCGTGTTTTGGATAATCAAAGACATGAGTTGGTGCATGGGTTGGAAATACCTGGGCATAGCAATGATTGCACCTACCCTACTAGTTGCCCTTTTTATTTCGTGGCGCACAAGACAAATTCATTCAGAATTAGCCCATAATTTAGCTGTTGCCTTTTGGATTTGTGCCAACTCAACTTGGATGATCATGGAGTTTATTCACCAGGATGAGTCTATTTTTTTAGGCTTCCTGACCGGCAAACAACTATCTATGATTCCATTTTTAATTGGCTCACTGATTTTACTCTGGTACTATTTAGTCCAGCTACCGCGTGAGATAAAACTGAAAAGAACAACAACACTCTGAAATAAGCAATAGACATGTACAGATCACATACTTGTGGAGAACTACGATTACAGGATAAAGGAAAAATAATTCAGCTAGCTGGATGGGTTCAAACCGTTCGAAAATACGGCTCTATCACCTTTGTAGACTTACGTGACAGATATGGAATCACTCAGTTACTATTTGGAGAAGTAGTAAACGCACAACTTGATCAACAGCCACTTGGTCGCGAGTTTGTTTTGCAAGTTTCGGGGACAGTGATTGAACGCAGTAACAAAAATCTGCAACTGCCCACAGGTGAAATTGAAATTGAAGTGGAGTCGTTTGTTATCCTAAACCGTTCGGCAGTTCCCCCCTTCACCGTTCAGGATGAAACAGATGGAGGAGACGACCTGCGCATGAAATATCGGTTTTTAGATTTACGCAGAGCCCCCATTCGTAAAAACCTGGAGCTTCGCTATGCCGTTAATCGAGCTGCCCGTAACTTTTTACATCAACAGTCTTTTCTGGATATTGAAACTCCCTTTTTAATCAAATCCACCCCTGAGGGAGCCCGTGATTTTGTGGTTCCTTCCCGAATGAATCCCGGACAGTTTTACGCGCTACCACAATCTCCACAAACCTTCAAGCAATTATTGATGGTAAGCGGGTATGACCGTTACTACCAGATTGTAAAATGTTTCCGTGATGAAGATTTGCGCGCCGATCGTCAACCAGAATTCACGCAGATCGACTGTGAAATGGCCTTTGTAGAACAAGAAGATATTCTCAGCATGTTTGAGCGAATGATAAAGTCTATTTTTAAGGAAGTAAAGGGCATTGACTATACAGAAAAAGTGGAACGCATGACCTGGGAACAGGCGATGTGGACGTACGGAAATGATAAACCGGATATTCGATTTGGGATGCCATTACTCAATCTAAAAAAGCCAAACTCGGTTTATCCTGACAAAAATGATAATCGATCGCTGATTGATGGAGCACAATTCAATGTGTTTGATCAGGCGGAGACGGTGCTTGCAATTTGCTTACCCAAAGGAGCTGATTATACCCGTAAACAAATTGATGAATTAACAGAATGGGTAAAGCGTCCGCAAATTGGCCTGAAAGGTCTAGCCTATATCCGATATAATGCAGATGGAACCTGCAAAAGCAGCGTTGATAAATTTTATTCAGAAGAAAGACAACTTGCCCTAGCAAAAGCAGCCGGTGCAAACCATGGCGACCTCATTTTAATTGGAGCAGGGGCAGAAGAAAGAACGCGTAAAGCGATTAGTGAATTACGATTAGAATTGGGAGAGCGAGCTGGGCTTCGTAAACCTGATGAATATAAATTACTGTGGGTACTAGACTTCCCATTATTTGAATATGATGAGGAAGGAAACAGATGGGTGGCTCGTCATCATCCGTTCACTTCCCCCAAGCCTTCACAAATTGAAACCATGATTAGCAATGATCCTGTTATTAAAGATGCCGCTAATTATTTAAATCACCCCTACGCTTCCATTAAAGCAAACGCCTACGACATGGTATTGAATGGTAATGAAATTGGAGGTGGCTCTATTCGTATTCATCAACGTGAACTACAGGAAAAAATGTTCGCAGCGCTAGGCATGGACAAAGAAGAACAGCAACATAAATTCGGATTTCTCTTGGGCGCGTTTGAATATGGAGCCCCGCCACACGGAGGAATTGCCTTTGGATTTGATCGCCTTTGTGCGTTACTAGGAGGTAGTGAAAGCATACGTGATTTCATTGCATTCCCAAAAAACAATGCAGGTAGAGATGTAATGCTGGATGCCCCATCTACCATCGATGAGACCCAACTAAAAGAATTGCAAATTCGAACAGATCTAAAATAAAAGCAATTAGCTTAAAAGAAGTGTACGCAGACAGGCTGCAACTTTTTCTGCATTTGGTAACATCGCCTGTTCCAACCCCTTATTCATAGGAACAGCCGGCACATCGAGCGCTCCTAAAATTTGTACAGGGCTATCCAAAAAAGTGAAACAATCACGAGAAATTCTTCCCGCCAACGCTTCAGCAAAAGAGTTACGCTCTTGCTCTTCTGTAAGGACTAGTACTTTTCCATGCAATTTTACTCGTTCATTAATCAATTGTTCATCCAATGGGTATAATGTTCTCAGATCAATAATTTCAATAGCCCCATCAACGTACTGTGCAGCCGTTAATGCCCAATGCACACCCATACCATAGGTGATTACAAGAGCAGTGCTCCCCTCTTCCAATTTTTCAGTTGATGCCTGCAGCACAATACGCCCTTTACCCAAGGGGATAATATAATCACGATCTGGCTCGGATGTTTTTGCGGCTTCGGTACCCGGAACTTTACTCCAATAAAGTCCTTTATGTTCCATCATTACAACAGGATTGGGATCTAAAAATGCTGCTTTCATTAACCCTTTCATATCAGCTGAATTGGAAGGATACACTACTTTGATCCCTTTCACTGTTAACAAGGTTGATTCAACCGAACCACTATGATAAGGCCCGCCGCCACCGTAGGCACCAATTGGAACGCGTAGAATCATAGGGATAGGAAATTTCCCCAAAGACAGATAACAGCTCTTTGAAAGTTCAGTTACCAATTGGTTAAATCCAGGATAGATATAGTCTGCAAATTGTACTTCTACAATGGGTCGCAAACCGGTTGCAGCCATTCCTGCAGTAGAACCAACGATATAAGCTTCTTGTATGGCCGTATTAAAAACCCGATGATCACCAAATGTATCACCAAGGGTTGCCGCCTCTCTAAATACGCCACCTAATCGTTTGCCAACGTCTTGACCATAAAGAACAGCATTAGGATTATCCTCCATGATTTCTCGTATTGCGAACAGAGCTGCATCTACCATTGGAATTTTTGCAGCGCTGTTCCCTTCACGATTCCCTTTCTCCTCTAGCACTGCTGTTGGCGCGTATACATGTTCTTCTACCGTTATTGGATCTGGATCGGCAGCGGCAACTGCTTTGGAAAATTCTTCTTCAATGAACGCAATTGCTTTTTCTTCTAGTGCATACAACTCAGTTTCGGCAATTCCTGCATTCAATAATTTATTGCGCAGTTTCAAATATGGATCATGTTGTTGATGCTTTTGCCAGTCTTCATCCGTTCGATAGAACTCGCGTCGTACTCCACTGGTGTGATGACCAAGCAATGGGACTTGCGCGTGAACCAAATAAGGTTGTCGATTTTTGCGAACAGCGGTAACTACTTCTTGCAATACTGTATAAGAAGCTGCAAAATCACTACCATCCACTTGCACGCGATTAAGGCCTTTAAACCCTGCAGCATATTCAAAAGCATTCATGGCTCTGGCTTCGGCAGCAGTCACACTGATTCCCCAATTATTATCCTGCACTAGGTAAATGATGGGTAACTTTTTTAATACGGCTACTTGTAATGCTTCGCTTACTTCTCCCTCGGTCATACTAGCGTCTCCCAGCGAACAAATCACTATAGGAGGATCTGCTTTCATAAACGGGGGCAACCCGATTGTAGCATCCAATCCTTTTTTTTGCTGTACAGCTTTCCATTCTTCCCAGTAGTGAATACCGTGCGCAATACCCGTTGTAGGTATTACCTGCATTCCCGTGGCACTGGATTGATGAATGATGGTGGGCTTCCCTTTTCCATTATAGCTAGGGTGACTATAGTACTCTCTTCCGCCAGAAAAGGGATCATCGGCTTTTGCCAATAATTGCAACATCAACTCATAAGGGCTAAAACCTAGACCCAGTAATAAACTCTCATCCCGGTAATAGGGACTCACAAAATCTTGTGGCAATAATTGAAATGCAGCCGCCAACTGAATCGCCTCATGTCCTCTCGAAGTAGAATGGACGTAAGTACAGATAGAACGATTGGACTCATAAGTTGATGCCATCGCCCGCACCTGACACATGTATTCAAAAGCCTTTAACTGTAGGGAGAGGTCTTTCATGAAAGAAAAACTATTGAATAGTCAGTTCAAATAATGAATCATCTTCCAAAAATCCTTCCAAAACATCCCCAGGTTCAACGGGCCCAACGCCGGCAGGAGTACCTGTGAAAACCAAGTCACCGGGTTCTAATGTAAAGTAATTAGAAACGTGTGAAAGAATTTCCTCGAAGCCATAGATCATCGCTGCGGTATGCCCCTGTTGTACTAGACCCTTGTTTTTATACAAGCAGAAATGAATATCACGTTTATTTTTAAATGCAGCCGCGTCTCTCCATTCTCCAATTATTGCAGACTGATCAAAAGCTTTTGCCTTTTCCCACGGCAATCCTTTATCCTTTAATTTTTGTTGTACATCCCTGGCTGTAAAATCAATTCCAACTGTCAATGCATCGTAGATCTGACTTGCTTTTTCGATAGCAATCTGTTTGGCGTGTTGACTAATCCGCAACACTATTTCACACTCATAATGAAGATCCGAAGAAAAAGAAGGGATTGAAAAAGATTTCGCCCCTTGTGCCAAAGCAGTGGAAGGCTTGATAAAAATAACAGGTTCTTGCGGCACTTCATTTCCAAGCTCCTTAGCATGAGCCACATAATTTCTTCCAATGCAGAGTATTTTCATCGTAAAATAATTTATTACTGATATACCTGATTATTGAATTGATTCATTGCCGTAGCGATTCCCTGCGTACCAAAAACCTCTATCGCTTCAACCGAAGCATCAATTTTTTTTTGAACAATCGGCTCTTCTGATTTTTTCCATTTACTCAATACAAAGTCCGCTTGACGACCCTTTGGATAATCATTGCCAATTCCAAATCGAAGCTTGGGATAATCGGTGGTGCCGATTGACTCCTGAATACTTTTTAATCCATTATGGCCTGCGTCACTACCAGAGGGCTTTATCCGAATGCTTTCCAGCGGAATTGCCAAATCATCCACTACTACGAGTAGTTGAGCACATTCGATTTTCTCTTTATCCATCCAGAATTTTACCGCCTTCCCACTCAAGTTCATAAAGGTGGTTGGGCAAATACAAATAAATGTCTTGCCTTTCCATTTAATTTCTGCCTGATAAACGTGCCGTTCCATTTTGAATGAACCCCCGTGTTTTAGCACAAAGGAATACACCACATCAAATCCAATATTATGACGCGTATGTGCATATTCATCGCCAACATTTCCCAAGCCAACAATCAGGTGTTTCATAGACAAGAAGAGGTTCAAAGATCGGCCTTCCCAAACAAAAAACCCGCACCAAAGGATGCGGGTTTATGAAGAGCCTGAAAGGCTTGACTACTTTTTTGCAGCTGGTGCAGCGGCAGGCGCGGCAGCAGCTGGGGCAGCAGCAGCTGGGGCAGCAGCAGCTTCATCTTGCTTCAACTGACGAGTCAGCGTTACTGAAGCAATTGGAATACGGGGTGAGTTCAAAATTTCGTAGTTAGGAACGTTAACATCCTCTACTCGAATATTACCATTCAACTCCAGATTATCTACATTCACTTCAATTTGTTCTTTCAAATACTTAGGAAAGGTTTTAACCTTGAGAGATTTCATTTTAGAAATGAATTTACCCCCGTCTTTAACTCCCTTTGCGTTTCCAACAAAATTGATAGGAATATTGGCAATCACTTTTTTATCCTCAACTAGTTCCAGCAAATCAACATGGATCAACTCCTCGTTGACCTTATCAAATTGCAGATCCTTTAAGATAGTGCGATAAGATTTGCCATCTACTTTTACTTCGCAAAATTGGAAAGTGGGTGTGTACACCAGTTTTCTGAAAGCCGCAGCAGGAGCCGAAAAATTGACCTCCTGAGCACCCCCATAAATTACACCGGGCACCAATTCCTGAGAGCGTAGTTGGCGGGTGGCTGACTTGCCAAATCCGGTCCTCAGTTGTCCTTCGATTGTAATCGTGTTCATGTCTATTTAGTTTTTATGATTCACTTGTCTTTTAGCTGTGAATAGACGAAAAGGCTAGTGATACTTTTATTTTCAAATGCATTCCGGATAGCAACAGCAAAGAGATCAGCAATACCAAGCACTTTGATCTTTGTAGTTTGTTGTTTTACCGGGATAGTATCACATACCACCAGTTCTTCTAGCACACTATTTTCAATATTTTCGTACGCTTTACCACTGAGCACTGGGTGGGTAATCAATGCGCGTACGGATCTCGCTCCTTTTTCCTTGAGCAACCCTGCACTTTTTGCAAGGGTCCCGCCTGTATCACAGATGTCATCGATAATGATCACGTCTTTATCGACCACATCTCCAATCACCACCATACTTGCTATTTCATTCGCCCGTTTGCGGTGTTTATCACAAATCACCATCTCTGCATTGAAATAACTCGCAATCTGCCGGATTCGGTTAGCCGAACCCACATCGGGGGCCGCAAAGGTAAGGTTTTTCAGCTTCAGTTTCTCGATATAAGGGATGAAAACAGCATGGCTGTCCAGATGGTCAACAGGTATGTCAAAATACCCCTGAATCTGAGGGGCATGTAAATCCATGGTAATGACACGGTCAGCACCAGCTGCTACCAACATATTGGCAATCAACTTACTACCAATTGCGACTCGGGGCTTGTCCTTGCGATCTTGTCGGGCATATCCATAATAAGGAATAACCGCAATCACCTTGTAGGCGGAGGCCCTGCGAGCAGCATCAATCATCAGTAGTAACTCCATCAAGTTGTCAGATGGAGAAAAAGTACTCTGCACTAAAAAAATGTAATCACCCCGAACACTTTCTAAAAAAACCGGACAAATTTCTCCATCGCTAAAGCGCTGAATATTGACCTTTCCAAGCTGTGTTCCGAATTGTTTACAGATTTGTTCCGCCAGCTGCTGGGAGCCGGTTCCGGAAAAGATTTTAGCATGTTGCATAGCAGAGTAAATGCGTGTGTGGCACGAAGATATCAATCAGGTAAGACAATTCTTGTTCTGGTAAAAAAAACCTTTACACAGGATTGCCACGTAGCGGTCAATATTTTATACTTGCTCTATGGAAAGCCGAAAATCGATTCGTCAATGGGCCATAGAAGATCGACCCAGAGAAAAACTAATTCGGCTTGGGGTTGAACAGTTAAGTGCCTCTGAGCTCCTAGGCATCCTTTTACAAACGGGTAATCGACAAAAAAGCGCCGTTGAATTGGGCATGCAGCTACTTGAAATGGCCAAACAGAACTTACAGGAATTAGGCAGACTCAACCCTCGCGAAATAGCAGCGATCAGTGGAATAGGCCATGCTAAAGCAGCGCTAATCTGTGCAGCACTGGAGCTAGGAAGAAGAAGACATGCTTCACTACCGCTAGACAAAAAGCAGGTGACCAGTAGCGCAGACATAGCTCAGTTTTTACAAGTACGGCTGCAGGACCTGCGACACGAAGTATTTGCGGTACTTTTCTTAAACCGGGCCAACCGAATTAACCATTTTGAAATTGTGAGTGAAGGAGGAATCACTGGTACAGTAGCTGACCCACGTATTATTCTAAAAAAAGCGTTAGAACAAAATGCCGTAAGCATTATTGTTTGCCATAATCACCCCTCGGGTAATCTAAGGCCAAGCAGGGCGGATGAATTACTAACCCAAAAATTAAAGGAAGCGGCACTTCTGCTCGATATCACCATGCTCGATCACATCATAGTCAGCGACCAGGGGTACTACAGCTTTGCAGATGAGGGGTATATATAACAAAATTATGCCTGCGCAGTGGGGCCCCCAAAATTGAGTGGCAACTGAACTTCCTCCAGATCTTTAATAGCTCCATTAATAGACTCGTATTTCTGGATATTCTCGGTGAGCGCACGCATCAAACGCTTTGCATGCTGAGGGGTCAATATGATACGAGATTTCACTCGACTCTTTGGCGTTCCTGGCATTACATTGACAAAATCAATCACAAACTCTGCGTGGGAATGCGTGATAATGGCAAGGTTTGCATACTCACCCTCTGCTACTTCTTCAGAGATTTCAATATTCAATTGATTAGGATTAGACTCAGGCGTGCTCATTTCTTGTTTTTTGTAAAGATAAAAAAAGAGGGCCCATTAAGGCCCTCTAAATTATTTAAACGATAGATCAATTATCGAGGTCCTAAAAATTTCCAACGCTCATTGAACATGCTACGAGGCCCTACGGGTACAACTGAAGGCTGTAACATCCAATGCTTAATCAATATATCCTTATTGCTCTGAACAGCATTCACACCTGAAGGATCCAAAACAGCACGACGACCATTGGAAGCTGCATATAGAGGAGCCCCAGAACCTGCAGCAGGATTACCACCGGCTGTGGCAGGTAATGCAGGGTCACCATAATAGTTATACAGTTCACTAATCTTGTTAGTTGCTGCATCAAAAGAAATAACAAGACCATATGATCCAAAATAAGTTCCAGCACCAGCGTTACTAAATATGTATCCTGGAATTCCTCCATTGAGGTCATCATTACGTACTACACATTTGTTAGCACTTACAGTAATTAAAGAGTACTGCTGATCCCCAATATAAGTCCACGCGGTTGTATTAATTGCATCAGCAAAAGTTCCACTCATTAAGTAGACACCGTCCCATGGATTTTTTGCACCAATTTCAACAACCAATGATTTTTCAAATGATACCTTTGAATCAGCTGTTACTCCAGTGATAGTGAACCCAAGTGCATATAAACGGCTTGGGTTAAGTACTTGTGCATTAGGTATGAGAATGGAAATCTCCTTTGCAAAGTCGCCAGACGAGAAATTAACGGTATAATTTCCACCCATACCACCCGTCTTGGTCACACCTGAACCAACTAAAGTGTACCAGGTAGATGGCAATTGAAGATAGTTTGGATTGGCAGCGCGAACAGCAGCTGTGTCATCCTTGATAGTTACAGTGGTTGTTTTAGCAAGATCGGAGCTATTAGCAGCATCCTTACGAACATCACACACAACTATTGTTTGAGGAGTGGCGACGAAGTCAATAGGATTACTTTTTACAGTGGCAGGACTGCTTCCTCCTAAGATTTTGACAAAAGTAGCACCCTCGTCTTTCAAAGGAGTAACTTCCTTTTTAATACAAGCGGTGAACCCCAACGCCAAGACCATGAAGGTAAAGACTGATGATTTCATATTCATAGTTGTTTCTTTTAAAGTTGTTTTTCAATTTATTGATCCCACCAAACTTTTGTATCCTGTGTATCACCACCAATAGCAGACGCAGCAGCTGTTACAGCTGTTGTATTTGTTGCATAGGAAGTGGTACCATACGTGTAACGTCTTGGAATTTGACGGCTAGCATTCACTGCATCAGGCGCTGGAGTGAGTACAGGGAAACCTGTTCTTCTCCAAATAGACCATCCGCGCAAACCATCAGGATAAGCTGCGATATATTGCTGAGTAGCAATGTTGCGAATATTTGCACCTGTTCCTGCTGCAGTAGCTAACGCAACACCAGATTGGCTATAATAAGCAGCATCAGGAGCTGAAAGACCCCATTGTGCAAAAGAAACTGCAATACCAACTTGGTAAAGTGCATTCATGTTCTCAGTGGTCCAACCTCTATCAGCAGCTTCAGCACGCAATAAATGTGTTTCCGCAGCAGATACCAAAACTACTGAGCTATTCTGCTGACGATTTGCATCAGAGAGGATACGGGCCCAGTTAGGATTAGCCTGTGTCCATGGATCAACAAATCCACGTACGCGCCCGTATGGAACACCTTGATTAGATGAACCAAAAGCAGATTGACGACCATCACCTAGCGCACCCACAGTAGCTACCATACGATCGCTTTCACCATAATCCTTACGTGTTTCGTACATAGCATACCATGGTGAGCGGAAATTTCCACCAGGATATTTTACTTCAAAATTATCTGTATTAGCAGTGATTGATCCACCCGCATCAGCTAAAGCAGCACGAAACTCACCAGCTGCCCATGCATTTGAAGCTGGGAATCGCTTAGAAACCTGAATTGCTAAACGCATACGGAGGGTGTTTGCCATTTTTTTCCACTTGGCTACATCACCGCCATATAAAACATCACCCGAGATAGAAGAACTGGTATTAAAAGCTGCAACAGCCTGAGTCAGCTCCTGCATACAACCACGATAAATGTTTTCTTGCTTATCAAAAGCAGGTGTTATATCACCTTTCAATGCTTGTGAGTAAGGAACATCACCCCAACGATCAGTAATGGTACTGAAAATGTATGCTTTCAAGATACGAGCCAACTGCGTCATGTTGTTGCTGGTGTTAGTATTGATGATATTCTGAAGATCATTCAAAGATCCAGAATATTCACCCTCAAAGCTTACCTGAGGTATAGAGTACAAAGAGACATCCGTGTACTGTGTTTCAGAAAAATACTGGCAATACAAACCGCCACGGGTTTGAGCACCATATCCACCGATACCCGCTTCAACGTTTGTCAACAAGGCAGATAAAATGGGGGAAGTTGTAGCTGCAGGGTTCACATTCGTATCACCGAAATCCGAAGAGTACCTTTTGCAACCAGTTAATAGAATTCCAAATGCGATTGGAATCAAGATAGTTTTTTGTATGCTGAAGTTTCTCATAGTCATTTCTTTTAAAGTTGAGCTTAACATGATTTATTAGAAGCTGATTTTGAGGTTTGCTCCAAGACCACGTGTACCAGGCATGTTTCCAGCCTCACCGCTAATATTAGAGATCTCAGATGGATCAAAATCATTTGTCTTCGCATAGATCAGGATCGGGTTACGTGCTACGAGAGATAATACAGCACGCTGTGCCCAATTAACTCCCCATTTCTTTATGGGCAAAGTATAACCAACTGAAACTTCACGAAGTTTTACGAAAGTCAGGTCGTAAACATATGGGTCAAAAGTTTTACTGTAGTAGAGGTTGTGGAAATAATCCTGTGCCCCAACATATTTATCAACTTTGTTTCCATTTGCATCAACACCAAATACATGTACTCCACCGCCATTTGCAACTATGTCACGGATTGGATTACCCTTATCATTCAACACAGCAGTACGTGCAGTCAAACCGGAAAATGAACCCCACATGTTAGAAAGTGAGAAGAACTTTCCTCCGATCTGCCAGTCAGCATTCGCATTTAAGATAAAGCCTTTGTATTCAACTTGTGTTTGGAAACCACCTGTATGCTTTGGTAGCGCGCTTCCAAAAAATACATTAGGATCGTTTACGTAAGCACCATTCGCATCAAGAACAGGCTGCCCGTTAATACGCTTGATACCATTACCGAATATTTGACCCCATTGACGTCCTTCTTGGTGTACCATATAAGGCCCTGTACTACCCCAAAGTCCTTCAATCGCGATACGAGTATCGTCTTTCCCATCATCTGAAATAGTGACAACTTTGTTTTCAGATAGGATTCCCCAAGTTGCATTAACCTCCCACTTCAGGTTTTTACCCCAAACAGGACGGCCCATAAACTGAAGGTTATATCCACGCTTAGTAATTAAACCAGCATTTGTACGTAGACTGGTATAACCACTAGCTCCATTGATTGGAATAGAAGTTGGGAAATCTTTATCATCTCCAGTCCAATAGGTCACTGAAGCACCTAATCTGTTTTTCAAGAATCGCAAGTCGATACCAATTTCTTTTTGGCTTGTAACTGATCCGCGAATGTTTGGATCAACTAACTGATCAGGTGTTCCCATCAGGAAGTTCCCATTCCATTGTACAGAACCTACACCGTAGGCAAATCCAGGATAAACATACGTTCCAATTCCGGTAGGAATCTGGCCGAGTGTTGCACGTAATTTACCAAAGCTCAAAGGCTGCCATTTCAATAATTCACTGAATATAAATGAAGCACCCACTGACTTAGAAATGATGAATGATTTTGAAGGAGGCAAATCAGACATCCAGTCCTGACGCAATGTAAAGTCAGCATTCAGGAAGTTCTTATAGGATACGTTACCTGTTGTGTAAATAGCACTGTAGCGATAATCACTACGTGAATTTCCGACACTTGGCTGATCCTTAGAGTTACCAATTGTAAACAAGTTCGGAACATTCAGACCATTCACAGTGTTAGCAGAATTACCCTTGATTAATTGACGAAGGATATCTGTACCACCTGTTGCACCGATTGTGAAATCGCCAATCTTTTTGTTGTAAGTGATTAATAACTCCATGTTTGTACGGTTGGAGTTGGACGTAGAAGTACTATAAGATGCGAGATATCCAGACTGCGTTGCGCCTTGCTGCAAGTCAGATGAAACTGTCTGCTCACTCCATACGTTGTTATTTTGCTTACGGTAAGTACCCTTAATCCTCAAACTCTCACTGATTTTGTAAGAAAGAGAGATATCACCATAATAGCGATCAGTTTGAGTAACAGGCTTTAATTGATCAAAGAAAGAATAGAAATTATACCAATAATTTCCTGCATAAAACTGACGTGTGTTAGAAGGATTGTATGCAGTTGGATTTAAGTGATTCCAACTGGCCATAATTCCGCTAGCAGTACGTACATCCTTCAACTCTTTCATAATACCCATATCCAAGTTGCGGTGGAACCATTGGTTGAAAGAACCGGTAGTTTGGTTAGAATATCCATCATCAAATTGACCTTTAACAATTTGCGTGATATAGTTAAAATTAATTGCTGCTGTTAATTTTTCAGTAACATCTACTGAAGCAATCATACTGAAAGTATTTTTCTTCAGGCTTGATTTAGGAATCAATCCTTTTTGGTCGATATTACCAAAAGACATTCTGATATTAGTATTATCAGTAGCCTTTGAAACACTCACTGAGTTATTCAACATAACACCAGTGTTATAATAATCCCTAGCATTATTGGGTTGTGGCAACAACTTTGCCGTTGTACCAGAGTAACGATTTCCATCATACCAAGAATACCAAGGAATATATTCTTGTCCTACCATGCGAGGGCCCCAGCTGGCATCATCTGCATAGTCATGGTAATATTTGCCATCCAATCTTTTCCAAGACTCTGGATGACCAGGCTGCCATGTGTATTTCATTAAATCGCCAACACCACCCCCTGCATAAGAGTTTTGATAGTTAGGCAATACATAAACTTTATCATTTTGTACACCAAGGTTCACGTCTACTCCAATACCTTTTTGCCCTTTCTTGGCTTTTTTCAATGTCATTACAATCGCTCCACCAGCACCCTGAGGGCCAAAGATCGCAGCTGCAGCAGGACCCTGCAATACAGTTACGTCTTCGATATCATCTAAGTTGATATCGTTAGGGTTAGGAAGGATGGTCCCATCAACTACGTAGAGGATTCCTTGTCCACCGCCAAAACCAGACTCACCACGAAGACGGATACTACCCGTGCTGCCAAGTTTTGCAGAAGACTGACTTCTTACCTGGATACCAGATACCTTACCAGCCAACGCGTTATTAAGGTTTGTTTGGCGAATCGTATTCAATTGCTCAGCAGTGACTACCTGAGCATTGGAAGATACATTACGAAGACTTTTACGGATACCATAACCACTGGTTACAATAACCTCGCCTCCAGCTGCAATTACACGACTTGCTTGAATGCGAACCGTATTGTCGGCTCCAACTGTAAACTCAGTGATTTCTAATCCAGCTCCGGAAACAACCAGAACATCTCCGGCTTTAGCCTGCAAACGGAAAGTACCAGTGTTGTCTGCAGCTACCCCTGTGCGGGCACCCTTCAATTGAACGGAAGCACCAGGAATGGACACTCCATTCTCATCCACTACAGTTCCGGTAATAGTTCGGGTCTGACCAAATGCCAATGCAGTGAAAAGCATTAACATGGTGAACAGTGATGCGAATTTTCTCATGTTGACGTTAATTTTTAAATTTTAACTACGCTGATAGTCAGCTAAAACTGACTCAAATTAAATCCAAAGTTGTGCAATTCAGACACCAAGGCACCACAAATTGCTGCGGCAAGATAACATTTTTTTTAACAAAGAATTAAAATGCTGCATAATTTTTTGGGGGGGCTAAGTGATGGAGTTTCATGGCCATCTGAAGGGAAAACCTAAGTTTAGATGGGGCCCCTTTTGTAAGGCAATCGTATACTACTGATCCTTTGCAAGAAACATGCTTAAATAATTCATTTTCAATAAGTAACATATAATTTGAACCCCTACCGCTATACTGACTGAGCTGATAATTTCCTCCAATTTGGGGCGTAAATGCATAAACCGCTGATTCATAACTATCTGTATCAAAAAATTGGCAACGAAGGTGGCTTGAGAACCCCGAGCGCCCCCACACATACTTCCAGTCGATAAAAGATAAAAAGCCCTTTGATGCAGGTAGATTATCATTTGAAAGAGAAAAAAGGGAGGTTGACTCAACCCGAATTGTAAACCTAGACTTGTCACCCAGCTTTTTTTGCCATTGGAATCGCCAAACTCTTTTTTGCAAACTTGCCACCGCTTTAATCGGCCCTGGTGCATCAGCTGAGGATACATTATGATCTTTCTGCTCGGCTCTTGCTAAGATTAAGAATTCCTCAGATTTAGTAGGTCGATAGGTTAGCTGAAGCAAGTTCTCCATTCCAACGGAGGGATGATTGATTGTGTAGCGCAACCAGGGAAAACAAAAAACGTCGGCGAAAAGATGCAATTGCAGCTTTGAGAAAGGACTGGCGTTTATACAAAAGAAAAATCCATTTTCATTGGAGGGAAGACTAGACTCGGTAAACGAAGTAGCGTAGAGACTTTGGTATTTCTTACTAAGCATTCGTAGTAGAAGCCCCACATCGAGCTGCTTAGTTAATGACAAGAGTCCGCCAAACAACCCAGCATAGGCCCCTTTTTTATCAATCGCATTTTCAGTAAAAAAATGCCAATTATGTAAATAAAAAGAATAATCTACACTGGCATTCATCCAAAAATTAGAATTTATACTATTTCTATCATACGCTTTTGCTGTTACCACAAGTGGCATTGAAAACTGATAAGCCACGGCATTAATTCCACCTGAACTACTTTTATGATGTAGCGAATAGCGGACACCTGTTGTCCATTGATGAAGATTATTTCGCTTGGAAATTTCTTGTTTGGTTCGATGATACCCATGTGTATTAAAAGAAGTAACCCCCACCATTCCATTGATTGCAGATACGCCATAGTTTGCACTTAGCATTCTTGACGAAACAAAAAAATCTACAGAATGAATTTTACGAACCCATGAGATTGCAGCGCCTCTATGAAAATTAAACTCACCTATACTCCGATAAGGCCTGAACGTTGCACCTTGCTTTTTTAGTAATGCAATCTCAGGTGTTTTTCTAAAGGCAAATGCTTGCCATTGGATTAACCCTTGCCCAAAATTGACTGTAAAATCTCCTAGTATCACATTCTTTATAAACCCCTTGGTTTGCAGCGTAGCATGTATACTCATAAAGTCTACCCCACTACCCACTTTACTATTAACTATTTTTTCGCCTGGATCTTTATCAATAGAAAAGCCCAGTTGAAACACTGGTGAGCGATATCGATATAAAAGTTGCATCCCTACTCCGCTTCCTACCCAATCGCTTGGAATCGTATTTCTATTTTGAATATCCCGTATTCGAAACGTGAGCGTAGATTGTTCCAAGAGTCGATTTTCTAAGACCCAATCTTTTATATTAATAGATTCTATTTTGAAATACGGAATCAAGGAACGTACCAATGCGGGATCCCATCCGGGTATTGATTGCAATTCATAAATATCTTTAAAGTCCCCCATTGCGCTTTTGTACCTAAAAAACTGATCAACTTGCCAAAGGGTGAGTTTCCCAATTGTTCCTAATTGTTCTCGACTGATTCGATTCAAATCCATTTTTTTCATGTGGCCCTTTTCAGTATTTCTATTCCACTCCCCATCATCTAATTCAACAAATGATTCGGGAAGCCAAGAGCCCGACAACTCCAGCTGCTCGGCTGAAACCTGTGCAGAAACAAATACTGAAACACCAATAAAACCGAGAATGAAACTCAAGTGGATTAATAAGATTTTCCAAGAGGCAGTTTTTTTCATTTTATCGGTGTGGGAATTTGAAATGATAATCGAGAAAGTGCTCCAACCATAGGATGAACGCCCAAACCAATTTGCATAGTGAATTGGTTAAACCTAAAAGATGCACACAACATCCACCACTGTGGATCGGGAGAAAATCCCAATTGAACTCTAAATTTCTCACCTGGGAAATAACTAAGGAGTCCCATCCATTCCATGGGGTAGTTCTCGGCTTTTTGCAAATGCAAGATGGCAACCACTTTGCCACTAATATGGAGCTGCGTTCCAGCAAGCAATGATGTATATATTGATTTACTTTTTTGTACTAAAAAGCCCGATTGACTTTCTACAGTAAGGGTAAAACTAGCCGTCAATTTTTCTGATAATTTAGTTTGCAGACCCAATTTTGAAAAAGGCTGCAGCTCTTTTTTATATCCGCGAATTACAATACTAGAAACACCCATCACTACGCCAATGGCAAGTTCGCTTTGAAGAGCACGTGCAACTTGAAAGCTAGCTCTCGACTGCGTGGAGGCCATTAAGCTCTCTACCGAAAACTGGATACCGAAACCAGCACTTTTTTTCTTTGAAAAAAAGTAACCATCAATCTGATTCCAATTGGGCACTTCCAACATTTTTCCAACAGAAAGCACTGCTGCACTCTTCAATGCTAATAGAACGGCAGGATAGTCAAACCCCGTTGTTATTGACTCACCTACAGTGCTATCCAAAAAACCAAGTTGCGCATATTTAAAAGGAGTTTGTGTCATTGACTGACCATGGGTTGGGTTTTCAAAAAGAGCAATCAAGCAGAGTATACCCAGAACCTTAAAGAGGGTTTTTAATGACATAAGACTAGTTTACCTAATCCCACTAACTACCCAAAAGGAGAGTTTTCACTTTTTGTAACGTGAAATCCTGGGAATTGATGCTACTTTTGCGCCATGAAATTGTTGGATGGAAAATTAGCTTCACAAGCGATAAAAGAGGAGCTCCGCCTTTTGGTAGCCCAGCGCGTAGCAGAAGGAAAAAAAGTGCCACATCTGGCAGCGATTTTGATTGGAAACAATGGTGCCAGCGCCACTTATGTGGCCGCCAAAGTAAAAGCCTGTGAAGAAACCGGCTTCAGATCAACCTTAATAAAATTTGAAGACACCAACTCAGAAGAAAGTTTGTTGAAAAAAATTGACGAGCTCAACAAAGACGTAGATATAGACGGCATTCTTGTTCAGCTTCCCTTACCAAGTCATATTGTAGAAGAAAAGATCATCACTGCAATAGATCCAGAAAAAGACGTTGACGGATTTCATCCTATCAACTTAGGCAGAATGGTACAGGGCCAAGCTGGTTTCATACCCGCTACTCCCTATGGCATCATGCTGTTACTGGAACATTTCAAAGTTGATACTGCAGGCAAACATGCGGTGGTAATAGGTCGAAGTAATATTGTTGGGAGACCCCTAAGCATTCTATTGAGTGCAAATACAAAACCTGGTAATTGTACCGTAACTCTCTGTCATTCTAAAACAAAAGAATTGAGCGCTCACTGTCAGCAAGCTGACATCATTGTAGCTGCATTGGGAAAGGCTGAATTTTTAAAGGCCGACATGGTAAAAGATGGAGCAACCGTTATTGATGTAGGAATTACACGAGTAACAGAGGACACAAAAAAATCAGGCTTTCGTTTACTTGGTGACGTTCATTTTGAAACTGTTTCAAAAAAATGTGAATGGATTACTCCGGTGCCGGGGGGTGTTGGACCAATGACCATTGCAGCTTTACTCAAAAACACTTTTCAAGCTTGTGTGAAAAGAAATTAAGCGTACACTAATCAGATTCCCTTCCACGTTAAATTCATATAGTGACAAATTCTACTCATTTACAACTACCCGTGATGGAGCAATTTTATACGCTCCAAGGAGAAGGGTATCACCAGGGAAAAGCCGCCTATTTTATTCGGCTGGGTGGATGTGATGTAGGTTGTGTTTGGTGTGATGTGAAAGAGAGCTGGCCCATCAATGCACATCCACTGGAGAAAATTGATCAAATTGCTTCAACGATTGAAGAAGCAGGTGCACGCATTGCTGTTATAACTGGAGGCGAGCCACTACTTCATCAACTAGGGCCGCTAACATCTTTATTGAAATCAAAAAACATTGCTTGTCATCTGGAAACCTCAGGCGCACACCCGCTTTCAGGTAATTGGGACTGGATTTGTTTGTCGCCCAAAAAGTTCAAAGCACCACTTCCTGCAATTTTAGAATTTGCGGATGAATTGAAGGTGGTCGTTTATCATGAAAGTGATTTTAAATGGGCAGAAGAATTTGCAGCGCAAGTTAAACCTGCCTGTAAACTGTATTTACAACCAGAATGGTGCAAGAGAGAAAAAATCACCCCACTTTGTATTGAATACCTGAAAAAAAATCCAAAATGGGAGCTCAGTTTACAAATTCATAAATATCTGGACATACCATGATCAGATTGCTTTTGACATCTCGTACTATTTTACTTTTCCTTTTTGTACAATCGATTTGCTATGCACAGGAATATCGACCTGAAAAAGTGGGCAAGAAAGCGGTACAGCTCTATGAGAAAGCATTTGAGAAAGCATCGCAGAACGAAACACGTGAAGCCATTTCTTTTCTTCAACAAGCAACCGAAGCTGACGAAAATTATGCAGATGCGTGGATTGCTTTGGGGCGGATGCAGTTGGAAATAAAAAACTATCCCTATAGTTTGGTTTGTTTTAGAAGAGCTCAATACATAGACCTCAATTATTTTAAACCGCATCTACAATCCTATGCGACAGGTTTAGCAGGTTCGGGTGATTTTCAAAAAGCGTTGGAGACAATTACGAAATACATAGACCAGGTTAAACCAACAGGTGCTCAACTTGAGTTAGCACTTTCGCGTAAGCGCTCCTATGAATTTGCCAACCAACTAGAAAAGGAAGCGCAAGCTGAAAAAAGCACTACCGTATTTGCTCCAAAAAATCTAGGCCCATCTGTCAATTCAAAAATGTCTGAGTACCTGCCCTCGCAAACCATTGACGGCACACAACTTTTTTATACACGTCGAGTTGATATATACAATGAAGATTTTTATGGCAGCACGCGCGTTAAAAACAGTAATTGGGAGAGCGCACAACCATTAAAAGGTTCACTCAATACTCCTCAAAGTGAAGGAGCCATGATGATTTCACAAGATGGGACGCTGCTTGTATTTACGGGTTGCTATAGATCGGATAGCTATGGAGGTTGCGACCTTTATATTTCCACTAAAACCAAAGAAGGTTGGTCGGCGGCAAAAAATTTAGGACCTCGAATTAACTCAGAACAATGGGAATCGCAACCCTGTCTTTCTCCCGACAAAAGAGAATTATACTTTGCAAGCCGCAGATCAGGTGGATATGGAGGAAGTGATCTTTATGTGAGCAGGTTACAAGAAAACGGTCAATGGGGAGACCCCATCAATTTGGGTCAAACTGTAAATAGCCCGGCGGACGAACAGTGCCCGTTTATCCATGCAGACAATCAAACCCTTTATTTTACATCTCCTTATTGGCAGGGCTATGGCGATGACGATTTATTCTTAGCAAGAAAACAAAACGATGGCAGTTGGTCTACTCCCAAAAATTTAGGTTACCCAATTAATACCATCGATCGCGAGGGAACCTTATTTATCACAGCCGATGGGAAAACAGCCTATTATGCCAGTGAAAGAAAAGACAGCTATGGAGGTCTTGATCTATACAGTTTTGAATTAAAAGTATCGATTCGTCCCTTTGATACTAGATGGGTTACCGGCAAGGTAACAGATAAAAAAACTGGCAAAGGTATCGCTGCTACGCTGGAACTAACTGATCTAAGTACAAAACAAATTATTTCGAAAGTAAAAACTGATTCACTAGGCAATTATTTACTGACGCTACCAACCGGCCGCGACTATGCATTTACTGTAAATCAAAAAGGGTACTTATTCAACTCAGATCAATATTTTTTAAAAAATGGAACAATCGACTCTGCTGCCATCAAGAATATTGAGCTGCAATCCATTGAGCAAGACGCCCGAATTGTACTAAAAAATATTTTCTTTGAAACAAATCGATTTGAATTAAGCCCTACCTCGCAAACTGAGTTAGATAAACTAGTTATACTTCTTACAGAAAATCCTACGCTGCGAATAGAAATTAGTGGACATACCGACAATGTTGGAAAGGCAGAAACCAACTTGTTATTAAGCGACAATCGAGCTCGTTCCGTAGTAGAATACCTTGTTTCAAAAAAGATCGACACAAAACGGTTGATACATAAAGGGTATGGACTAACTAAGCCAATAGCCGACAACAGTACGGAAGAAGGAAGAGCCCAAAACAGAAGAACAGAAATGCGTGTCATCGGACTCTAGTATTCTCAAATAAGGTCCTATATACTTGGGAGAAAAGCTACCATGAACTCCCAACTCCCTTATCAAATTGCACTTACCCTTTTAGTCGGCATAGGTCCAGCTCGTCTACGCCCTCTTCTATTAAAGTTAAACGCAGCACAGTTATTTCAATCCCCCCTCGATCATCTACGAAATATTGATGGTGTCAATGCTCGACTCTTAGAAGCGATACGCTCTTTTGACAACTGGAAGCGGGTAGATCTAGAAATAAAATTTATTGAAGAGCATAAAATAAATACCTATTTTATCAGTGATGAGAGTTACCCAGCTCGACTAAAAGAGTGCACCGATGCACCTTTATTATTATACGGAAAAGGAAAGGCTGATTTGAATGCAAAGCAGATCTTGGCAGTGGTGGGAACGCGCGCAAACACAGAATTAGGTAAAAAATTTACTAATGAACTTATAGAATCATTACAGTTTTCAAATATCACGATAGTAAGTGGGCTTGCCTATGGAATAGATTCTATCGCACACACGCAGGCATTGCAACAGCAGCTTCCTACGATTGCAGTTCTCGCACATGGGTTAGACCGTATCTATCCATGGGTGAATAGAAATTTAGCCAGAAAAATTATAGAGCAGGAAGGCGCTTTACTAACAGAGTGTAGACATGGTGAAAAAACAGACACTTACCTTTTCCCTAGGAGAAACCGAATTGTGGCAGGCCTTTCAGATGCAACACTAGTGATTGAAAGTGCTCAAAATGGGGGTAGTTTGATAACAGCAGAATTAGCGTGGAGTTATAGCAGAACTGTTTTTGCAGTTCCAGGTAGACCCAGTGACCAAAAAAGTAGCGGTTGCTTGCAATTGATCAAAAATCAAAAGGCACAACTCATTACAGGTGCGCACGATATCTTGTATTGGATGGGTTGGACCAAAGAGGTTGAACAAATAAATAGTCTAGAAAACAAAAAAAATAAACTCAAAGAAGGAAGAAACAATGATGAAAACAAAATCCTGCATCTGTTTTCTGACCAAGACTCTTTACATTTTGAAGAAATCCAGCAAACAACCGAATGGCCAACCTCCAAGTTAGCGGAGATCCTGCTTAACCTTTCGTTAGCAGGCTTGATTGTATCTTTGCCTGGCAACCGCTTTCGGTTAGATTGAATCTTTAAAAATGAAAAAACAGGTACTTGCACTTTTAGTTTTTTTGAGCAGTAGCCTGCAATTCGTTTTTGCACAACCTTGTACCACCCTCGGGCAAACACCTTCCACCGCATTTCCTGTTTGCGGTTCCACTGTTTTTACGCAAAACAGTGTGCCCATCTGCTCTTCAAACAGTCTTTATGTACCGGGATGTTCCGGTGATGGGGCTAGTTATGAAAACAGAAATCCATTCTTTTATCGATTCACTTGTTATCAATCAGGAACCTTAGGATTCACTATCAATCCGCTGGCAGCAAATGAAGATTATGACTGGCAGCTTTATGATATAACAGGACGGAACCCAGATGAAATATTTACAAATCGAAATATTATTGTCACCGGAAACTGGGCGGGAACTTATGGTCCTACGGGCGCCTCCGCTACTGGAGTTAATTTTATCCAATGTGCATCAGACCCAGCTGCGGGTGCAAATACATTTGCAAGAATGCCAGACCTAATCATTGGACGTGAGTACCTTTTATTAATAAGTCATTATACAAATACACAAAGCGGATACACGCTCACCTTTTCCGGAGGAACCGCCGTTATCACCGATCCACTACTTCCAAAATTAAGTACAGTTAAAGCCGATTGTGATGGAAAGGTGTTGCGACTAAAGCTTAATAAAAAAGTGCGTTGCAATAGCTTAACCTTAACAGGAAGTGAATTTAGCCTGGCCCCTGCTGTAACCACGGTGATTAGCGCACAACCTGACTCTTGCACACAGGCTTTTGATTTTGACGAACTCACATTGACACTTGCAGCCCCGCTCACAAATGGCAATTACGAATTGATTATCAATAACGGCACAGATGCAAATAGCCTATTGGATATTTGTGGAAGACCAATCCCCCCAGGTGACAAATTGACTTTCACCTATTTTGTTCCTCAACCCATATTTGCCGACAGCATTGGAAGAAGAGGTTGTGCCCCCGACTCAATCAATCTCTTTTTTCCAAAGAGAATACTATGCTCCAGCATTGATCCAGCAGGAACAGATTTTTTGGTAACCGGCCCTTCCGTGGTTTCCGTTAGAGCTGCAGGAGGTAATTGTATTAATGGCAAAACTGACTTTGTCACTATCAAATTCAACCGACCTATTGAAAAAGGAGGCACCTATCAACTATTGCTTAGAGCTGGAACAGATACAACAGTTTTAGTAGATGAATGTGGTTTAGCAACCCCATTACAAACTGTATCATTCAATGTTGCAGATACAGTAAATGCTACATTCAGCTACAATGCAACTTTAGGGTGTCAAAAAAATACATACCTCTTTTCACATCCCGGAGGAGATGGCATCAATAGTTGGAAATGGACTTTTAATTCAACCACTGTAAATACACAAACACACACGATTGATTTTCCTTCCAGCTCTACTAATAATATCGCTTTAATAGTAAGCAATGGAATTTGTGCTGATACTGCCTCCGCACAACTAGTCATCAATAATCAGGTGAAGGCCAGCTTTACGATTGCGGACAGTATTTTATGCCCAGAAGACAAGCTTACAATCACCAATACTAGTACAGGAATAATTGATAGCTGGCTTTGGCGTTATGACGCACTCACGACCAATACACAAAAAGATCCGCCCCCTTTTCAATTTCCCAATATCAATGTAGAAAGAACCTATCGTGTCCGTTTAATTGCCGGCAATCAAACGTTGCGCTGTATGGATAGCACCGAAAAGATTATTCGGGTACTCAACCATTGTTTAATTGAAGTCCCCACTGCATTTACGCCTAATAATGATGGGCTCAACGACTGGTTTAGCCCACATAATGCACTAAAGGCGATCAACTATAACTTCCGCGTTTTTAATAGGTGGGGGCAACTTGTATTTGAAACACGCAACTGGATGGACAAATGGGATGGCCGTATTAATGGGCAGCCTCAAGGAACAGGTGTATACGTATGGGTTCTTTCGTATACACATCGCGACACGGGGAATCCTGTTTTCAGAAAAGGTACAGTTACCTTAATCAAATAGCCAATTTTTAGATTTTGCCTAATTTGTCTGGGCAGCGTATCTTTGCACATGGCGACAAAAAAATCTTCCCCTGCTTTTACTGAACGCTTCTTTGGCGAAGGACTGACCTTCGACGATGTATTATTGATGCCCGGTTACAGTGAAATACTGCCCCGAGAAGTTGACATTCGTAGTAAACTAACTCATTCCATCACGCTTGATGTACCGCTGTTATCAGCAGCGATGGATACTGTTACAGAAGCTTCTCTAGCCATTGCGCTGGCGCGCGAAGGGGGCCTCGGCATCTTGCATAAAAATATGCCCATTGAAAAACAAGCTGAGCAAGTAAGAAAAGTAAAAAGAAGCGAAAGCGGCATGATCATTGACCCCTTGACGCTACTAGAAGAAGCCACTATCGGGGAAGCATTAAAAATGATGCAGGAAAACCGCATAGGGGGTATTCCGATTGTTGACAAAGCCGGTCTGTTAACAGGAATTCTAACTAACCGTGACTTACGGTTTGAAAACAACCCAAAAAGAAAAGTCAGCGAAGTGATGACATCAAAGGATTTGTATACCGCTCCTGAGGGTACCGATCTTAAAAAGGCTGAACAACTTTTTAAAAAAACAAAAGTGGAAAAGTTGCCCATCATTAACAAAAAGGGGAAACTAGTTGGTCTCTTTACCTATAGTGATATTTTAAAATTGAAAAGCAATCCCAATGCAGTAAAAGATGGTTTTGGTCGATTACTAGTTGGAGCAGGCGTTGGAATTACAAAAGACTTGTTGGATCGTGTTGCTGCTTTACATCATGTTGGCGTAGATGTTATTGCTATAGATAGTGCACATGGTCATAGCAAGGGAGTAATCGAATCCGTAAAACTGGTAAAAAAACAATTTAAAAACTTACAAATCATTGCAGGAAATGTAGGAACCGCTGCGGGTGCAAACGCCTTGGCAGCCGCTGGCGCAGATGCAGTAAAAGTGGGTATTGGACCTGGCTCTATTTGTACCACACGTATTGTAGCAGGCACAGGCGTACCTCAGCTCACAGCAATTATGGAAGCGGCTCATGCACTAAAGGGAAAGAATATTCCTGTTATTGCGGATGGTGGAATTCGATACACGGGTGATATGGTAAAAGCATTGGCAGCAGGAGCAAATTGTGTGATGATGGGAAGTGTATTTGCCGGCACCGAGGAAAGTCCGGGTGAAACAATAATCTACGAAGGAAGAAAATTCAAAACCTATAGAGGAATGGGTTCGTTGGGTGCCATGTCCACTGGAAGCAGTGATCGTTATTTTCAAGATCCCGAACAAGATGTCAAAAAATATGTGCCAGAAGGTATCGAAGGGCGTGTCGCATACAAAGGCAATCTGAAAGAAGTTGTTTATCAATACACAGGAGGTTTGCGAGCAGGGATGGGCTACTGTGGAGCCCGCAACATTGCTGCATTGCAAAAAGCAACGTTTATTAAAATCACCAATGCAGGAATGCATGAAAGTCATGCCCACGACATTGACATCACCAAGGAAGCGCCCAATTACAGCAGAAAGTAAGTAGCTTCAACACTAGAAACTGTTGTGATGCGTACTCGATCCCTGCTTTTATCAATCACCAGTGGTGTTTTGGCCTGGCTGGGATGGCCTGGTTCTCCATTCGGCCAACCCATATTGCTATTTATTGCTTGGGTTCCGCTGCTTTTACTTTCTAATCTTGAAAATTCTTCTCGTCGATTTTTTCTATTGTGTTATGGGTCGATGCTGATTTGGAACTTGGGCACTACTTGGTGGATTTGGAATGCCACTGCACCCGGAGCTGTTGCGGCCTGGCTAGCAAATAGTTTACTCATGTGTATTCCTTGGGTAGGTTATCACTGGTTATCCAAAAAAGTAAAGCCCTTGTTAGCTACGTTGGGGTTGATTTGCTTTTGGATGAGTTTTGAATATTTACACTTACAAGACTGGGGACTAAGTTGGCCATGGCTCACCATTGGAAATGGACTTGCTATACATCCAGAATGGATTCAGTGGTACACTTTTACCGGCGTTGCGGGTGGAACGGCTTGGATACTATTTGTGAATATTTTCTTCTTCCATCACTGGCTAAGTAACCAGCAAATAGTTGGAAGAAAAAAAATTCATTGGTTGATTCTTGCTTTTTTTATTGCGCTTTCCCCCATTTTAATTTCTTCGTATTTATCAACCAGAAAAATTGAGACACAAGAGATACAAAAAGAAATCATCATCGTTCAACCTAACATTGATCCCTACGAAAAAATCACAGTAGGCACAGAACAAAAACAATTAGATATCGCCATCAGTTTATCAAAAGAAAATCTAAATGATAAGACGGTACTTTTAATTTGGCCTGAAACAGCGCTATATAGTCCTTATGGCTATGACGAAGATAAATTGAACTCAACGGAACAACTTGAACCCCTGCGAGCATTATTATCAAACTATCCTGGCACCTCCCTATTCACTGGTATAGAAAGTTACAGATGGGTTAATGAAGCCACTCCCTATTCCAGAAAGACTACTGATGGCCTGTCTCAATTTGAAGCTTACAATGCGGGTGCATTAATAGATCAATTTGGCACACATGACTTTTATCATAAATCTAAACTAGTGCCCGGCGTTGAAACACTTCCTTGGTTCCTACGCTTTATGGATAGCTGGTTTGAAAAATTTGGAGGAGTAACTGCTGGTTATGCCAAACAAAACGACAGAAATGTGTTGGAGGAAAAAAATGGAATAAAATTAGCGCCCGCCATCTGTTATGAAAGCATCTATGGTGATTTTTTACGACACTATGTAAAAAAGGGAGCTAATCTTATTACAATCATCACCAATGACGGGTGGTGGAAGAATACGCCAGGACATATTCAACATTTTCATTATGCAAAACTGCGCGCGATCGAAACTGGTTGCTGGGTAGCACGTAGTGCCAATACAGGTATTAGTGGTTTTATTAATCCAAAAGGCGCTGTAATAGAAGCAAAAGGGTATGGTGAAGCGGCTTCCCTAAAACAAACGATTTCACTTACAACCAATGCTCCCACGTTTTATGTACAACACGGCGACTGGCTATTTCAATTAATGCTATCACTAACAATAATTATTTTGCTGAATTCGTTGTTCCTAAAATTTCGCCAATAGTACCTATTGGTTGAAAGAGGGTTCGTAATTTTATATTCCTGCATGAAGAAGTACCTGCTTGTTGTCACTTTGGCACTACTATTGTGTCCTGCCCTTTTTGCTGCGCATATAAAAGGCGGCTTTTTCACGTACCAATACCTAGGTCCTGGTACCGGCACAAACCTGCGCTATAAAATAACATTGACCGTATACATGATCTGTAATCCCAGCACTGGTCAATTATCCAACCCAATCAATTTTTCATTTTTCAATGCAGGAACAAATCAATTCATCAGAACGGAGAGCGTAGCAATCACTAATCAGTACACATTAAGCAAAACATATGACGAGCCCTGCATAACCGGAAATGAAGTGGGATGCAAATACACCATTGTTGTATACGACTTAGCATCCGTTGAACTTCCGCCACTTGCGGACGGTTATATTGTTTCCTATCAACGTTGCTGCCGTATAGCTGGTATCAATAACTTGGTTAATAGCGGAACCGTTGGGAATACCTTCTCTATTAAAATTCCCGGAAGTAGTGCTCCACAAAATGCGCAAACCAATAGCAGCCCTCGTTTTTTAGTAAATGACACAGCTGTGGTGTGTCAGAACAGTTATTTTCAATTAAACTTTTCTGCAACTGACCCCAATAGTGATTCACTAAGCTATCAGTTTTGTGAAGCCTACGAAGGAGCCTCACAATCCGCTCCTAGCCCAGACGTTGCCTCTAACCCACCCTATAATACTGTTCCATATGCTCCCTTGTTCAGTGGGGGTCAGCCATTGGGCAGTGGCGTCACAATCAATCCGGTTACCGGCGTAATAAGTGGTATTGCACCTACCATGATTGGGCAATACGTAATCTGCGTCTGCGTAAACGAATATAGAAACGGTGTGCTCATTGCTACCACACGAAAAGAATTACACCTGGAAGTAAGTGATTGCAGTCCACTAAGAGCGCAACTCAATCCTCGCCCCTCTTATTGTGATGATCTTGACGTCAATTTTCAAAATGACGCAACTGGCAATCCTTCAAATGCACAATATCTATGGAACTTTGGTGATCCGGCTACTGGAACAAATAACACGTCGACACTTGCTACAACCAATCACTTATTTTCAGCTCCCGGAGATTATACAGTCAAATTAATGGTCACGCTTCAAGGTATTTGTACAGACAGCACAACGACTGTGGTAAGAGTTTGGCCAGGATTTTATCCAGGTTTCACTACCAGCGGAATATGTGTACTCACCCCCTATCAATTTACAGATACCACTCGTGCTACGTATGGTACAGTAGACTATTGGCATTGGAACTTTGGTGACAACACAACACTTGCAGATACAGCAAGAATCCGTAATCCGCAATGGAACTTTACGAATCCAGGACCCGCTACTGTTACATTAGTAGTGAGCACTAGCAAAGGATGCATTGACACGGTTCAGCAAAATATAAATGTATTGGATAAACCAACCATCACGTTGGGCTTCACAGATACCCTGATTTGTCAATACGACTCAGTACGACTTTCTGCAGCGGGTAATGGCAACTTTACTTGGTCGCCGAATTATAATATTCTTAATCCAAACACAGCTACCCCTATCGTACATCCCATGAATACAACATGGTATTACGTAAATCTGGAAAATGCAGGGTGTGTTAATAGAGACTCTGTTAAAGTCAATGTAACAACCGGGGTTTATATCAATCAAATGGCAGACACTACTATTTGCCAAGGAGATACCATCCGGTTAAGAATTACTTCTAATGGGTTGCAATACACTTGGACACCTGCGTCAAACCTTGACAATGCTGCTATCCAATCCCCCTTAGCAGTAACAACTACTACCACCACCTATCAAGTTACTGGCGTGATTGGCAGTTGCTCTGAAACTAAACAAATTATTGTACGAACAGTTCCCTATCCAATTGCAAGACTTTCACCAGACACCACCATTTGTTTTAATACGGCTGCACAATTACGTGGCAGTAGTAACGGACGAAGTTTTGTTTGGACGCCAACTCTTTATTTGAATAACCCTGCTAGTTTAACGCCTATTGCTCGCCCTCCAGCAACACAACGCTATGTGCTTGCTGTTTACGACAATCAGGGTTGTCCCAAACCTGGTCTTGACACCGTCATTGTAACTGTTCTTCCCGAAGTGGTTGCCTTTGCAGGTAGAGATACTACTGTAGTAGTTGGACAACCCTTGCAACTTAATGCAAGTGGGGGTACAAGTTATAGCTGGAGTCCTTCAACCGGACTATCCTCTACTACAATCCCCAATCCGATTGCAAACTATACGGTGGGCAGCAACCAGATTCGATATCGCCTTATTGCTAGAGATATTGCAAATTGCGCTGATACTGCTTTCCTGAATGTGCGTGTTTTTCAAACTGCACCCAGTGTATTTGTTCCTACAGCCTTTACTCCTAATAGTGACGGAAAAAATGATGTCATCAAACCCATTTTAGCGGGAATCAAAGAATTAAAGTATTTCCGCATTTTCAATCGCTGGGGACAATTAGTTTTTGAAACCCAACAAGACGGCGTTGGATGGGATGGTAAAGTAAATGGCCAAACACAGGGCACCTATGTATTTGTATGGACCGTCAGTGCAGTAGATTACTTAGATCAACCTTACTTTTCAAAAGGTTTGGTGACACTTATTCGCTAAAGAACTAACTTGCTCTTCTAAGTTTTACGCTATGTCATCCATTGTTTTTATTACAGGCGCCACTTCCGGATTTGGACAATCCTGTGCTCGAAAGTTTGCTAGTACGGGGCACAAATTAATACTGAATGGAAGAAGAAAGGAAAGACTCGAAGCGCTAGCTACAGAATTAAAAAACAACTATCAAACTGAAAGTTTCATTCTTCCGATTGATGTAAGCAATCAAGAAGAAATCACAACAGCTATTGCAAATCTTCCCTCCGCATGGACCCAGATTGAAATACTAATCAATAATGCGGGACTTGCTGCAGGCAGAGATTATTTTGAAGAAGCCAACCTGGACGACTGGAATCAGATGATCGATACGAATATAAAAGGCTTTTTATACGTTTCGCAGGCAGTAGCCAAATGGATGGCCGTTCATCAAAAGGGACATATCGTAAATATAGGCTCAACTGCTGGACAAGTAGTATATGAAAAAGGAAATGCCTACTGCGCTACCAAATTTGCAGTAGATGCACTTAACCAATCCATGCGCATTGATCTGCTCCGTCATGGAATTAAAGTAACGGCAGTTAATCCGGGTGCAGCAGATACAGAATTTTCGCTGGTTCGCTTTAAAGGAGATGCCAACACCGCGACCAAAGTGTATGATGGACTTAAGCCTCTTTCCCCGGATGATGTGGCCAATGTAATCTATTATACGACAACTCTTCCCTCGCATGTATGCATCAACGATTTAACAGTTACCTGCGTACAACAAGCAGACTCTGTTTATTTTCATCGCAAATAAAATGGCGAGAATCTACTGAGCTAGCGAGACCCGTACTTGTAAACCAGCCCGAGTGTTCGTAATAGGGAATGCACTACTGATTTTAGGAATATTTCGATTTTGCTCAAAGTAGAGTTTCATACTGATTTTATTATTGAGAACGTAGTCAATAGACGGTGCAATCCGAATTACCTTTTGTCCTCCAGTGCCAAATGCTGTTCCCTGATCCAACTTTGAATTAGCCGTAGCATCATCACGCAAACTAAAATCCATTCGAAGCGTCACGTCATTATCTAGCTTCATTCCATTTTTCCCAATACGAATATCACGAAGCAGAGGCATTCCTTTTTTTCGCCAATTCAATCCAAAGGTCACCTCAGTAGAACGATTTTCAGCTAACTGGTAATCAATTAAACTCAAACTCAATTGACGACTTTTTCTAAATTCAAAACGTGTCTGCAACTGATTAGTAAAAGTCATATCAATTTCGATCAGTGGCTCAAATGCTTCCTGAATTGTAATGTTAGGAATCAAGAAATAAGGAATAAAATTACCAGTGAGCGTATCTTTAAAAGAAGGATATCCTACTCGTAATGGATCAGTAAATAAAAGGGCCGTATTAAAGCTGTTCATGGAAAAAGTACTTTTATACCCATGACGAATTGAAAAGCTGGAAAATATTTTGTCTAATCCAGGAAGTTTTGAAAGTCCATTGTAGGTGAGTGTCCAATTTGGCTTTGGTATCAACGCACTAAATGGGTTATGACGAAGTGAAGGGTTGTTATTACCAAATAATTTGACCGAAGTGGGATCTTTATCGGTATAAGCCGCAATAAAAGAGGGAATCACTACATCCTGCGCATAGCGGCCATATCCTTTATAGTATCCATCTGTACCCACTCCACCGCTCTGATAAGGATTTAGTACCCCCAGTTTTGAAGAGAGGATTTTACGATTAGCCTCAAACTGTTTGAAAGTAGCTGACACCACATTTGGATCAAACGAAGTAAATAACGTCTGGTAGGAAATATAACTGATGCTGAAACTTCCCAATGCATAAGGATTCAAGCGAGTTAGTCCTGCAAATCCAGTTGTATCCTTGTACAATTCACTGTACTGCTTATCAAAAGTTTTATCCAGCGAAAGATCAATGTTGAAGTCGCGGAAAGGACTAACCTGCGCACTAATAGACAATCGCTGATTATAGCGCTGTTGAATCATTGCACTTACCAACGAATCGCGAGAAAGTAGTCCCTTTTGACCAAATCGATTAATCCAGCTGGTATCGGGTTGGTATCCGAATAGGTACGCAAACCCAGGTTGATGACTTCTAAAGTTCATTCCCAACAATTGCGTACTATCCATATAGCCCGGCAGCGTAGTACCAAAATCTTCTGTGTATTGGATGGCTGTTCGTTTTAATGCAGTTGCAAAATTTAATGCTACCCCTGCAAAGCCCCCAATCTCGCCCTTCTGCTTAGGAACTTTCTCTCGAGGCTCTTTAACTTTCTTAATTTTTCTTTTTTTGATTTTAATAATCTTTCCGTCTTTATTTCGAATGGTATCGTAGCGGAAGCGTAGTGCAGTAGGCGAGAAAATAGTAGGAAGAGAAGACACGGGGTCACGCTTTTGTCCATCAACATATGTATTATCACGCGTGGAGTCTGCTTTAGCTGCTGGCGCTTTCCCAAACACATCTGGGCTAGGTACCCCGCTGTTATCACCACCCTTGGCTCGAGATGTTTTAGATTTTGAGCGCCCCGGTTGTGTCGATTGCTCAGTTACCCTACTTTCTCTGGTATTTCGGCGAACCCCCATTCCGTTTTGCAAGGCACGCAATGTTTTATTTTTATTGTAGAGTTCTTCCCACTTTAATTCACCATTGAGCGTTTTTGTTTGCGTATTGGATAATTTATTTCCTAATTCTTTGGCGAGCAAGGAAGCGGCAAGCCAATTGTATTTTGAATTATACCCGGCACGCAGGGTTGTCCAATCCAACAAAGGAATTTTATTGGTAGGTACATTATAATTTAATGTGAAGTCCTGCTGATAGTTAGTAGTGCGCCCTCCACGGAAAAAATTTGTACGAATAGAATCCTTTTTGAAATCAGTATCAATCCGTCCGGGTGGCTCGTCAATTCGTGCATTATTAGTTGCAGAAAAATCCATCGCAAGAGAGCGTGTCAAGTTCCACTGCAAAACATAATAACGATCAAAAATGAAATATTTATTATACGTCTCGGGTATTTTGTAAGGTCCACCACCCACATTGCGAGGACGCGTAGCACCAAATTGTCTAAATACATCTGCGCGCATGGAAACCTGTGCGGGTGCGTAATTAAAATTAAAATCTCTAACCAGTGCCAACCATTTAGAATTGGATTTAATAAATCGCTTAAACGGCTCAACTGTTTTAGCAGGTGGTGCATACGTATAACCAACTACCCCACGTGTTCTTCTTAATTCATCTTGCTCAATCAATGGATTATGAGACAGGGTTTGAATATAAGAGTAGGAGAAGTCAAGATTGCTCGCACTCCACGGCGTCAACTTCTTTCCTTCTGGTTTAATCTTTTTTACATTCGTTAAATTGACCGTTTTTATGGAAGTCACATCTTGTGCATCTGTACGAATAGAATCTCTTTTATCTGGCGAAGTGGTCTTTAACTTTCTCTTTAAGTCAATATCTAGATCGTAAGGATCATATTCAGGAGTGCTTGCACGTTGACTGAAACTGGCATAAAATGGAATTTGCATCCCCCAGTTTTTAGGTAATAATTTACCAGCTTCCATCGTCAATGAAGCATCCGCAGTAAATACATCTTCACGGCTCCGCTCATTCACGCGTTGTTCTAATGTTCCAAATCCTCGTGAACGGGCAGACCCAGAAACAGACAAGGTACCCAAGTCAGCCAGTTTAATATCAGTTCGAGCAAGTGCAGCCCATCCTCCTTTTTCATCAAGTTGCTGCAAACGCATTTCATTGAACCACACTTCCGCACACAGCGACTCTTGCCCCGTATTTTCAACACCGAGTAATACACCCCTCACCTCGCCTAAATTTGGATTGCCCATAATTGCATAGGTGCGTCCATTCGACAAGGTTTCTTTGTAGTAACGAGAAGGAGGAATACCTGCTCTATTTCTGCGAATTTTTAATTCCATTAAATCCTGCAAGGATAAATCGAGATTATTTTCAAATGGCCAAATACGAACGCTGTCGCGTTCACCAAATTCCGTTCGCTTGAGTGGAATTTTTACTTCGTAATAATTTCCATTGAAATCATTTCCTATTCGCACCACTGCATTGATATCACCGGGGCGTAGTGGCTCTGCCCCCTCCACAGATTCGGCATGGATGAACATTTCTAACTTTCCATACTGACGCATATCCATGTTCATAGTCTTGAATACACCCCTTGCTTCCTGATAAGGCATTCCACATACCTGCATACTCAGCGACTGCTCGTTCATCAAAAGCGGCACATTGTTGTTGCTCAATTGCTGTTGTCTTTCTATACCAGGTGGAATTCGATAGATAATCGGTTGTCGTTGGTCGTTTTCTTCTACATTGACCGACAAAATATTGACATTGGTATAGTCAGGAATGGGAAGTGATGTATAATTACCAGTAGTATCAATTTGATTGCGGAATCTTCTCCACTGATTGCGTACTAATTCCAGTTTTCCAAAACGTAGCACTACAGAATCTTCAAATCCTGTTACGAACATGCGAATGAAACGAATCGACTTGAAGTCGGGAATATTTCCAATTTTTTGCTGAAACTGTTCAACCGGAATACGGAATAAATACCACCGTTCGGTTCTCGTTTGACCATTTGCCAAAGTGACCGTAGGAGTTCGAATATCTGTGATAAAGTTTGCACCTGCGCCCATGTTTGGTAAAATATCCACACGATACTGGAAATATTCCTCTGCTTCATTCATGGTGTTATCCCGGTTGAGTTCCTCAGCATCGGGATACTGTGTAAAGGCACTGACAAACTGCGTATTGTTTCCAGCTATCGGTGAATTACCATGAGGATTGTTGATGTTCTTATAGCGACGTAGAATACCTGCATTTTCCTGATCAAAACTATTATCTCGATAAGGCTTGAAATTGTCACCAGAAGGATCACGGAGTGCTTGTTGATACACTGCAGATCCTGCACCAAAATTGGTACGAAGTAAATTAAGGTAACTACTAAACTTTTGCTGCTCTTCTTCATCCGTTAATCCATCAAAACCAACATCCTGGTACTGACGATCGGTCGGCGTATTACTGAAAGCATTAGTTATCTGCAGTGGAATGGCCGGCACGCTGCCCCACACCGTAGAACTATCCTCCCGTGCATTATTGGTAGGCGTGGCCAATCCATTTTCATATTGACGCTTTCCGTCACGAAGCACATCTTCAGAAATATTTCCCAAGTTGAAATAAAGTTGACCCCCGTTGCGATTAGTGGCATTATTTAGAAAAGGATCTTGCATCCAGAACTCAATGAATTCGATATTGCCCGTTTCAAAATCAGTCTGATCAATGTTGCGCATTAATCCGCCCCACGCATTTCTTGGATTTCTTAACCGGCTTGATGCATCAATTCGAGCTGGATCCGCTTCGAAATTATAGGGCCCTTTATCTTTTGGATAAAAAGCTAAATCAAAAGTGGTGAGTAGCCCCTCTCCAAATTGTGTGCTACGACGAGGAAAAATTTCACGTTGTAAAACCTGTCGCACACGAGGATCCGACAGCTCATTAAGATCACTTATCGGATTATTCACACTACGGCGTTCCTGTAAAACAGGTTCAATATTATACCAGGCTAATTTTCCGCGGTTGCGTCCACTACGCAAATCATTATTCAATGAAGATTCAGCGAATAATCCATTTCCTTGCGGAACAGAAGCGAGTGTCCAGCTCAGCAAAGGAAAACGAAGATCGATGGCCGCTCGTGCGCCTTCAAAATCATCTACATAAACTTGTCCTGAGCGTTGACGAGATCCATCATAGTTAGTGGCATTGATTTGTTTAGCATGTCCGGGCTGTAAAATCGCTGCTTCTGCATAAGAGGTAATTGAGGAAACCGTTTTACTGGAATAAAACGGTAGTCGATCCAAGAACTTGGTCAAACGAGGAAGATCATTTCGATAATCCACATCCATACCGTACATGGTATTACGAATCGGATCTTCGCCATAGGATTGCTTGATAAAGAACGGACGCTCTCCTAATTTAACAATCGTACCTCCGAGCGTGAGTCGTTTACTGGCTAAATAATCCAAGCGCATACCTAAGAAATTTCGCTGTTGAAAGCCAAAGGCTTGGTTATTCTCATAGTTGATATTAACCGGAACACCAGAGTTGATAATGGACTGATTAACCACACGTAAGGTGCCTAGATCATAATTGATTTCGTAATCGACATTTTCAACCAGCACTTGTCCACCAGCTGTAACAGTTACAGATCCTCGCGGAATATTATAGCCTAATTGATATTCACTAGTCCCGCCTTGTCCAGGCATACCGCCAGGTCCCATAGAAGAACCACCAGAACCAAATCCTGCAGAACGAGAACGTCCGGCAATACGAAAACGATTCAAGTTTGCATAGGTCTGTGCGATGGCCTTGATTGTATCATAGAGTGGATAAAAGAGATACTTCTTTCGAGTTGCAATATCACGGTACAAATAATCAAGATCATGTCCGAAAGGCTCCAGCACAGGAAAAATGATTCGACTTTGAGAAGAAATCACAGTAAACCCTTCGATAAAATCAAAAATTCCATCCGGCTGCGGATCATTCTGATTGTTAAGTCGATCCAAATTCACTTGCGAAATAATGGGCATCCCTTTGTAAGGATCCACCACATCTGTGGGTGGTAAATATCTTTTCTCTCCTAAACTGGGTTCTTCATACAAAAGATCAAGGCTAAAATCTTGTCGCTCCAACTGGCCAAAACCAACTGAATACACATTCTTCATCATCAGATCCCAAATTGGAAGTTGTGTACGCTGAGAGGTGGCTTTCAATAATTTCAAAAACAATACTCGCTGAGCGTTTCCAGACGTGTCTGGGGGAACATCTTGTGAAAATTCCCCTACCTGATATACTTTACCATTGTAGGTGTACTGAAAAGCTAATCCAAGAACCTCATCCGGTTGTAAGGGCTGATTTAACGAGACAAAACCAATTTGCGGATTAAAATAATATTCGGTGGACTGCAGTTTACGTGCAAATGTTTTTTCAAAATCCTGTACGGGCAGAAATCCTTGTGCGGTCAGTGTACTTTGTGCTTGTGAAGAATTTCTAAATCCAAGATTTGACTGAAGCGTTGCATAAAGACTATTGGCATCGTTACGAGGCAATTCATTGCCTGCACCCGTCAAACTATTGTTAAATGGAAAGCGTTCTCCTAAATCCATAAAGGCAATAACATCACGCGTATCTGTGGTTGTTCCATTACGATTCGTCACCCAAACCTCCATGCGAAGTATTTGCACTTTTGAATTAACAACTGGCAATTTCTTCATAGCCGCATTGTAGTTGTTGCGGAAATATTGAGCGAGTAAAAAATGTCGATTTTCATCGTACTCATCTGCCTTCAAGGTAAATCGCTGGGCAGTTGTACCTCCTTGTACGCCCATCGTCTGACGCTGAGAGCGTTGATTGGCCAGTACAGTAGTAACGAATAATTTTCCAAACTGAAGTTGAGTCTTTACTCCAAACAATGATTGCGCTCCAGGAATTAGCGTTCCCTTTGAAGCAAAACTGGTATTACCTGCCTCAAACTGTTTGACGATATCATCATCTTTACCTTTGAAATCTAATTTGAGCTGATTGTCAAAATTGAAATTGGCAAGTGTATTATAATTGATGGGGAGTTTTAATTTTTCGCCGATTTGCGCATCCATCTGCAGTTGAGAGTTCATATTAAAGTCGAACCCCCCATTACGACGTGCTCTTTCTGGGAGTGTTGGGTTTTTAATATTTTGACCTTGATACCCTGCCAAAAAATCAACATATCCGGCTGGCTTCACTTCAATTCGAACTTTTCCATCGGGACCCACCCCCATAATACGATTGAACCAATCATTATTGACCCGGAATAGCGGACTCTTTGGCTTTCTATTTAAATCTGTCAAGAGAGAGGCACGCGTACGGAAATATTCATTTTCATCTTTACGGGATTGTATTCGTAAAAATTCTTCTCGTGAAAAAGTAGCAGGACTACGGTAAGTACGATTTCCGATTCTTTCAACTACCGTGTAACGACGAGTAATTGGATCATATTCAACTTGTCGACGGATAAAGGAGGTGTCGCGGAGATCAAAGCTATTATTTCGACGAGAAGAGTATGGGTCACCATACCGGTCATACAATGGATAACGTAAGGTATCGAGGGGCAAACGCATCCACTCCGCTCCGCTAGCGGAAGCCGATAGCAAGAAACCAACCAGTGACAACAAGAGCCACAACGTATTTGCAACAACGCGATTCAATCGTTCTAGTCAGGTTAGTTTGGGTTATTCAGAGGGACCGAAGTGCCTTTTTAACCAGCTCCTCCACTCCCAATTCCGGATTCGCTTTAAGCGTTTTTTCCACCACCTGTGCTGCAGCCTGTTTAGGGATGCCCAAGGCAGTCAAGGCATTTAACGCATCCTGTTGCAAAGTATTGTTTATCAGAGTAGAATTATTTGACAAGGGAGTGATTTTGGACAGTTTGTCCTTGAGTTCCAGCACCAAGCGTTCTGCTGTTTTTTTACCTATTCCCTTGATTGATTCCAATGCCTTAACATTAGACTGCACAATGGCAGCAACCAGCTCATCTGGTTTGAGATAGGAAAGCATCACCCGAGCGGTGCTAGCGCCCACCCCAGAAACGCTTATAAGATGCTGAAAAAGATCTCGTTCTGACTTTTCAGCGAATCCATACAAGAGATGAGCGTCTTCCCTAACCAATAAAATGGTATACAAAAGCCCCTCTGACTTATCCTGAATACTCGAATAGGTATTCAAACTAATATGCACCTCATAGCCAACCCCATTCACATCAATTCGAACCCAGGTGGGAGATTTTTCTACGTATTGCCCGCGCAAAAAACTGATCATACCCGCAAGTTAAGCAGTGACCCCTGCTTTACCTTAAATTTGTCCACTTTTTAACCCTGCTAAATGAGCCATAAAATTCATACAGCTATCACTGCGGTTGGGGGCTATGCTCCTACTGACAAACTCATTAATCAGGATCTGGAAAAAATGGTCGATACCAATGGAGAATCAAGTCTATCCACGCATCATTGATGCTACTGCAAATTGTATGGGCATTGGAACAGAAAAAGAAATGATCAACATCCATCGATTCGGCAATACCACAGCTGCTACCATTCTACTGTGCTTATGGGAATGGGAGAAGCAACTTAAAAAAAGAGTTAATATTATTCTCGCAGCATTTGGAGGTGGATTTACCTGGGGTGCGATTTGGATCAAATGGGCTTACAATACTAAATAAACTTAACTTGTAACAAAGCTTGTCTATGAAAAAAAACAATCTGAAGGGATGGGGATCCGTTGCTGTGCATAGTGGACATCAGAAAGATCCCAACTATGCGCACCTTACTCCCATTTATGCAAGCAGTACCTACATTTTTGATTCTGCAGAGCAAGGAATGCACCGATTTACCGGACAAGAAAAAGGATACATCTATGGCCGATGGGGTAGCCCATCGATTACAGAAGCAGAAGAAAAAATTGCCGCACTGGAAACCTATGGGATCTCTCTAGAAGCCACTGCCATTTTGCATGCATCGGGTATGGCCGCAATCACTACCCTTTTAATGAGCACACTTAGCCAGGGAGATAAAATACTTTCACATTTTTCACTCTATGGCGGAACAGATGAGTTAGTACATCGCATTTTGCCACGCTTTGGTGTTTCTGCGGTCATTGAAGACTTACGAGATCTTGAAAAAGCAGAATCTGCACTGCGTAAGGACAAAAGCATCAAAATGGTTTATTTGGAGACACCCGCTAACCCAACAATTCAATGCGTTGATATTGCTGCGTTGAGTACACTTGCAAAAAAATATAATTGTATTGTTGCCTGCGATAACACTTTTGCCACACCTTATCTTCAGCAACCTTTCAACTTAGGCGCTGATTTTATTGTGCATTCCACCACTAAGTTTTTAAATGGGCACGGTACTGCCATTGGAGGTGCATTAGTGGGAAAAGATATAGAAAGAATGAAGGGTCCAATTTATAAATTTCATAAGACCACGGGCGCCAACTCTAATGCGTTTGATTCTTTTCTTCTAGTGCAAGGAATTAAAACATTGGAGGTCAGAATGGAAAGACATTGCGCTAACGCCGAACAAGTAGCACGCTTTTTGGAAGGACATAAGAAAGTAAAAAAGGTAAACTACACGGGGCTTTCCAGTCATCCAGATTTTGCTATTGCTGCAAAACAAATGAGACATCCAGGCGCACTACTGAGTTTTGAAGTGGAGGGGGGTTTACAGGGAGGCATTCAATTCATGGACAAATTAAATTTTTGTACACGTGCTGTTTCATTGGGCACCTGCGATACATTACTTTCTCATCCTGCTTCCATGACGCACTTTAGTGTTCCCAAAGAAGAAAAAGAAAAATATGGAATCACAGAAGGACTTATTCGAATGCATGTTGGAATTGAAACGGTCGATGATATCCTTAGTGATTTAGATCAAGCCTTGCAATAACTAAAGAATGGAAATTAAAATACGAAGAGCGGTATCAAAAGACTGTCCACGCTTATTGGAACTGATTCAAGAATTAGCCGTTTACGAAAAAGCCCCGCAAGAAGTGACTGTTTCACTAGAGCATTTTGAAAAAAGTGGTTTTGGAGAACAGCCTGTATGGTGGGCCTTTGTAGCAGAAGACGAAAAAGGGATACAAGGATTTGCGCTCTATTATATTCGTTATTCTACCTGGAAAGGACAAACCTTGTACCTGGAAGATATTATTGTTACAGCCGAAAGAAGAGGCCAAGGAATTGGAGGAAAATTATTTGAACAAATTTTAGCGGAAGCAAAAGAACGAAAACTAGTGCGTGTGGTATGGCAGGTATTAGAATGGAATGAACCTGCCATCAACTTTTACAAAAAATACAAGGCCTCCTTGGATCCGGAGTGGATCAATGGTGCCCTTGAAATTAAGTGTTAAGCTACTCCAGCTATAACAGCCTCTTTATAAATTTTCTGAACCAGTCCCTGTAACACTTTACCAGGACCCACTTCTGTAAAATGAGTAGCGCCATCCGTAACCATTGCCTGTACACTTTGTGTCCACTTTACAGGTCCTGTCAACTGGTTGATAAGATTTTCTTTTATCTCCTCTGGATTTACAATTGCCTTGGCCACCACATTTTGATAAACAGGACATAAAGGAGTATGAAAGTTGGATTGTTCAATCGCCCCGCGCAGTTCAACTTCGGCTGCTTTCATGAGTGGGGAGTGAAATGCTCCACCCACAGGTAATACCAATGCTCGCTTGGCACCTGCTTCTTTAAGCGCTGCACACGCCAATTCAATTCCTTTTACAGACCCGCTTATCACCAATTGACCTGGACAATTATAATTGGCAGGCACTACCACCTCCTTAATTTCAGCACACACTTCACCCACTTTTTCATCGGCTAAACCCAATATAGCGGCCATCGTTCCAGGTTCTATTTCGCAGGCTTTTTGCATTGCATTGGCTCGAGCAGCGACTAAACGCATTCCATCCTCGAAGGATAACGCGCCAGCTGCTACCAAAGCAGAAAATTCGCCTAATGAATGTCCTGCTACCATATCGGGTTTTGGATTTTCCAACGTGACATAAACAAGAATGGAATGTAAAAAAATGGCTGGTTGCGTCACATCTGTTCTGCGTAGATCCTCCTCAGTACCATTGAACATAATAGAAGAGAGATCAAAACCTAATAATGCATTGGCTTGCTGAACCAATGTGCGCGCTTTTTCATGTTGCTCCACAATGGATTTGGCCATGCCCGGAAACTGAGAACCTTGTCCGGGAAATACATACGCATGCTTCATAAAATTATTTTCAACTTAATTTGGTCCCAATTAATCGCATAAACTCACTGCGGGTAGAATTTTTATGAAATTCTCCATCAAACGCAGAAGTAGTAGTTACTGAGTTCTGCTTTTGAACGCCGCGCATCATCATGCATAAATGCCGGGCCTCAACCACTACTGCAACACCTAGAGGATTCAACGTTTCTTTGATAGCATCTCGAATTTGCATGGTAAGACGCTCCTGCACCTGTAAACGACGAGAAAATACATCAACTACTCTTGCCACTTTACTTAAACCGGTTATCCATCCATTGGGAATATAGGCGACGTGTGCTTTGCCAAAAAAGGGCAACATATGATGTTCGCACATACTATAGAGCTCGATATCTTTCACCACAATCATTTCACTGACATTCTCATGAAATTTTGCGGAATTGAGAATCGCATGCGCATCTAACTGATACCCCTGCGTCATATATTGCATCGCTTTGGCAACACGCTCCGGTGTTTTCAGTAGACCTTCACGTTCTGGATCTTCGCCGAGCCAGGAAATTGCTTCTTTATAACTTTTGGTGAGCGCCTGTGTAGATTTCTCATCGAACTGCTCAGTTTTTTTGTATGCCATACTTTTTATTTACGCGGGATAGTCCACAAAATTGCGGGGTGTTTCATATAAACGCACCTGAAGATCTAATTTGATTTCCAAATGTGGACGTAACAGATTAAAAATAACAATAGCAATATTTTCTGCAGTGGGATTCAAAGATTGGAATTCAACAGTATCCAGATTTAAATTCCGGTGATCAAAGCGTGCAACGATTTCGCGCTGTATGAGATCACTCAATACCTTCATATCAATCACATAACCCGTTTCAGGATCAGGTTCACCTATCACTTTTACAATAAGTTCGTAATTGTGACCATGGTAATTAGGTAACGCACACTTGCCAAACACACGGTCGTTCTCCTCAACTGACCAGGTAGGATTAGCCAAGCGGTGCGCGGCATTGAAATGTTCCTTCCTATAGACTGCTACTTTATTCGCCATAATACTCGATATAAATTTTGGGCGTTTCTACCAGTTTGACACAATGTAGCTTGACCCTTTCCGGAAGCCCTGGTAATAACTCCTGCCAAATTCCCATCACCAAATTCTCAATTGAACAAAGTTTACCCTGCATAAAATCAACATCAAGATTGAGATTTCGATGATCCAATTTTTCAATGACTCTCTCCTTAATAACCAGAGATAATTTTTTTGCGTTAAAAATAAATCCAGTTTCAGGATCAGGTATCCCTTTTACCGTAACGTACAACTCAAAATTGTGCCCATGCCAATTGGTATTTGCACACTTTCCAAAAACTTCCTCGTTTCTTTCAGTTGTCCAGGCAGGATTAAACAATCGATGTGCAGCATTGAAATGCTCTATTCGCGTCAAGTAAACCATGCTTTACTTTTTTCTTCCCTACAGCATTGGGCGAAGGAAGGGGTAAGAGGCAAAGTTAGCTTTATTAAGCTAATTTTAGGGCATGAATTGCCTGATTATAGCCGCGACCCCTATTGAAATTGCCCCCTTTATACGTGCATTACAAAAAGTTAAAGTGACTTCAAAAAAGTGGGAAGTGGATGTTTTAATCACAGGCATCGGACTCCTGGCTACATCCTATACCCTTCAAAAGCAATTACAATTAAAAAGACCTGATCTGATTATTCAGGCAGGTGTGGGGGGATGTTTCAATAAAGAATTTCCGTTGGGGAAAGTGGTGCTCATTAAAAAAGAAACTATTGCAGACCAAAGTGTCATTGAGCTGAATGCGCTAAAGACTCTTTTTGATTTGAAACTGGTCCCCGCCAATCAATTCCCTTATAAAAAAGGATGGCTCGAAAACAATAATCCGTTATTAAAAAAAGTACGTCTTCCAAAAGTAACAGGCATTTCAGTTAACGAAATAACCACCGATAAAAAAAAGGTGCGCTTTTACCAAGAGCAGTTCAACCCTGTTGTTGAATCGATGGAAGGAGCTGCCTTACATTATATTGGTTTACAAGAAAAAATTCCATTTCTACAAATCAGAAGCTGTAGCAATTATATCGCAGAAAGAAATAAGAAAAATTGGAAAATGAAGGATGCAATTCAGCAGTTGAACGTGGAGTTGTTGAAACTAGTTGCTGCACTATGAAAATTAAAATTGGATTTTCTCCCTGCCCCAACGATACATTTATTTTTGATGCATTGATTCATTCAAAAATAAATACAGAGGGATTGGAGTTTGAACCCGTGCTGGAAGATGTAGAAACACTTAACCAGTGGGCGCTGGAAGAAAAATTACCAATCACTAAACTCAGTTTTCCTGCCTTTTTTAGCGCGCTACCCCATTATAAGCTACTTGATGCCGGAAGTGCGTTAGGGAAAGGAGTAGGACCACTGCTGGTTACTACAAAAAATTGGCAAGGTGATTTAAATACCGTTCCTACGCAAACAGTGGCACTGCCAGGATTCAACACAACAGCACATTTATTATTTTCTATTGCCTTTCCAACTGCCCAACAAAAAAAATTCATGCTATTTTCTTCCATTGAAGAGGCAGTGTTACAAGGTGAAACTGCACTGGGGGTCTTGATCCATGAGAATCGTTTTACATACGATCAAAAGGGATTAAAAAAATTGATGGATTTGGGCGCACACTGGGAAGAAACCCGAAAGGTGCCTATCCCCTTGGGAGGAATAGCAATTCACCATTCTTTTTCAGGAGAAATAGCAAATAAAATTCAACAGCTTATTCGAAAGAGCCTGGAATATGCATGGAGCAAGTACCCAACCCTACCTGAATTTGTAGTCAACCACGCACAGGCGATGCAAGAAGAAGTGATGCGGCAACATATTCAACTTTATGTAAACGACTATTCACTCAGTTTGCAACAAGAAGGGAGAAATGCAATAGAAGTATTATTTGATACCTACAAGCAACTAAAAGGAACAAGCGATTTTGCTTCTGAAAAATCACTTTTTATTTAGCGAGAAGGCTTCAACGCGTTTCCGTAAACTTCCAAGCAACGCTTCCTTGCAACCTCATGCTGTACAATAGGTCGCACGTAGGTTAGCTCTTCAAACTCCGGCACCCATTTCCGGATGTAGGTTAACTGCGGATCAAATTTCTGCGTTTGCAAATAAGGATTAAATACTCGAAAATAAGGGGCCGCATCACAACCAGAACCCGCTGCCCACTGCCATCCCCCATTGTTGGCAGCAAGATCAAAGTCCAATAGCTTTTTAGCAAAATAAGCCTCCCCCCAACGCCAGTCTACCAGCAAATGTTTGGTCAAAAAAGACGCCACAATCATACGAACTCTGTTATGCATATAGCCTGTCGTATTCAACTCACGCATACCCGCATCGACAATAGGATAACCCGTCTGTCCTTCACACCAAGCTTCAAATTCTGTCTCCTTATTTCGCCATTTAATAGCATCGTAAGCTGGCTTAAAAGCTTTTCCTACTACATGCGGAAAATGCCAAAGAATCATATGATAAAAATCGCGCCAAATTAATTCGTTCAAAAAGGTCTCACTCCATGCACTGGTTTCCCGAGCCAACTTTCGAATAGAGATTGTACCAAAACGAAGATGAACTCCTAATTGTGAGGTTCCCCGCACACCAGGAATATCTCTTTTTGCCTGATAGCCGGAGATCAACTCTTTGTTCCATGTAGAAGCAGGAAAAGTAATTCCACTTTCCGTAAACCCAATTTTTTTTAAGGAGGGAATAGGGATTGGCAAGGTTTTGTTTAACTGGTTGAGCAATTGATGTGATTGATAGTCTGTCCAATCTTTTTTCTGCAACGTGGCTTTCCATCTACGCGAGTAAGGAGTAAATACGGTATAGGGGGTTCCGTTTTCTTTTACAACTTCAGCCTTTTCAAAAATTACTTGATCCTTAAACGTCAAAAATTCAATTCCGCTTTCAGCCAGAAAATTCTGCACCAACTGGTCGCGCTCTCTTGCATACGGCTCGTAATCATGATTGGTGTAAACCGCTCTCACAGAATAATCCGTTGTCAATTGGCTAAAAACTGAAAGTGGGTCCCCAATTCGTATATCAAGAGAGGCGCCGACGGAGGTAATCCTTTGCTGCATTTGGAGAAGCGCTTCATGAATAAATTGAACCCGACGATCATTTCGATCTTCCAAATCATTTAAAATATGGGTATCAAAAATAAAAACAGGTTGAACCGCATGGCCGCTCTTCAACGCTTCGAACAAACCTCGATTATCTTCTAGTCGAAGGTCACGTCTAAACCAAAATAGCACGACAGGAGCTTTCATATACTAATTTACAAACGGGGAGCCATTTAGTTCTGTTTAGTAGTTGAATCTGTAGTTTAAAAATGACAAACAGGGGGGAAAATACTGAGAAAAATGCAAATAGTACTACCCCAATAAGTTGAAAGCGATTACGCGAAAATTATAGTTTTACCCCATGGGAAAGCAACGAACATTAATTTCTACCCCCTCCGTGAATTGGAGGCTTACGATCCAGGAACAGTCCTTACAACAGATATCCACGGAGTTACATGACAATGTTTGTCAGACTTTACTTTTAGCAATTATCAATTTACAACAACTCGAAAAGAAATTTGATCCTGAAAAACTGGCTTATACAATTAGTTTACTTCAAGAAACATTACTAGAGATTCACCAACTCTCCCGCTCTTTGAACGGAGATTTGATCCAATCGATCGGACTTCATACTGCCATCCAAAAACTAATTGACAGAATAACAAAAGTTACCTCCATACAAACTTCACTAGAGATTATGGGTGAAGAATCCTACCTGCCTGGTGAAATGGAAATTATTCTATACAGAATAATTCAAGAAGCCCTCAATAACGTTGTTAAACACTCCAATGCCTATAAAGCCCGAATATGTCTTCGGTATGAAAAAGAATTCATACAGATCAGCGTAACAGATGACGGAATAGGCTTTGATAAACCGCATACCAGCGAATTTACCGCCGGCCTAAAGAATATGGCCTTTCGGGTTAGACAGCTAAAAGGAAAATGGAACATTGATAGTATCCCTCAAAAAGGATGCAGCCTCTCCTTCAAAATTCCCTTACTCAAAGCAACTTTATGATACGAGTTATTCTTGTGGATGATCATGTTTTATTGCGTGGCGCGCTTGCTGCACGCATCAATGAATTTGATACTATTAAAGTAGCTGACCAATGTAATAACGGGAAGGAGTTGATTCAATCTCTTGAAAAGAATCCCTCCCCTGACTTGATTTTGCTGGACTTGAACATGAAAGAAATGAATGGGATGGAAACGGCACTCTGGTTAAAAGAAAATCGTCCGGATATCAAGGTGCTGATGCTGACCATGTATGACTCCGAATTAACGCTCATACAGCTGTTACAAGCGGGGGTGAAAGGAATAATTCATAAGTCGGCAGGCTCCTCCGATTTACGCGCAGCCATCATGACCGTTGTGGCGGAGGGACAGTATTTTTCAAATCACACCGCAAGCAAACTTGTTAATCTCGTCAAAAACAAATCAGCAGGAACCAAGACACTAGAAAGGGCAATGCTGAGTGACGAGGAAATTCATTTTTTAAAACTAGCCTGCTCTGATATGACTTACAAAGAAGTTGCCCTTCGCATGAAATTAAATCCTCGTGCCGTAGATGCAATCCGTGATCAGCTTTTTATAAAATTGGATGTGAAAAGCCGAGTGGGACTTGCCATGATTGCGCTGCGACATGGCATTGTGAATTTTTAAAAAACAATTTCAGGTACACCCCCCTGTATGGTGAGTCGTCCCTCTGTTTTTGATTGAATCTCTTCTACGGAAACACCAGGCGCCCTTTCAACTAACAAAAAACCTGTTGGGGTCACTTCCAATACAGCTATGTCAGTCACTATTTTTTTTACACAGCGAACGCCCGTCAACGGGAGTGTGCATGCACGCAGCAATTTTGATTCACCCTTTGGGTTGGTATGCATCATCGCAACAATAATATTGCGGGCACTCGCCACGAGATCCATAGCTCCTCCCATCCCCTTTACCATTTTACCTGGAATTTTCCAATTTGCAATATCCCCTTGATCACTTACTTCCATAGCTCCGAGTACAGTTAGGTCTACTCTCCCCGCACGAATCATTCCAAAGCTTACAGCAGAATCAAAAAAAACAGATCCTTTTACCGTGGTGATCGTTTGTTTACCTGCATTGATCAAATCAGGATCTTCTTCACCCTCCAAGGGGAAAGGCCCCATGCCCAATAAACCGTTCTCACTTTGCAAAACCACATCCATACCGGCCGGAATATAATTTGCAACGAGTGTAGGTATTCCAATTCCAAGGTTAACGTAGTAGCCATGCCGTAATTCACGGGCAATACGCTGGGCAATCTGTTCCTTTGTTAATGACATAATGTATACATTTTCATCGACGGGTTACCGTACGCTGTTCAATTCTATTTTCATAATTCGTTCCCTGAAAAATTCGTTGCACATAAATACCGGGTGTATGAATGGCATCCGGATCTAATTCACCAGCCGGAACCAACTCTTCCACTTCTGCAATCGTAATTTTTCCAGCCATTGCCATCAATGGATTAAAATTGCGGGCAGTGGCATGAAAAATAAGATTGCCCATCGTATCTCCCTTCCATGCCTTTACTAATGCAAAATCAGCATCAAAGGCATATTCCAATAAATAATCCTTCCCGTTAAAATTTCTGACTTCTTTTCCAGCGGCTACCTCGGTTCCCACTCCTGCTGGAGTAAAAATGGCAGGCATTCCATATCCCGCAGCCAAACAGCGTGTGGCCAAGGTTCCCTGCGGAATTAATTCAACTTGTAACTCGCCACTCAATAGCTGTCTTTCAAACTCTGCATTTTCTCCTACATAGGAAGATATCATTTTCTTAACCTGCTTTTGCTGCAAAAGCAAACCGATTCCAAAATCATCCACGCCAGCGTTATTCGATACGCACGTAAGATTTTTAACGCCCATTTTTACCAATGAAGCGATGCAATTTTCAGGTATGCCACACAACCCAAATCCACCTAGTAAGAGGGTGGCGCCATCACCAATATCCCTCACGGCCTCGGAAGGGCCTGCAACTACTTTATTCATACTACAGCATTAGCTACAAAATTAGGGAACTTACTCAGCACGATAATTCTGACGCGGCTTTAATCGAATAACCGGATCATCTTCACGTTTAGATATTGAATCCATCATGACGCTCATCAGTTCAGGATGCTGTTGGTAATAAGCAAAACTCTTTTTGAATTCCACTTCAGTAACCTGGTGAAAGGTCAATACGCGGTTGATCCATTTGATATGCTCCTGACTCTTATCAAGACTGGAATCCTTTGAAAGAATAAAATTATTAACCAGATTTCCGCTTCGAAGTAAATCCCAAAGTACCGCTTCCATTTTTTCGGGAGGCAAAATTCCTTTGGGAACCTTATTGGAGGGATTGCAGGCACCTGTAAAGAAAAATAGTGATGCACAAAGAAGAAGAAACTTCATAGAGTATTATAAAGGAAAAGATTTGTAATGTCCAGCTTGGTCAGCAATTCCTTTGCCCTTGCTTTTTGCTCCCCATTAGCCTTGCTGAATATTTTATAAAGTTCATTCCCTTTTCCTTGAAAAAAAATGGGAACAATCATCGAATTCAAATTTTCAGTTCGAACGGTATTTAAATAGCTCAACGCATTGATAATTCCATTTCTTCCGGCCTCTTCGTTTTCGTAGAATACGTCTAAACCAGTGCGGTAATAGGCATAGAGTGCGTCATGGAATAAAGCAAAGCGATTATTATTCAGGTTTTCTGCCAACCAGTATCTATTTCTTAATCCGTCAAAAGATTTCCAACCAGAAATATCTTTTGCATCGGGCGCATTATTTACAATATTCCATGCTTTTTGAAAATACGGATCACCTCCACGTAACGAGAAAGAAGTATAATCAAGTCCTAAAATAATATTGATATAGTAGGCGATGGTAGCCGTTAAATTGGCCACTAAAGGATCATTACCCTGAACTCTGTTTTCATTGAATTCGATAGGCTGGTACTCAACATATTTGAATACAAGGTTGTCATCCTGAAAGTTAAGCAGCGGGCTTACATAACCTGTGTTATAAGCCGGTCGAGCTGCTTGCACGGTTAAAGTACCCCTGTAAACATTATTGCCAAGATCCTGCGAAAGCGTCAATAAAAAACTGCATTGTACCCGCTCATTGGCCTGAACAACATCTGTGGTCCATTTGCGGGAGTTGAGAAAGTTAGTGAGCCCACTTTGCAGTGTATTAAAGACCCTGCGGTCAACCTGCGAACTTATTTTATTAGAAAGAATATCAACGCGCGCCTGAATTTCCTGTGCACTTCCCCAAACAGGCAAGAGAACAAGTAATACGTACAATACATTGTGGCGCATGTCAGCAAAATTAGCTGAACAATTCATCCTCCTGCTTACGAAAATATACCTTGTCATCCATAAACTCTTGCGTGGCCAAAAGAGATGAATTCGGCATACGCTCGTAGGCACGAGAGATTTCAATCTGCTCTTTATTCTCATGAATCTCTTCAAGACTGTCAGTATGAGAAGCAAATTCTTCAAGCTTAGTATGTAACTCTTCTTTTAAAGAAATATTGATCTGCCCCGCTCTTTTAGCAACGATAGAAATGGACTCATATAAATTCCCTGTTTTCGCTTTTATGTCCTGGAGATTACGTGTTTCTACGTTGCTGGTAATTCCGGCACTAAGCTGGCGTCTTAACTTGCTCATTTTGTAATGATTTTATATTGTTCTGTGATTTATCTAAAAATGTTTCAACGTCTTTTCTGAATTTGCTATCAGGATAGCGATCTGTAAACTCATAACACTCATTCACTACCTGCTCAAATCGCTCCACTCTCTTTTCCTCAATACTCATTTCTGCAAATTGAAAGTAAGATTTAATTACCATCAATTTATATTCATCTGCACGTGCTGACTCGGGAAATGAATTCAGGAGAGCCGTGAATGCAACACCGGCAGCCCGAAACTGTCCCAAATCATAATACAATTGCGCACTTAAAAAATCTTTAGTTTCCAGTTTCGCACGACACAGATCAACGATTTCAGAAGCTTCCTTATTGCGGGGAGAAGTAGGATGCGTATTGATAAAGGTTTGCATCATCCCCATTGCTTTTAAAGTGTTGGTCTGGTCTAGCGACGCCTTAGGAGACTGCTTATAAAAACAATAGGCACGCATGTAATCGATTTCTTCCGCACGAGCGCTGGTTGGGAAAATCTCTAAATAACTTTTAAAAAGATTTTCGGCGTTCATGAAATCATACAGATTGTAAGCGCAATAGGCATACTTGTAATAGATATCCTCAAACTCTTTACTTGTTTTGTAGAAGGGCATGATATCTTCATACACCTGTTGTGCTTTCACATAAGACTTTTTTGCAAAGAACTGTTCAGCCATCCTCAACTTATAAGCTGCATCAGGATTTTTTAAAAGCTTAGTCATGCTTTTACCACACCCTGACATCACGCCAACCAAAAGCAGGATTAAAGACAACGTGCTGAATCGCAATAGGATGGACATGGGGCAGCAAAATTACAGTTAAGTAGCAAAACTTGCGTAAAAAAGATGGACTTCCAAGCCCAAACCGTTAAGATTAGCTTAAAGCAGTGATAGTCAGGGTGAAGTTGACAGGTTTGGCTGCTGGAGTTATAGGAAGGGGATAAAACAATGGGGCCCCGGCAAAGCCGGGGCCCCATCTATATCTTGTCAAAGACTACGTTTAGTTCTTACGAAGATTTGGATGAGGAGGATCCACTCTGTTCGGGCCCATCTCACCATCAGCAGCAGCACGTAGGTCTACTGTATTGCAGTCACCACCTTGCTGACCATAGTTAAAGATAAAACGGTCGCGGCTGATACCCTCTTTTTCTACCATGTAAGTAATGATAGCATTAACGCGGTCCCAGCTAAGCTGTTGCTCACGCTTATCGCCAGCGCAATAACCTACTACTACTACATTACAACCAGGATTGTTACGTACACGAGAAGCTACAGAAGCTAATACTGGTTTTAAATCATCAGAAAGTTTATAGGCACCTGCTTTAAAAGCAACGCTAGGAAGTGCACCCAACTTTTGCTCACAAGTAGGAGGAGGAACAATTGCAACCTTGCAATCATCTGGACATTTACATTTACCAACACCATCAGCATCAACTGGCTGACAGCTGGTTGGAGTAATCAATTCTTTATCCTTACAATCAGGAACTCCGTCGCCGTCTGTATCCAAGCTCACCCCATGTGTATCAACTGGACAACCTGCAGGAGTCTGCTCACGGTCAAACTGATCAATAACACCATCACCATCAGTATCCAATAAAACAGGCTTAGGAATGTTCATTAAACGAGGGTTACGCAATTCTGAATAAGCGTAATCCAATGGGTTCAACCAGTAAAGAGGTTGAACTGCATTTTTACCTAGGTTGATATTCAAACCAACAGACATATAATTATAGGTATCAAAATCAGGAGTTAAAGAAGCATCACCCCATGCAAATTCTTGCCAACGCTGACCATCCAATAAATCATCACGTGTGATAGTCCAACGATCTTCAATAGCAAGATTAATCCTGTTATTTAATTTAAAAGCAACTCCAAAACCAAAAGTCCCAATTGGCTTCATTGTTTTATCACCCAACTGCGCTTGCGCTGAACCATAATTTTCTGCCGGAGTTTCAAAACTTCCGTCCAGAATATTATTCTTCATATTCTTTGTAAAATCTTTACGGTCTTTGAAAGAGGCCTGAGTAAGTGTATTGAAGTTGTACTTCACATCTCCGTTTAGTGCATTAACACGAGTTTCATAAATCGCAGCACCCGCACCTGCAATTGCATAGGTAGTCAGAGAACTGTTAGTCTTATGAAATTGGATATTATTAATTGTCAATAATGCCTGAACTGTCAAGTCTTGCACTTTGGTTTTGTAGTTATAAAAAATCTTCTCCAATGGAGTTGTTGCACTGCCATCTTTTGAAGAAACATAAGTTACAGTTGTTCCTGCTGGCGTAGTAATTTGTAAAGCACGAGGGGCAGAGTAACGCTGAGCGGGACTTGCGATTCCAGCTCCCCAAGCAGTATTTCTTGCAAAGTTTCTAAACTCCTTATAGCTATAACCTCTTCCGATACCATACATATACTCGACACGAGCAGATACAGTATAGCCTAACGATTTGCGAACATGGAAACCAAATCCAGGAGAAAGGAATTGAGCTGGAACATCCCCGCTAATCTGAAATAGTCCAGCCTTAACACCTACTTCCCACTGGCTACGTGGCTTAGCAGGATAATTATAGCTACCGTTTAAGAATTCAGTATGCTGTGGCATTCTCTTAGAAGGAATCAAAGAGGAGTCACGCAAATCATAAGAATTCCCTACTTTTTGTGAAAATCCAACGGATGCAGTTAAACTGAAAAGCACCGCCAGGACATATGCACGTCTTCTCATAATGAGTGGTTAAGATTTAGAGTATACGAAAAATTATCATCAAAAGTAGGCCAAAATTGTGAATATTCAAAATTTTTATTCCGCGTAAATCTTTCATTTCACATTATTTATCAATTACTTAACAGAAATTTACGAATTATCCCAGCTAGTGCTCCGCCCGGAATTTTGGACGTAATTTCACCGCCGCGTATGATTCTACCTACCCACTTGGTCAAGGAGGAACTGGACATTTTTGAACAAAAATTCAAAGAAGCCGTTCAAAGTCAAGCTCCCCTGCTAGACCGGATCATGCGTTATATTGTAAAAAGAAAAGGGAAGCAACTCCGTCCCCTTTTTGTTTTGTTGTCTGCCAAATTATGTGGCACCATCAATGATTCTGCATACCGTGCAGCCTCCCTAGTTGAAATTCTACACACCGCAACCTTAGTGCACGACGATGTAGTGGACGATTCCAATGAACGAAGAGGTTTTTTTTCTACCTACGCACTTTGGAAAACCAAAGCCAGTGTGTTGATCGGAGACTATCTTTTAGCGAAGGGGCTTTTGTTAACGCTGGAAAATAAAGATTATCAATTACTACACATACTTTCTGAAGCAGTGAAAAAAATCAGCGAGGGCGAACTACTTCAATTAGAAAAAGCAAGGAACCTAAACATTAACGAAGAAGTTTACTATGAGATCATTCGCAATAAAACAGCTTCTTTACTAGCCTCTGCATGTGCGGCAGGTGCCTGGGCCACCAGTCAAAATGAAATATTTACCAATCGCATGCGAAGGTTTGGAGAGCTAACAGGAATGGCCTTTCAGATAAAAGATGATCTTTTTGATTATGCGAGTGAAGAAATTGGTAAGCCTACCGGCAATGATCTAAAAGAAAGTAAATTAACCCTCCCACTTATTTATACGCTAAATAATACGGACCGCTCCACGCGACGAAAGATCATTTACATTGTGAAGAATGAAAAAGAAGACAAGAAGAAATTGGCATGGGTGATTGAGCAAGTAACAAAGACAGGTGGGATTGAATACTCAATTAAGAAAATGAATCAGTTTAAAGAAGAAGCTTTAGCTGAATTGAAAAAATTTCCTGAATCTGACATCAGAAAGGGACTTGAAGACATGGTTGTATTTGTAACAGATAGAAAATATTGAGCGTTTGGAAAAGAGGTGGCAATTGAAGCCGGCAGATCCGGTTAAAACAAAAAAATTACAGGAAACGTTAAAAGTTCATCCGGTACTTTGTTCATTATTGGTACAGCGAGATATTTCAGATTTTGAAGAAGCACGATCCTTTTTCAGACCTCGTTTAGAAGATTTACATAGCCCTTGGCTTTTTAAAGACATGGACAAGGCGGTGAATAGAATTTCACAAGCCATTGCTCAAAAAGAGAAGGTATTAATATACGGCGACTATGATGTGGATGGTACCACTTCTGTAGCGAGCCTATACCTGTTTTTACAAAAAATCCACTCTCAACTCGGCTATTACATTCCACATCGCTATAAAGAGGGATATGGAGTTAGCAAAGCAGGAATTGATTATGCCATTGAGAACAACTTTTCACTGATCATATCACTTGACTGTGGTATCAAATCGGTTGAGTTAGTACAATATGCAAAAGATAATGGGGTTGACTTTATTATTTGTGATCACCATTTACCTGATGCGATTTTACCTAATGCAATAGCTATCCTTAATGCAAAACAACCTGATTGCGCTTACCCCTACAAGGAACTATGTGGGTGTGGAGTTGGCTTTAAATTAATGTGTGCGTTACAAGAAAAATTAGAGCTAAAAGACAACCCCGCATTTGAGAGTTTGGATTTACTAGCAACAGCCATAGCGGCAGATATTGTTCCAATGACTGGAGAAAATAGAATACTTGCTTACCATGGGTTACTCCGCGCTAATCAAAAACCAAATCATGGCATTGCAGCGCTTTGTGAACAAAGTGGATTAAAGCAGGAGCTGGATATTCAAAAACTCGTTTTCATCATTGCGCCACGTGTAAACGCAGCAGGTAGAATGGATGAGGCGAGCAAAGCAGTTGAACTTTTTATTGCACCCGACAAAAACATTGCTCTCGAATTTGCAACACAACTTCACAGCGACAATACAGATCGCCGAGAAGCAGACCGAACTACAACAAAAGAAGCACTTGAACTGCTTAACACTGATCCCGCTAGTAATGAAAAGAGAAGCACTGTAGTCTATCAGCCTCATTGGCACAAAGGCGTTGTAGGTATTGTTGCCTCACGATTAACCGAGCATTACTATCGGCCCACAATTGTATTGACAAAATCGGGAGATATTGTAGCGGGTAGTGCTAGAAGTGTTGCTGGATTTAATTTGTACGAAGCAATCCATGCCTGTCGGGAACACTTACTAGGTTATGGCGGACATTTTGCGGCCGCTGGCATGACACTAGAAGAAAATAAAGTAAATGATTTCAAAGCTGCCTTTGAGGCCGTAGTTTCTCAATCGATTCAATCGGATCAACTCACACCACTCATTGAAGTAGACCTGGAAGTTTCATTGAGTGATCTAAATCTTTCTTTGTACAAATTAATCGGACAGATGGAGCCCTTTGGTCCCGAAAATCTTCGTCCTGTTTTTTGGGCACGTCAATTAAAAAATACCGGGTATTCAAAAATTGTCAAAGAAGAGCATATCCGCTTTTCAGTTACTGACGGCAATACCACGTTTAGCGGAATTGGATTTGGATTAGCCAAAAAATTCCATTTAGTACAACAATCCAATTTTGATTTAGCCTTCACCATCGATGAAAACGATTATAACTATCAGCGAACATTGCAGCTGCGTGTGCTAGATATCAAAGCTTCTATCTAAAAAAAATCCCGGCTCTCTTGAAACCGGGATTTTAAAACTCACTTATTACATCACTGAACTAAAAGTTGCTGTATAGCCAGTTGCGAAGACTCATTGGCCAATACTACTCTGTAAATTCCAAAAGGTAATAAAGCAGGCAACTGTACACTTTCGTTTATGAAAGAGCCTTGCACATTAAATTGTTTGTGCCAAACTCGCTGCCCTTGCTGATTAACTAGAAGCAACGTGTAATTACCAGGCGTTAAATCAGACATGGTTAAGCGTAATTGCGTACCTCTCTCTACAGGACTTGGAAACAACTTGAGTCCCCTGCCAATACTCTGTAAGGTGAATGATTGCTGCGCACCATAACTGATTGCACCAGCCGTAGACACATATGCTTTGAAATAATAGGTAGCTCCTTGCAGTAATCCAGTCAGATTCACTGAAAAAGCACCAGCAGTGTTAGAGGCTGCAGCAACTCTTGTTCCTGTTCCATTCGCAAATCCACTGATACTACTATACTCAATACCATATCCCGTTGGTGTAGTACAACCACCCGTACCAAAAGATCCACCTATCGTTACTGTGCTCGTTGTAATAGCAGTTGCAGTACCCGTTGTAACACTTGGCGGTGTATTTACACCTGTGCCACTTGCTGCTACTGAAGTAGCTGTTGCTCCCCCACCAGATATTGGGATAAGCCCTGTATAGGCTTGTACTGCTGTAGGAACAAACCTAACGTACACAGTTATAGATTGTGAACCCCCGCTCTGCAGTATTCCAATAGCATCATTAAAGGAGCCGGTTGCAGTTTGACTAAAAGTAAATCCAGTTAATGGGCCAACAGTGATTAGCGCATTAGTCAAATTAGTACCGGTAATAGTAAAGCTTGCCGGTCCTCCAAAACTCCCGACACAAACATTTCCAAAAGCACTTAATGAAGAAATTGTAAGTGAGGCCGGAGGAGGCGCTGCTGTAGTAAAGGATTGTTGTGAACCATAAGAAGTTCCACCACTGTTTGTTGCGTAAGCCTTATAATAATAAGTGGTCGAAGCAGACAGTCCTGTCAAAGAAGATGTATAATTTCCGCTGGCAAGATTGGTAGAGGCCACACGAGTTCCGGTTCCATTTACAAAACTATTAGTTGTACTATACTCAATTCCATAGGCAGAAATAGGAGTACATCCATTTGCAGTAATAGCACCTGCTAGTGTTGCTGCGCTACCAGAAATTCCGCTACTCACGCCACTTGTAACTGTAGGAGCCGTATTAATTCCAGATCCGGACGCTGCCACTGTAACCGCAGTTGAAACGCCACCCCCAGCAACAGAAATAGTACCATTATAACTTTGAACAGCGGTAGGTGTGAATTTTACAAATACTTGTTGCGAAAAACTTCCGCCAGTTTGAGTAATGGAAAGCGTTGACGTATAAGTTCCTCCTGCTGTAGATGAATACGTGTAACCATCCAATGCAGCGATTGTAACAGCAGCACTACTTAAGTTAGAGCCTGTGATTGTAAAAGAAGATGGACCTGCAGCAGTATTGAGACAACCTGCACCAAAACTATTTAGGGTCGTCACACTTAGTACAGGATTAGGCGAAACAGTTGTAAAACTTTGCTGAGATCCATATGCCGTGCCAGAAGAGGTTGTTGCATAGGACTTATAATAATATGTGGTACCCGAAGTAAGTCCACTTAGATTTACGCTGAAATTTCCTCCACTCAAATTTGAACCAGTAACCTGTGTTCCGCTAGTAAATCCATTGGTAGTACTATACTCAATTCCATAGGCAGTTATAGTATTGCATCCTGTTGCAGTGATTGCACCTGCAAGTGTAGCTGCATTTTGCGTAACACCACTGGATGCGCCCGTTGTTGTAGTTGCTAGTGTATTTACACCACTACCCGTTGCAGCAACTGCTACAGCACTTGTCAAACCTGCACCTGAAATTTGTATAGATCCGTTATATGACTGTACTGCTGTAGGACTAAATTTTACATAAACATCTTGCGATAGTGATCCGCCAGAAGTTGGGACTGTTAATGTAGTAGTGTAAGTTCCCCCAGATGTTGTTGCAAAGGTATATCCATTCAACGCTGCAATACTAAGATTGCCGCTTGTTAAATTTGAACCCGTTAATGTAATTGAAGATGGGCCAGCCACCGTGTTGATACAAACATTACCAAATGAAGCCAAAGCACTGCTGGACAGTGTTGGGGTTGAAGAACTAGTGGCAACAGTTATTTCATTCGAATTTGAAGAAGCTACTCCACCTGATGTAGCACGTACTACATAATAGTAAGTGGTGCCACCCGTTAATCCTGTTACAGCATAGGAAGTTACACTTCCAACATTTTGATTTTGTAACACGTAATTGTTTATGGTACCCGTAACGGTCCCCTTTATATACACTGCTGAGATCCTACTAGTTCCCGATGAGGCAACCGTTGTTCCATTTACACTCACATTACTCGTTTGAATCCATCTTACAGAAACCAATGGCTTATTGGCTGCATCAGCAGGTAATGCAACATCTGTAAGAGCTCCCCATGTAGTACTACTTCCAGCAGCTACAGCTGTAGTAAGAGTTACCGTTCCACCAGTAACATCTGTCCAGGTACCACCTGACCCAACTTTATATTGCAACTTGAAGTCTTTGGGTCCAGTGCTGGAAGAACCCTGTAGAGAAGATACAGTTATAGCAGTAGCACCAGTTGTATTTACATCTGCTTGCCAATATTTTGCATCAGCCCCATTGTCCCAACCGTTGGTTGAAACAGAATTGGGGTTGGCTCCAGTTGTTCCTGTTGGTCCACCTGGCCATGAAATAGTATTTCCGGTAAATCCTTGCGAACTGATTGTTTGGATATTGATGTTATTGGAATTACCAGCATCAGCTGTTTGAGCAGTAGCAGCTGCCGTAGTAAAATTCCATCCAGCTATTGTAGAAACAACTTGTCCACTAGATTGTGTATATACATCTAAAAAATAATTCGCTGCATTTGTTACAGCATTCCAATTTGCTGTAAATCCGCTGCCACTAACCAAAGTTGCCGCGGTTGCAACCGGCGCAGTAATCGCTGCACCCGTTCCGGATACTGCAGCAGTAGCAGTAGCACCACCTCCTGAAAAATTAAGATTGCCAGATCTAGCTCCCACCGCTTGGGGTTTGAATCGAACATAAACCGGAGTAGCAGTCAATGTTGCAGATGAGTACGCAATGGTAGCAGAAGAACCCCAAGTAGAGTTATTAGAAGAAACTTCAAAGTCAGTTGAACTTGACGTTACTGTTATTGTTCCTGGTGCACCCGTTAAATTAGACCCGGTTAAGTTGGCAGACTGAGATCCGCTGGTTGCTCCCACTGTAGTAGAGGTAAAAGCAGTATAAGCTGCAATGGTTAGCGCAGGAGATGCACTAGTACAAAGCGCCACGGGCGAAGTACTTTTTCGAGGAACAGGGGCAGTGACTACATCAAAATCATTATTATTATTATCAGTGTCTGTACACCCATTTATTTTTCTGACGGCGCCTTGGGTATTTGTCAATGCAGTTCCGTTATTAACAGTTGTATTTCCTTCACCATTGTTAGAAGCACCATAAGACACTACATCAATAATAGCTGTTGCTGGCAACGTACAAGGAGACGCAGTTGCTCCACAACCAAGACCAGTAACCCCATTTACTAATGCAACTTTACCTGAACTCGAACTTAGAGATAGATTAGTGGTGGTTTGATCTGCAGTCACTGGAAAATCTGAACCTGCAGTACCAACGGTTCCACACTGAATTAGCAAATATCCTCCAGCAGGTATAGAGGTGCCAGAAGTAAATGCATAGATCTGAGAACTTGAACCGCCAAAGGCACCACTACTTGATCCGTATTGCACTGAAAATCCATCCAACGATTGGCTGGTGGAACTTACATTATGAAGTTCAATATAGTCGGCTTTATACGTGGGAGTACCAGTGTTAGCGCCGCCTCCACCATATACCTGACTGATCACAACAGTCGTAGACTGACCAAAAACAAAAGAGCTCACAAGTAGAAAAAGACTGAGAAGAAAACTTTTCATATTCCTATTTTTTAAAAAATTAATTCCAACTTAATTGCAGATCATCAATTGCAGTAGACGGACGGTTGCCAGAACCTGTTGTAGCAGCAAGAGTGACTATTCGAATCCATACTTTTTGAGAAATATTATTTAATGAACTGCCGAAATTCACAGTAACAGGAGTGCTACTAAAAGTGCCCAAGTTAGTGGATAATGTAGCAGGTGAAGAAGTAACAGATGTAAACGAAGTTGGCGCATCTCCTATTCCATATTCAACACTCCAAGCAGTGGTTCTACCCCCTGGCGTCACATCAAGGGATTGCAATAAGAATGTTAATTGAAAATTAGTCTTCCCACTCGTATTGCTCAATAGTATCACATATGATGCGCCCGGATCATAACCTGTGGCACTAGTTTGTCTGATTCCTAATGCTCGATTTGGGTGTGCCCCTTGCACAGCAGCGTCACTTGAAGAACTCATACCTGTAAATGAAGCAAAATTTTTCAAACCCGCACTTGTTTGATTCCATGCAGTAGGGCTACTTAAACCCGTTGCCGGATAAAATGGCATATCAGCCGTACCCACAGAGGAAGAGCTCGCGCCAATTTTCACACTGATTCCCTGAGGCAATCCCGTTGCAATACCATCAAAATTCTGCACGTAGGGAGAATTAGTTAAAGGCAACCCACTTGAACCAGGAGGCGGGCCGGCACCTGCCACTACATCAGATAAATTTCGAAAAGCAATTTGTCGCGTTGTATTGAAGGGTGTCAAATATCCTATAAATGAATCTGCAGTAGAGGGAAAACTATTATTAGCAAAAGTGGCTGTAGTAGAGGTAAAAGAAATTAATGTGCCCGTAGCATCTGTCATTGTTACACTTCCTCCCCAACGTCCTGAGGTACCTCCCACCAACGAAGTAATATTGACTATCCGTACCAGTGTAGATTCCCAAGCTCTAAAGTTTGTTTGAATTGCAGCAAAAGTGGCTGCTCGAGGCGTAATTGCTTTACTCGTTGCAACCCGGGTTGCATAAGCAAGCGGAACATTGTTTAATTGTAAGAGTCCATTGAACTCTGAAAGCTCTTGCCCGGTAACATTTACATTGATAGAGTCGCCTAGGTCAAAAGCATGAGCCGATGTAAAACGTATGCAAATTCCTGCCTGGCCATTTCCTTGCTGGATAATGATATTTTGATTATTAAGGTTGCTAGTTGTTCGATCACTAATCACAATACCGGTGATTCTTTTTCCGTTGGGTGCATATGTAATAGAACCTGTATAAAGCGATCGCAGTTCATCAATATTCATCAAAGTAGTTGGGCCACTACCGCACCTTGAGTTAGTAAATCGTACGTCAGAAGTATCTCGAATCGTCAATTGCTTAGTAGAACCGAAATAAGAATAGACCCCCACTATTGCACCATTTCCGGCTGGTACTTTTGTTTCAGCAAAATTGGAATAGTTACTGGTACGAAGCGTGATTCGATTGGAACCTGGTGCTGCACAGGCTTGAACAATTCTATTTCCTGATTGCCCTAAATCTGCATACGATTTTCCCGTATCGGTAGCAGCAAATTCAACATCCTCCATACGTATGAGCGTACTCACATATCTATCTTGTAAACTAGTAGTAAGTTGAGATGCAGTTACAACCACTGGTATGACAGGCTGATTCAAAGGACCCTTTATAATGTGTTGATCAAAAAGATTAAAAGCAAGTAAGGTTACGCCGCCTTGACTGATATAGGCCGAATCAATTCCGGCACCCAGTTGTAATGTCCCATTGTATTGCCCTAGGTACAATCCCTTCAATTTCACGTATATCTTTCTACCAACAGGATAATAGTTATACAAGTTTGCACTTCCTAATCTTAACAAGATACCGCCCGTTGCGTCTTGCATTGCGATCTGTTGATAATAGTTGCCACTTTTATCATCGCAAATTACCACGCCCTCAATCACTTGATCATCCGTAACTGCAACAGCAGTACCACTAGTGTATCGAGACTTGAGATCTTTGATGCTGATAGTCGCTACCACTCCAGGGTCTCCGGTATTTCCAGGTGCATCAAAAGCTTTTTTACAAGCATTAAACGACACAGAAAGAATCAATAAGAAAAAAAGTGAAAAACAAATTTGATGACGATTCATATAATTGATTTTTCGTAGAAAGATTATTGAAAATCAGCAGCACTACGAACACCAATCTGTGTAGCGTCCTGTGTAGCAGTTTTATAAATCGAAACATATCCTGTAACTGAACGTGCAGCGAGATTCACGTTGATTCCAGATGCATTTCGCACAAACATGGTTAAACTACCTGTTGCGTCGGTCAAAGTATAAGTGGCCCCCGTTGAATTTGTAGAGGACTGTGTGATGCTTGTAAGATTATTAATTCGCACAAGTGAAGAGGCCCAGGTATTTCTATTTGCAATTACTTCTGCGCAGGTTGATATACGGGGTGTGATAGTTGTTGTTAGTGGAACCACTACAATTTTATCTTGCGGAACATTTTTAAGTTCCAAGTCACCATTGTAAAGGAGTAATTGACCCACACTAGCAGCATCTATCTCAACAACAGCACCCTGCGTGTATATAGGAGAGCCAACCACTGTATACAAATAGATACCAGAACCATTTTCTTCCTGAATCCTAAAATTACCAGCTGCCTCATTTGCACTGTTAGAGATGACAACTCCCCTAATTTTTTTTGTACCGATCGGAATAGTGATAGTTCCCGTTCCCGCGTAGAGAGCACGAAAATCTGCAATCCGCATTAGCTCACTGGCAGGGCTTGGTATAATGGGATCGGGTCCTCCAGGACCTAAAGGTTGCTTATCACAGGAAAGTAAAAAACCAGAGGAAAGAAATAACAAAACTGGTACTAAGAAAACACGATAATAAATGGAGCGAGTCATATGATAATAATTATTTGATCAATTAAAATCGAAGCGTAGCACTTGCAAAAAAGTTCAAACCATAAGCATAGAAAAGACGAGGAGGAAACTTGCCAATCTGTACCGGATCTGCAGCATTTTGCTGCTGATCATACCGAAGCTGTTCAAAACCACCTGTTACAATATTTTTATTATTAAAAAGATTATTAACGCCTACGTTAAACACCAGAAAGGTTGACCTCTTATTGATTTCATAGGCCCGAGGTAGTTTCCATGAATACCCCCCAAAGAAGTCAATCGTGTATTGTGCATCAAATTTAGTTTGACCAAAAACAGATTTGTAATCATTTGTTCCTGGTGAAAGAAATTGAAGTGCATCCCAAGTTCTACGCAGCGGATTCATACTTAAATAAGATTGATCAAAGTAGCTTCCTGTCAAACTCACAAACCAAAATTTTGGTGAACGGTAATTAAAGGAAGCGCTATACGCCTCCATTGGGGTGGAGGGCAAGCGGAAATTCTCCATATAAATAATGTCGCGGCCAATCACAGCTGCACTATTATCGACAGTTACAACCGCCTGCTGCTTACTATCAAAATAATAGCGACCAATTGCAGCTGCTGCATTCAGGGTAACAGTGGGAGAAAGTTTTACCTCTAGTCCTAATTCACCACCAAAATGCAAACGATCAATACCCCGAATAGCGTAGTTAACAAAATTCTGATAGAAGTCATGATAGAAAACCATCACATCCATTCCATTTTTAAACTGTGTGTAATACCCGCCGACTCTAGCTTTGATTGTTGGCGTATTTAATACATATGCAACTTCTCCCGAAAGGATTTCCTCGCTTTGCAAATCACTTTGCTGTGCATTACGAGTGCGCGGAGAGATGTAAACATTTTCAAAATAGGGCGCACGGGTAAGATAAGCACCATTTGCATACACATAATTTCTTCCATTAATTTTATAAGTAACTCCAGCTTTCCCTGCATAATTTAAAAAAGAATTTGCTGTCCCTTTTCCATACGAATCATTAGGAAAGATTCCATTACGAATATTTCCCTGTCTATAAAATGAAGTTTGAGATAGCGTACCCGCAACAAAAAAGTCTAGCTTATTGAATTTAAAAACACTTTGAATCCAAGATGATGCACGTGTAATATTCAAATTATAATCGTATCCAAATCGATCGCCCACTTTTAAGATTCGATTGGGACGATCCACATCAAATTGATTGATTCCATTTCCCAACCCAAAATCCCGCTCAGCAAATTGATTCAGGTTTACATAAAAATCTCCTCCTAGCAAATCCTCCACTTTTTTGAAGTAGTGATTTTGCTGACTTTGATAAGAAATACCTGCAGTTAAGTCAACATGATTTCCAATACGAGAATTTAGTACACTATTGAAATTAAATCGATTGGTATTTATAATTCGATTTTCAATAATGTAACGAGAGCGATTACCACTTACCTGACTACCAATGATTCCATTCGCGTCATTAACCGTCATATAACTGGAACGGTTCACGTCATATAAACGTTGCCAGTTAATCTGTCTCAAATTAATATCAGCTCGCATTAAAGTGGCTAAACGTTCGGATTGTTGAGCATCTGGCGCATTAGCCCAAACACCTGCGTAACTTGGAAGGTACCTGTAATAGTCCGGACGAGGATCGGCCGCATTGTACCAATCAAATGCAGTAACCGAACGATCTCCCCCTGAGTAACTGACAGCAGTAATTAGATTTGTATTATTACGAATAGTGAATTCATGGCTAAGAATAGCAACAGGCTGATGCGTTCTTCCAACACTTACATTTCGTTTTGCACCATTTTGATAGCCCCAATTAGGATTATAGTAAGGAGTACCTGCTAGATTAATCATTTCCTGAACCGATGCTCCTTGTCTTCCATTTTCAGTTGGAGCATCAAAAGCTGTAAGGGAGAGCAAATGTTTTCTACTTATTTTTTTGTCTATGCCTACAAAAAATGCCCAACCGTTATAGTAAGTACCTGGAACATATCCTTCGTCTGCCCATCGACGACTACCACTCAGTGAAAAGGCCCATCCCTTCTTACTGATTCCAGTTGAATGCGTAAGCATCAAGCGATTATTATAATTTCTATTGGAGGCGGCGTAACTAAGTTGCGTTTGGGCTCGTTGTTTACTGGCACGCGCATCAATATTTGTATTTCCTCCAATATCTCCAAATGTGAACGTATTTGTTCTCAAACCCCAAGAGATATCTCTATTTCGCATCACATCATTCAAACCACCCCAAAGACCAAATGGTGTAAACCCATTATCCAGATTATCCATTGGTATCCCATTTAAAAAAGTGCTGAACAAATCGTTTTCATATCCCCTGATGCGAAAGCGAACGGCGCTAAAATTGAAAGAAGCCGCATTAAAAAAGGGATCACGACCTGCCGTAAGTAATGAGGATACATTTTGCCCACCGCCATCTCCCATATCACTCTCATCTAATGATAAGGTGGGAATATTATCAAGAATTGCATCTTTTACTTCCTCTAATATAGATGTGTCTTTACGAGCAGTAGTATCAGTTTGAGCGGCAGCAGTAAAAGTGATATTCACGAATAAAATCAAAATTGCGATTCGTTGCATGCAGGTAGTTTTAAGGTCGCAACGAAGGTATTTTTTTGGGTGATATGAGTTATTAAAAGTTAAACACATATTTATTACCATTTCATCAATTTTTAAGTCAATCAGCGTTGGGAATCAGTAGATTTGCTATACGTCAATCTTTCCCATGCGAAACTACTTTTGTTTATTATTCAGCCTGTGTATTTTGATTGGAGTACAAGCGCAAAAGAAGCAATATAAAACGGCAGTAATCAGTTTCTATAATTTGGAGAATTTATTTGACACTATTGATAACACGCTTATCAATGATGAAGAATTTTTACCCACAGGAATTCGGAATTATAATACAGCTATATACAAAGACAAACTAGGCAAATTAGCCAGCGTAATAGCACAAATTGGCACAGAATATAGTAGCGACGGGCCCGCTCTGTTAGGGGTATCAGAAATCGAAAATGATACCGTGCTAAAAGATCTGATCCGAGAACCCCTCTTAATAAAAAGAAACTACAAGTTTGTGCATTATGACTCCAAAGATGCACGGGGCGTGGATGTAGGCCTTCTTTATAATCCTACCTATTTTACTGTTGAAGCCAGCGATAAATTATATGTTCAATTACCAAGCGGATCAAAAGACGCCTACTACACTAGAGATATCTTGTGGGTTAAGGGGAGTCTGAACGGAGAAACAATACACGTTTATGTCAATCATTGGCCCAGCAGAGTTGGGGGAGAAAAAAGAAGTGAACCAGGCCGAATGGCCGCAGCTGCGGTATGCAGAAATCATATTGATGGTATACTTGAAAAGGACCCCAATGCCAAGATTATTGTGATGGGCGATCTCAATGATGACCCGACCGATAAAAGCGTTGAAAAAATATTAAGAGCCGATAGCAAAGAGGGGCTGAATAAACAAGGCACTTTATTTAATCCTTGGCTTGAGTTGTATAGAAATGGGATAGGGACATTAGCTTATCAGGATGCATGGGGATTATTTGATCAGATCATAATATCTAAGCCCTGGTTGAACCGTGACCAAACAGGATTCTTTTTTTATCAGCCTCACGTATTCAATAAAGAGTTTTTGGTAGAAAATAATGGGAGATTCAAAGGCTACCCAATGAGAACCTGGGATGGAAATAGTTATCGTGGGGGCTATAGCGACCACTTTCCTACTTACTTATTGATAATCAAGGAATTAAAAAAATAAATTCCTCCCTACTACAAAGGGCTGAAAAGACTTGCACCATCTACTGATTTCCCCTATCTTTGCCGCCCCAAATCTGGTTTCGCAGATTCTTTTCTGCTTCGGCAGATCTGTCCAATGGGATAAATCGAATTGTTAACCTTTTTCGGGTAGTACCCGAAAACAAAAAATGGTCCATGAACAACTATGAACTGATGGTGATTTTCACCCCCGTTCTAAGCGACGACGAGTTCAAATCCCAGCAAAAAAAGTATGCGAAGATGGTCACCGACACAGGTGGCTCCGTTGTTGCCGAAAACGCATGGGGACTGAAATCCCTAGCTTACTCTATTCAGAAAAAGACAACTGGTCTTTATTGGGTATTAGAGTATACTGCCGCATCTGATTTCAATGAAAAATTGAAAATTCAATTATTGCGCGATGAAAGCGTGCTTCGTCATTTATGCACAAAACTCGACAAATACGCCGTTGAGTACAATGCACGCAAGAGAAGTGGTGTAAAATCTGGTAACCAAAAAGCAGTGGAGGCTTGATACCATGGCAAAGAATGAAATCAAATACCTGACGGCCATCAAAGCCGACAAACGTGAAAAAAAGTTCTGTCGTTTCAAAAAGTATGGTATCCGCTACATCGATTATAAAGATGTTGAGTTTCTTAAAAAGTTTATTAACGAGCAAGGTCGTCTGCTACCTCGCCGTATCACTGGAAACAGCCTGAAGTTTCAGCGCAAGGTTTCTGATGCGGTAAAAAAAGCACGCCAAATGTCTTTGCTACCCTACGTAACCGATCTTTTAAAATAACCTCACCCTAACTCCAGCAATTTGGAAGACAGTGCTCCAGCACTGGGAAGGTGAACAAAAGAAAAACAATGGAAGTCATATTAATTAAAGACGTCGACAATCTGGGAGGCGTAAACGAAGTGGTAAAAGTTAAAAACGGGTATGCCCGTAACTTTTTGATTCCACGTAAAATGGCGATAGAAAATAGTTCCAGCAATAACAAACAATTGGAAGAGAGACTCAAGCAAGTGCGTAAGAAAGAAGAGCAATTGCTGTCTCAGATTAACAGTGTTATCGCCAAGCTCAATGAAGGCCCCATTAAACTAGGCGCTAAAACCGGAACAAGCGGTAAGATCTTTGGAAGTGTTACTAACCTTCAGATTAGCCGTGCCATCCGTGAGCAAAAAGGGTATGACATCGACCGCAAAAAAATCAGCATACCTGAAGAGGTAAAAGAGCTGGGCAGCTACAAAGCTGTGATTGATTTTGGTAATGGTAAAACAGCCGAAGTCAGTTTTGAAGTAGTGGCCGATTAATCGCTTTTACTAAAACCAACTGCAAAAGTCCTCATTCAGAGGACTTTTTTTTGGTCCATAATAAATTGTTATTCAAGCATTTGTACTTTTAAAAGGGAAGAATTTGATCAAAATTGACGGTCAAAGCAAAAAATGCCGTATTTTGCGCCGTTATTGGTGCTCTTTCAGTTTCACAAGGCCGGAACGTTTCGAAAACGTAGAATGTTCTTTGGGTTCTGTTTACTGTTGACACTCTTTATTTTTTAAAACCTAATAAGATGAACATTTACGTAGGAAATCTGAGCTGGAATCTTAAAGATCAAGATTTGCTCAATCTTTTTTCAAGTCATGGTGAAGTTTCTTCAGCGAAGATTATCACCGACAAATTCACAGGTCGCAGCAAAGGCTTTGGCTTTGTGGAAATGCCAAATGACGATCAGGCACAAGCAGCAATTACCGCAATGAACGGCTCTGCTGTTGATGGCCGTAACATTGTTGCAAACGAAAGCCGTCCAAAACCAGAAGGTGGTGGCGGTGGTGGTTTCAAGAAGCGCAGCTTCGGCGGCGGCGGCGGTGGTGGATACCGTGGCAACCGTGGAGGTGGCGATTATAACCGCGACGGTTTCAACAACGGCGACTTCTAAATTCAAAACGGTATATCCGTTTCAATTTGAATCTTTAGTCCGGTCTAAATGACCGGACTTTTTTTTGCTACCTTCGCTATACAATGACCGAAAAGATTTTGATCCTGGATTTTGGATCACAGTACACGCAGTTAATAGCCCGAGCGGTACGAGAAGCTAATGTTTATTGCGAGATAGCCCCTTATCATCATTCTATTCAATTTGAACCAGGTTTAAAAGGAATTATTTTATCGGGCTCCCCCGCTTCTGTTAATGATGACAAAGCACCTCAAGTAGATATCGCCTCCATCAATAAAAAATTACCTGTATTAGGAATTTGCTATGGTGCACAATTGACTGCACAGTGTTTTGGTGGGGTAGTTGCAAAAAGTAACAAGCGAGAATACGGCAGAGCACAACTGAGACAACAAAAACAGGATTTTATTTTTGAAGGGGTAGATACCCATTCGCAGGTTTGGATGAGCCATAGTGACTCAATCAAAGTACTCCCTGCGGGTTATGAAATGCTGGCAGACACCGAGAGCATTCCAGTTGCGGCATTTCGAAAATCAAGTTCCAGTGGATTCCCACTTTATGGTGTACAGTTTCACCCAGAAGTTTATCATTCTACCCAAGGAAAAATATTTCTTAAAAATTTTTTGACAAAGGTTTGCGGATGTAAACAAGATTGGACGCCCGCTCATTTCATAACCGACGCTGTGAATGCCTTACAAAAACAGATTGGCAAACGCAAAGTAATCATGGCTCTCAGCGGAGGCGTTGACTCAACCGTGGCAGCTACACTTATCTACCGAGCTGTAGGCGATAAATTGCAAGGAATTTTTGTAGACAATGGGGTGCTTCGAAAGGATGAGTTTAATGCGGTACTAAACATGTATCATCAAGTTGGACTTCCCGTAAAAGGAGTAGATGCCAGCGAACGATTCTACAAAAATCTGGCCGGCAAAACTGATCCAGAGCAAAAACGAAAAGCCATTGGCTCACTTTTCATTGATATATTTCAAGAAGAAGCCGCGCAACTCAGCGGAATTGAATTACTAGGACAAGGCACAATCTATCCGGATGTAATTGAGAGTGTATCCGTACACGGACCCTCCGTCACAATTAAATCACATCATAATGTGGGAGGTTTACCAGAACATTTACATCTTGAACTAGTAGAACCCTTACGACTTTTGTTCAAAGACGAGGTGCGTAAAATAGGACTGGAATTGGGAATCCCCGCTGCCATGATTCATCGCCATCCTTTTCCAGGTCCTGGACTGGCTATACGAATTTTAGGAGAAGTGAATGCAGACCGTGTTCGTTTGTTACAAGCAGCAGACCAGGTTTTTATTCAAGCATTGCGAGACAAAGGATTATATGACCAAGTGTGGCAGGCTGGCGCTATTTTATTGCCTGTGAAAAGTGTTGGTGTGATGGGAGACGAACGGACCTACGAATACACGGTGGCACTTCGTGCTGTAACTAGTGTGGATGGCATGACAGCAGACTGGGCGCATTTGCCTTATGAGTTTCTCGCATATGTTTCCAATGAAATCATCAACAATGTGAAAGGCATTAATCGCGTTGTATATGATATCAGCAGTAAACCACCGGCCACCATTGAGTGGGAATAATGACTTAGCCATGAAAGGCAAATTCTATTTTTTATTAATTTTGATTTTCTGCAGTAAAACGCAGATGACACTTTCGCAACCCAGTAGCGCAAAGCATACGTTTCGCATCGGTCTTTTTGTCCCACTCTATTTGGATTCGGCTTTTGATAAAAATTCCACGTATCGATTTCCTCCCAAATCGTTTCCCAAATTCAGCATGCCTGGACTTGAATTAGTAGAGGGGGCCTTTCTTGCAATGGATACGTTGAATAAATTAAAGGCGCCCATTGAATTAATGGTAGTAGATACACGTGCTACCGCTCAATCACTACTCGAACAACTCAAGAACGCCTCTTCGCAAAATTTGGATCTTATTATCACGCATTGTTCAACCAGTGAATTACAAACGATAGCCGCATTCGGATATGAAAAAAATATTCCCGTTGTCAATATCAATCTACCAAACGATGCTGGAGTGACCAATAACCCATTTTTAGTTCTATTAAACTCTACTCTTCGCACGCAAAGTATAGCAATCTATAATTATGTACAGACAAAATTTCCAAAGCAGCCAGTTGTAGTATTTAGAAAAAAAGGCAAACTAGAAGATATGATTCGTGGTTATTGGGACGAAACAGCAAAAACAAATAAATCCCCTCAAAAGTGGATCTATGTAGATCTTCCTGATAGCTTCACCGAAGACCATCTAATTTCTAAACTAGATACAATTCGGCAAACGATTTGTATCGCAGGAAGTCTGGACGAAGCATTTGGAAAAAAACTTGTACTTCATCTTGCTACACTCAGCAAACAACGTTACAAATCTACCATTGTAGGTATGCCCACCTGGGATGCAATTCGGGAGTTTAGCAAACCAGAGTTCCGGGGTGTCGATATAATTTTTTGTACCCCCTATTATAACGACCGCACCGATTCGGTGAGTCAACAGGTACAGCGCTTTTTTATCAATACCCTTTATGCAAGACCGAGTGATCTGGCACTTAGAGGATACGAAGCCGTTTGGAGATTTTCACGATTGCTAATGCGTTATGGCAATGGAATTAATTCGCAACTAGCGGCAAATGAATTTGATCTTTTTAGAGAAATTCAAATCCACCCTGTTTTTAGCACGGATAAACAGCTACAGTACTTTGAAAACAAAAAGCTGTATTTTTTCAAATGGCAATACGGTATACTGAAACTCCTACCCTAATTCATCTTTTTCTTCAAGCTGGAGACTTGCTGTTGAAGATCAGAAACAACACTGGCCAATTGGTTCATATCCCAACGATTTTGCGTGTTCGCTTTTGAAATGACCACCTGTGCCTGCCACATTTCAATCACTTCATCTGCATTAACTGTGTAGGGATGAAATACAGGATTATCGCTCACCAAAGTTAACTTGTCACGTTGTCTAGTATTTCGTTGAATCCTTTTATAGACAATCCCTTCATTGCGCGACACAACAATACAAGGCGTATTATTTTTTACTTCTTCCAGGTCATTTACTTTTTCTCCCACAATTACCGAGCCACTTGGTGTGGGCAACATTGAATCCCCAATAATTTCAAATGCCCTGTAATTATTACCTGTTAACATAGGCAAGGTGAACGTATTAAGTTCATCAATGAATTCGGGATCAGCATAGCCAGCCAGGTAGCCCGCAGCAGCTTTTACCGGAACAAAGGGAATCTCTGAAGGACCAGACATCATTTTCAGGGAACGGCGACGATTCAGATAACTTCCCTTTTGGTCACTTAAATCTTTTCGCAACAAGTCATCCATTGTCAATTTGAAAAGATCGCAGACAGCCTCCAATACTTCAAACCTTGGCTCAGCCCGTTCCTCTTCATAAGCGCCCAAGAGGGAACGCTTAATGCTTAAGCGGTTCGCAAATTCTTCCTGCGTCCAGCCCCGTTGCTTACGGAGATATTTTAGATTTTGATTGGAGAAAGCCATAATAATCTAATTTATTTAGCTGCAAATTACTAATATTTTTAGATTTTCCAAATTTTTTAGCGACTAACTTGGAGCACGGTTAAAAAAAAAGGAGTTTTACAGTCCATGAGAAAGAACAAACAACCTACCATCCTCATTACCAATGATGACGGTATTGGTGCGCCCGGCATAAAAAACTTAGTTGAAGCGGTAAAGGATATTGGTAAAATAGTTGTGGTAGCGCCGGATAAACCACAATCTGGAATGGGTCATGCAATCACAATTGGAGAACCCCTTCGCTTACATAAAACACATCATTTTGAGGGGATAGAATCCTACTCATGTTCTGGCACACCCGTGGATTGTGTAAAGTTGGCAGTAGATAAAGTTTTACACCGAAAGCCAGATCTCTGTTTAAGCGGAATCAATCACGGGGCTAATCACAGTATCAATGTAATTTATTCAGGCACGATGTCCGCCGCCGTAGAAGCTGCCATTGAGGATATCCCCTCTGCAGGATTCTCTTTGCTAGACTATAGTATTGAAGCGGATTTTAGTGGCGCTCGACATTTTGTTCGGCTGATTGTTGAGAAAATGCTAAAGACACCATTAGGAAAACATAGTGTGCTAAATGTAAACATACCTGCAAAGCCCCTTGAGTTATTGAAGGGGATCAAGGTTTGCAGACAAGCCTATGCCAAATACGAAGAGAACTATGTGCAGCGAAATGATCCGCATGGCCGTCAATATTATTGGCTAACTGGCGAGTTTCAGAATTTTGACAAGGGTAAGGATACAGACGTGTGGGCCCTGGCACACAATTATGTGAGTGTAGTTCCCGTTCAATATGACCTTACACACTACACCACCATGAAACAATTAAAAGCAAAATGGGAAAAATGAACCTGACAAAAAATAATCTTAAACTTGGACTTCTCTTAGGATTAATTGGCCCTATCGTTGGTATTGTACTCTTATACTTTATACTCTACCCTTCCTTTACATTTTTAGAATTTCTAGATTCTTTTTTCCACGAAAACAGATTGATCACCTCAATAGGCTCACTGAGTTTATTAGCCAATGCCATTCTATTCACTTTATATGTGAACACCGAGCGTGATGAAACGGCAAAAGGTATTTTCATCGTAACGGTGTTTTATGGAATTGGCATCATAGTAATTAAGCTATTCAACTAGTAGCATGAAGTATTACCTAATTGCAGGGGAAGCTTCGGGAGACCTTCATGGGGGTCGTCTGGTACAAGCAATTCGTGAAAAAGATCCCAGTGCTGTGATTCATGCGTGGGGTGGCGAGCAGATGGAACAAGCAGGGGCAACCGTAATTAAACATTACCGCGATCTTGCTTTTATGGGCTTTATAGAAGTGGTAAAAAATCTACCCACGATTCTTCGCAATATTCGCTTTTGCAAAAAAGATATTTTAGCATTCAACCCTGACGTTCTTGTTTTAATCGATTATCCAGGATTCAATTTAACGATTGCGCCCTGGGCTAAAAAGCAAGGCTATAAAGTGGCCTACTATATTTCGCCCCAAGTATGGGCCTGGAAAGAAGGACGCGTCAAAAAAATGAAAGAGTGTATCGACCATTTGATGGTGATACTGCCTTTTGAAAAACCCTTTTTTCAACACCGATGGAACTGGGAAGTAGAATATGTAGGACATCCTTTACTAGAAGCCGTTGAAAATATTCCGACGCATGCCCCCTTGACCTTCCCTTCGGCTAAACCAATCATTGCTTTGTTACCAGGAAGTCGCAAACAAGAAATAGAAAAAAAACTGCCCATCATGTTAGCAGTCAGTTCCACCTTTTCGCAATTCCAATTTGTTGTTGCAAAAGCACCAGGTATTGACAATACTTATTATCAGCAATGGGAAGTAGCTTTTCCGAAGGTTGCATTTGTACAAGCAAAAACATACACCTTACTACAACAGGCAGAAGCTGCATTGGTGACCTCGGGTACGGCAACACTAGAAGCGGCTTTATTCAATGTACCGCAAGTGGTTTGTTATAAAGGAGCAGCGCTCTCCTATGCTATTGGCAAATACGTCGTGAACGTCAAGTTTATTTCACTGGTGAACCTAATACTGGATACTCCATTAGTTGAAGAACTCATTCAGCACCAGTTAACACCAGCTAATCTTACAAAAGCATTAGAAAGAATTAGTAAAGGCGGAACCGAGCGGCAAAAAATTCTGGAGGGGTATGCGATACTTCGAAAAAATCTGAAGCAAGAAGAACCTGCTTCTATCAAAGTAGCAACAGCAGTAATAGCGCTCGCTAAAAAATAAGTTTGATTGCTAAAATGATCAGACAAAGGATAAAAACAAAAAGACTGATTCGGTTAATGCCATGCATATATCCGATCCATTTGTCTTTGGGACGATTGGGATCTTTGGGACGGAGATATAAATACTCTGCAATTTGTTTGAACACGTTCATGTAATTATTGAGATTGGTGGAGAATACCGGAGTCGAACCGGTGACCTCTTGCATGCCATGCAAGCGCTCTAGCCAACTGAGCTAATTCCCCGAGGGCGGCAAATATACCAATTAAAGCTATTCTCCCCAGATCTGCTCCTTACCCTGCAACCATTGCTTCACTGCATCTGTTGTAACAGACTTAGGTCTTTCAATGGAAAATCCAAGGGCACGATCCCAACACAAACTAGCGAGTACTCCTAATGCACGACTCACTGCAAAAAGCACTGTGTAAAATTCATATTCAACCATACCATAGTGCACTAATAAGGCTCCACTATGTGCATCCACATTCGGCCATGGATTTTTTATTTTTGCTACTTGCTGTAAAATAGGAGGAACGGTTTCATAAATATTCCATACCGTATTCACTAACTTATCATCCGGCATGTGTTTTTTTCCAAATTCCATTTGCGCTGTAAAACGAGGATCGGTTTTACGCAATACAGCATGCCCATACCCGGGCACCACTTTCCCTTCACTCAATGTTTTTTGAACGTAATCAGCAATTTGCTGTTTACTAGGCGCATCGGTATTTAACTCTTTTTGCATTTCAAAAATCCACTTCACTACTTCCTGATTGGCTAAGCCATGCAATGGACCGGCCAGTCCATTCATTCCTGCCGCATAGGCGAGATATGGATCACTCAACGCCGAACCCACAAGATGAGTTGTATGGGCAGAAACATTTCCGCCTTCGTGATCCGCGTGAATAGTCATATACAACCGCATCAACTCTTTGAAACTTTCATCGGAATAACCGAGCATATGTGCAAAGTTGCCTGCCCAATCTAATAATCCATTGGGTTGTATGTGGTCATTGTTTTTGTACTTACGACGATAGATATAAGCAGCGATGCGAGGTAAACGAGAAAGCAATACTATACTGTCGTCAAACACCGGAAGCCAATACTCTTTTTTATTGACACCCTCTGCATATCGTTTTTGAAAATAACTCTCAGTTTGTAGCGCCATCACACCAATCACAAACATGGTCATTGGATGTGTATTGAGGGGTAGTGCATCGATGGCTTCAAAAACATGTGAAGGCACATGACTTCTGCGTTGCAAAATATTTGTTACATGATTTACATCTTCCTCTGTGGGCAGTTCGCCAATCATCATCAAATAGAATAATCCTTCGGGTAATGGTTCACTACCATCGGGGGCCTTTGGTAACTTAGCCTGTAATTCTGGAATAGAATATCCACGAAAACGAATACCCTCATGCGCATCTAACAATGAAGTTTCTGTCACTAATCCGGTAATGCCACGCATTCCCTGATAAATCTGTGAGAGGGTTACTTCACCGACTACTTTATTCCCATTCTCTTTTAAAATGTTCTTGATATCCGCTGCCAACGCATCCGCTTTGGCTTGGAAACGATCCTTCATGATACCCATATGACAAGGAGTTTAATGATTGAAACTGGATGCGCAAAATTACGCCCCCCTGCCTCCCTAACAAAACTTAATAAACAGTAAATTCTTACTATTTGGGTGTACGTCGGTACAAGCGAAAGCCCACCACTGAAAAAACCAGATTGGGTAACCAGGCGGCTAATAATGGCGGCAAATTTCCTTTCACGGCAAAAACGGTTGAAAAGCGGTCAGACATGATAAAAAGCGAGGCAATGATAATACCCAGCGCAAGGTGCATCCCACTTCCACCCCGTGTTTTACGGCTGGCTATGGTTGCTCCAATCAACGTCAATAAAACGACACTAAATGCACCCGCCGTGCGCTTATAACGTTCCATTTTTAAAGTGTCTAGCCCCTCTGTACCCCTTAATTCTTCCCGCTTAACGTGAGCCACTAACTCAGGGGTGGTTAATTTATCTTTTAAATAATCATCACGTCGCAACTCCTCTGGTCGAAGATTGATGGTCAACAATAATGTGTCATGCATCCGAACCTTTTCACCCACAGCCAGCAAATCTCTTTCCGTAACCCGGTAGAGTTTCCATTTGCGCGTCAAGGTGTCCCACTGCATATTTTCCGCTCTTAAATTATAAACCAACTGCTGTTGACGTGTTCTCTGTAAAAATAAACCGCGGGCACTCTTGCTAGCAGTGTCATAATCCCGAATACCAATAAAAGTGTTGGTATCCACTCGCAGATAAAAACAATTGATACAATTAGTATAGGAAACAAATCGAGAAGGATCATTTCGATCTAAATAGGTAGACTGAAACTGTCCTCGAATAATATTAGCTTTTGGAATCCAGTATCGATTGCCAACCCACCAAAGAAGTGCCAGCAGAATGCCCCCCATCAAATAAGGTCTTAAAAATCGGTTGTAACTGGTTCCACTCGATAAAATAGCAATCACCTCGGATTGGGAGGCCATCTTAGAGGTAAAATAAATTACAGCGATAAATACAAATAGGGGGAATAATAAACTCCAGATATGTGGAATAAAGCCAATGTAATATTGATCAAATAATTGGCGGGAGCTCAACCCGGATTGCACAAAATCATCTGTCTTTTCACTAATGTCCACCGCAACGGCCACTAACGTAAACAGCAACATGCAAAAAATGAAAGTAACCAGAAATTTTTTAAGAATATAGCGATCCAGTTGGGGCATGCTCAAAAGTAAAGGAAAGATTTCAGCAACGCTGTTGTAAACGAGGGACCATTTCTTTTTTCCAGGACTCAAAATTGCCTGCCAGAATATGCTTTCTGGCTTCTGTAACCAACCAGCGATAAAAAGCTAGATTATGTATACTGGCAATGGTATACCCTAGAAACTCCTTTGATTTGATTAAGTGTCGCAGATAAGCGCGGCTATAAAATTCACTTACCGGAGAGTCAATCCCCCTATCGAGCGGAGAGTAATCTTTTTCCCATTTCAAGTTGTCAATATTAACAACTCCTTCACTGGTAAAAAGCATGGCATTGCGGCCATTGCGCGTAGGCATAACACAGTCAAACATATCCACTCCCAAGCTGATGCATTCCAAAATATTCCAAGGTGTGCCTACTCCCATCAAATAGCGGGGCTTATCCGCAGGCAGATGCTCACAACACCAACTACATATTTCATAGAGCACGGACTCGGGCTCGCCCACACTTAATCCCCCAATTGCATTACCAGTAGCCTGCTTTGCTGCAACATATTCGCAGGATTCTTTTCGAAGATCCTTGAATGCACCACCCTGCACAATAGGAAATAAATTTTGTGTATAGCCGTAGCGAGGCCGCGTTTTAGAAAAATGATCGAAACAACGATCTAGCCAGCGGTGGGTCAATGCCAGTGAGCGGGTGGCATACGCTCTGTCACAGTCGCCTGGCGGACATTCATCAAACGCCATCATGATATCGGCGCCTATACTACGTTGAATATCCATTACCGACTCTGGTGTAAACAAATGTGCACTTCCATCAATGTGCGACTGAAAGGTTACTCCTTCTTCTTTAATTTTTCGGGTACCCGCTAATGAAAAAACCTGATAACCTCCGCTATCGGTGAGAATGGGCCGGTTCCAGCCCATAAATGTATGTAACCCGCCTGCTGATTCCAAAACAGATAAACCTGGACGCAGGTACAAATGATAGGTGTTGCCCAAAATGATTTGCGCTTTAACATCCTGCAGCAACTGTTGCTGGGTAACGGCCTTTACACTCCCCACTGTTCCAACTGGCATAAAAATAGGCGTAGAGATTTCACCGTGATCGGTATGGATGGTACCCGCTCGTGCCTGGGTAGCCGGATCTGTTTTTTCCAATGTGAATTGTAAGGCGGCCATTACCCGCGCAAGATACAAGGTTCTTGTTATCTTCGTTCCCATGTTGATGACAGATTGGAGAGACGCCATTTTTTACTTCTTTACCACGGCCGCACTGATTCAATTGTTTTATTACGGCTGGTTTTTTAGCCGGCTGGCTTTTTATCGAAAAAAAGAAAAAGTTACCCAACGCCAGCATCCTGTATCGGTTGTGATTTGTGCACGAGATGAAGACGAAAATTTAGCACGTAACCTTCCGGGCGTATTGGTGCAACAATATCCTAGCAGCAAAGAAGTGATTGTCGTGAATGACAATTCAGTAGATGACTCTAAATTTATTTTGCAAGAGCTGAAGCGAACCTTTAAAAATTTACATATCGTCGAATTAACGCAGGAAGCGAAGTTGATCTCTGGTAAAAAATATCCACTCTCTATTGGCATTCGTGAAGCCAATCATGAAATTATGTTACTCACCGATGCAGATTGTGTTCCTTCTAGCGAGCACTGGCTCGAAAAAATGCAAGATGCCTATACGGAGGAAACAGAAATAGTTTTAGGATATGGAGGCTATCATCGCAGAAAAGGACTCCTCAATAAATTAATTCGATTTGAAACCTTTCACACTGCACTGCAGTATCTTTCCTACGCGCTAGCTGGTATTCCTTACATGGGTGTGGGCCGAAATTTATCCTATCGAAAAGATCTTTTTTTACGAAATAAAGGATTTTCTTCTATCAATCATATTCCCAGTGGCGACGATGATTTGTTCATCAATAAATTAACAAATAGCCGAAATACTGCAGTGGTCATTGAACCAGAAGCAATCACGCGATCCATTCCAAAAACTACGTGGGGAAGTTGGTTGCGTCAAAAATCAAGACACTACACGACTGCCAAATATTATAAACCGCTCCATAAATTTTTATTGGGCCTCTATTTCATTTCTCAGTTTTTATTCTACCCTCTATTAGGAGTGGCACTCGTTTTTTGTAATTGGCAATGGGTTGTTGCAGTGGCTGCAATAAAGTTGATTCCACAAGCAGTGATTCTATATAAATCCATGGTTAAACTTGACGAAAAAGACCTCTGGCCTTGGTTTATCTTTTTAGATATGTGGATGTTCTTTTATTACCTCATCTTCTTCCCCGCCTTGTGGAGAAGACCTGCCAAAAGCTGGAGTTAATCATGCCGGTTGTGCCTTCTTCTGAACCCACTGGAGTCAACCTCGTTACAAAGTACTTTGCTGATTTTAGCTCCACGCAACTTACACAACTAGAAAAACTAGATTCGCTTTACCGAGAATGGAATGAAAAAATTAATGTGATCTCCCGAAAAGATATTGACGCCTTGTACGAACGTCACATCTTACACTCCTTGAGTATAGCTGCTGTATTTTCATTTGCACCAGGCACGCAAATTATTGATATTGGAACAGGTGGTGGCTTTCCAGGATTACCATTGGCTATTTTTTTTCCAGATGTACAGTTCCATTTGACAGACAGTATCGCTAAAAAACTAAAAGTTGTAGACGCCGTAGCAACAGAAATAGGACTAAAGAATTTAACTACGCAACACACCAGGTCAGAAGAAATCAAAAACAAAAAATTTGATTACGCTGTATCTAGGGCAGTTGCCCCCTTAAAAGAGCTGTGGAAATGGGGCAAGCCTCTACTAAATAATCACTCTTCTGTAGAGGGCAATGAGCATGTGCCCGGCTTGATCTGTTTAAAAGGAGGAGACCTGACACAAGAGATCCAAGAAAGTGGAACCAGACCTCGTCAAATTGAAATCACGCAGTTGTTTCCACTTCCCTTTTTTCAAGAAAAATATTTACTCTACGTCCCTTGCTGATTTTACTTTACAGTAATAGGAGTCGGCGTGGACCAGTCCAGTTTCAATTGATTATTTTTTCGATCAATATCCGCTAATCGTTGGGAAGGATCAATGTCTACTAACGTAACAGTTGCTAATTTTTTTGTAGTAGACAGCGTATAGGTAGCATGTGTCCATTTCCAAGGAGAATATACTTTACGCGGTAGCGATGAATCTTCAATGGGCTTTTCTCCGTATTGTAAATCAAGCGGTACATAATGCAACTCCCGTGAACCGTCTGCAAAAGTCAATTGAACATCAATAGGCATTGGCATTAAACCCATGCGTTTAATTCTGATTAATGTTTCTTTTCCATCCTCCCACAAACTGTCGATTGTATAGTCAATGGTTTTGGTGGAGTTCACCCAATACTCCTTATACCAATCAAGCTTCATACCGCTTCTTTTTTCTGCCAAACGGATGAGATCATTTACGCTTGGATGTTTAAATTTCCATTTGTCATAATAATCCAATAAAATCTGATCGCGAATACCTGCCCCTGTAATATATCCCAACTGTTCCATAAATACAGCTCCTTTAGAATACGATGCAGTACTATATGCAGCATTTGTATTATAGTGATCGGCATGGGTGGTCAATGGTTCTTCCCGACCACTTTTTGCAAGGTTGACATACCCGCGGTAGGATCCAAGATGTGCAAATCCTGTATCAGCCTGCAAAAATGCAGAGATACGATCCTCTGCATACGTTGTAAATCCTTCGTCCATCCATGCATACAATGACTCATTGGTAGCCAACACGCCCTGATACCAGCTATGCATCCATTCATGTAACCACGCGCCTGGTCCAATCAGTAAGGTAGACATTGGGTATTCCATACCTCCGTCTCCGCCATGAATGAAAGAGTATTGTTTGTAAGGGTAGCCACCAAAATGTTTTTCTATAAAGGGCAAGGCACGAGCAGCATCAGTTAATATTTTCTCCCAACTCTCTGCTTTCTCATTGGTAGGCTTATACAATAAATGTAGCGTCAGCTCAGGAATAGCGGGAGAAGTTTTTGTAGCGGGAATACTATCACGAACACGTAAAGAACGATGTAAAAAATCAGGATCTGCCGCCCACATAAAGTCGTGCACCTGAGGCGCATAAAAATGCCAGGTTAGTTTGTCTCCAGCAAGTCTGTTTACAACTTGACCCTTTTTTTCATATCCGTATCCAATCTGCGCAGGATTTTGCAAATAACCCGTACCACCTAAAATATAATTACGATCAATTTTAATTTTCACATCATAATTTCCCCAAACGCCATAAAATTCACGACCTACATAGGGAGTGGGATGCCACCCATCTTCATCATACTCGCAAATTTTTGGATACCACTGACTCATCGAGTAACGAACTTTTGAGCTAGGGTTATCTCGACCACTTCTACGCACCTGTAGAGGAATCTGTCCTTCAAAGTTTAAATCAAACACCACTTTTGAACGTGGCGCAATTGGTTTATCCAATACAACTTCTAAAATAGTTTCGTGATTAATCAGTTGTTGTACCCGGCCATTCATTTTCAATTCATGAACAGTTTGCTCTCCTACTTCATCTGGCTTCAAATTGACGATCCGATCTTTCACACGCTGATCCCAATCTACTCCGCGTCCTACTTGAATAGTTCCTTGTCTACGACTACGCACATCCATCATACTTCCCGGACGAAAAGCATTGAAGTACAAATGAAAAAATACACGACGTAGTGTATCAGGAGAGTTATTCCAATAGTCAAGTCGCTGTTTTCCAATAAAGCGGTTGGTTTGGACATTCATATCTACTTCCATAGCATAACTCACGCGTTGTTGCCAGGAACCTGATTGGGCTGAAGCAGTAGTCAACATTACAAAACAAAGTAGGGAGAAGAATAGTCGACACATAGGTAAGCAATTAAATAGGGTTAAGATAATCCAGCGAGCACAATAACAATTTCACCTTTTATAGTTTTAGACGAAAAATGATTGACACACTCGCGTAAGGTTCCTCTAAAATTTTCCTCAAACCGTTTTGTCAACTCTCTACTAACACTACAAGACCTTTCCTCGCCAAAATAGGTACAAAACTCTTCGAGTGTTTTCAACAACCGCTGAGGAGATTCATAAAAAATTAGGGTGCGCTCCTCTGTAGCTAATTTTTTCAACAAGGTTTGACGCCCTTTTTTGAGTGGTAAAAATCCTTCAAAGCAAAAACGAGTAGCAGGTATTCCACTATTGACTAAAGCCGGAACAAATGCAGTAGCGCCGGGCAAACACTCTACCCGAATACCTGCATTAACACAAGCGCGAACTAATAAAAAAGCAGGATCTGAAATACCCGGCGTTCCTGCATCAGTAATCAAAGCCATTTTTTTTCCAGCAATAAGTTGTTGAACCAAGTGGTCAACTACTTTATGCTCATTGTGCTGATGAAAGGGAGTAATGGGTTTTTGAATCTGATAGTGTTGCAAAAGAACAGAACTCGTTCTTGTGTCTTCTGCTAAAATTAAATCTACTTCTTTTAAAACAGCAAGGGAACGAAGCGTAATATCCTGTAAATTTCCAATGGGAGTAGGAACCAGATATAAAGACGAAAGTGTGTGTTGTTCAGTCGGATTTTGATCTATAGATATTGAATCCGTCACGTTATAATTTTTTTTTCTGTTCAGGCTTTTTCAGCATGAACTTCAAAATATTCCATCACCGGGTTAGAAAGTAATTTTTCCGCTGCTTCCCGTGCAATTGTTTCTGCCTGGTCTACCGAGGAGGCTTCAACCAGCAAAGTGATATTTTTTCCTACTCGTACGTCTGTTACACTCTGTAATCCAAGATTAGAAAGACCACCCAATACAGCTTTACCCTGCGGATCTAGCAATTCTTTGTGAGGCATTACTTTTATTTCTACTCGGTAGCTCATGCAAATTGTTTTTTAAAAAACAAAGATAAGAGAACGTACCCCACAATCGTTAGAGGAATAGCTAGCCATTTAAGGAAAACTGAAAGAACAATAGCAAGCAATACAGTGCTATAACGTAATTTATTTTCCTTCCAGGTATAGGAACTGAATTTGAAGGCTAGTATGGGAATTTTAGAAACCATAAGTCCACTCAATAAACCAATCACTGCATATAAAAACAAAGGACTTAAAAGAGTAGATAAGACCCAATTGTCATTTACATTCCAGTAAATAAGAGGAAGTGAAGCAATAAAAAGACCCGCAGCAGGAACGGGTAAACCTTGAAAATAGGTAGGGGCTGCAGCGCCTGCATTGAGATTGAAACGTGCCAATCGCCATGCGGCGGCAGCGGGAATAAAAAAAGCGGGTAGAAGCCCAATCGTGGTTTGATCCAGCGCTTCTTGGTCTGCAGCAAACGAGAGTCGAAGAAATTGATATAGTATAAGTGAAGGCGCCACTCCAAATGTTACCACGTCAGACAATGAATCTAATTCTCTTCCCATCTCAGATCCCGCTTTTAACAAACGAGCGAGAAAACCATCGAGATAATCCACTACCGCTCCCGCTCCAATAAATAAGGATGCCATCCAAATTTGCGCTGGTAAATCATAGGAATACTGCCCCTGTGGATCGGCTACTAAAATAATGCCGGGCTGTAAAACAGCTACACAAGCCATACAGCCAAAAACAAGATTCAATAAGGTGAATAAATTAGGAAGCTGTTTGATCATACCGATCGTTTCATTAGTGACTCGATCTCCTCGGCCTCAATAGGTATATTTTTCATTAGGTCCTTATTGCCAGTTCGGGTAATCCATACATTATTTTCAATACGCACACCCAGTTGCTCTTCTTCAACATATATGCCTGGCTCAATGGTAAAAACCATGCCTGGTTTTATTGGAGAGGTTCGGGTACCCAGATCATGTACGTCAACCCCTAGATGATGTGAGATGCCGTGATAAAGATATTTGCGATAAGCCCTGTTTTCTGGATCCTCATTTTTTACATCGGATTTACGCAATAACCCTAATTTCAAAAATTGCTGGGTAGCTTCCTCACCCACTTTATCCGTGTAATTCAAAATCGTAATTCCTGGCTTTAAAATGCTTTTTGCATAATTATGCAAATGAAGGCATGCGTTATAAATATTTTTTTGCCTGCGTGTAAACTTGCCACTTACCGGAACGGTTCTTGTCAAATCTGCACAGTAGCCACCATACTCTGCACCAAAATCCATTAATAACAACTCGCCGTCCTTACACACTTGATTGTTGGCAATATAATGTAAGGTACGGGCGCGATCTCCACTGGCAATGATACTATGATAGGCAGGTCCGGTAGCCCGTTGATTTAAGAAAGAGTGATAAATCTCCGCTTCAATTTCATACTCCATTACGCCTGGCCGGATAAATCCTAATAGTCTTCGAAACGTTTGCTCAGTAATATGAATTGCTTTTTCTAGTACTTCTACTTCGTAGGAAGTTTTAATCGCTCTTACCTCGCGCATGATTTTTGCAGCACGGCAGTACTGATGCAACGGATAGCGTTGTTGAATTTCATCGATAAAACGATATTCACGGCTTCGAATCAAACTAGCCTTACGATCATTTTCATTACTATCTAAACAAATCGTATCAGCCAAATGAATCCAAGTTTGCAAAAGCGCATCTATACTATCTAACCATACAACGGTCGAAATACCACTGATTGCCTGTGCTTCTTTCACCCGCAACTGACGACCATCCCATTTCTCTTTTAATTCATTGGGGCGCACCAACACCAACACCTCTCTGTATTTGGGATCCGGATTGTCGGGGAATAAAATCAGCATCGTGTCTTCCTGCTCAATACCACAGAGCCAAAACAAATCACTGTTTTGTTTAAAGGCATGCAAGGCATCTCCATTGGATGGAAAAGCGTCATTACTCCCAAAAATGGCAATGGTTTGAGCCGGTAATTCTTTTACAAAACGTTCTCTGTTCTGCTTGAATAGTTCGGGATTCAGTGGATGGTATTTCATGCAACAATGAATTGAGAGGCCTTTGAAGCGCCCGATGAGGAATAATTATTATTAGAAGAGACCGTATAAGGCTCCGTCTACTTTACTGATAATATCTCCTAGATCTTCTTCTCGCTCTGCAAACTTGTTCTTATCAACATCGATCACCAATAACTTTCCTTCTTTATAACCACCGATCCACTTGTTATAGTATTCGTTGAGTTTTTTAAGATAATCAAGACGAATATTCTCCTCGTAATCACGTCCTCTTTTTTGAATCTGGCCCACCAATGTAGGAACAGAAGCTTGCAAATAGATTAAGAGGTCGGGCGGTTGCACCAACGACTTGAGTGTCTGGAAAAAATTGTAGTAATTATCAAAATCACGTTTGCTCATCAACCCCATTTCATGAAGGTTAGGCGCAAAGATGTTTGCATCTTCATAAATAGTACGATCCTGAATTACTGTTTCCGTACCCTGCTGAATTTCCACCAACTGACGAAGGCGGCTATTTAAAAAGTACACTTGCAAATTGAAACTCCATCGGGGCATATCCTCATAAAAGTCCATGAGGTATGGATTATGGTCCACATCTTCAAAATGCGGAATCCATTTATAATGTTTACTAAGTAGCTCGGTCAACGTGGTTTTACCCGCTCCGATATTACCTGCTACTGCAATGTGTTTGGGTTTTTTTGCCTTTGCCATTCCGGTATCTGATGCCCTATTTTAGGTGGGGGTTAAAAGTAGGAAAAATCAGTAATAGTTAAGCCCCATTGCGCTCCTAACTTTCGTCATCGTTGCACGCGCACTTGCACGAGCTTTTTCAGCTCCGGCCTCCATTACCTGACGCAGGTAAGCAGCATTATTGCGGATACCTTCTGCCTTTTCACGAATGGGAGAAATAAACCGAATCATGTCTTCGGCCAGTTGTTTTTTCAAGTCACCATATCTGATCGTACAGTTGTTAAAAGCAGCCTCATAGCTCTCCACAACTGCTTGATCACTAACCAATCGCATCAACTGAAAAATATTCTCAATATAATCAGGCTTCACAGAATTAGGCGTAGTGGGTCCCGCATCCGTTTTGACCTTCATCACTTTTTTACGGATTCCTTCATCATCGTCAGAAAGATATAAAGTAGCCAGGTTGTTTTCACTCTTGCTCATTTTTCCAGCACCGTCCAAACTGGGAACTTTCACTAATTCACTTCCATAGTTGAATGCATGAGGCTCCGGAAAAATATTCCCATAGCGATGATTAAACCGTTGTACAAAATTGCGCGCCATTTCAAGGTGCTGTTCCTGATCTTTTCCCACTGGTACCAGCGCAGCACGATGAAGAATGATATCCGCAGTTTGTAATACTGGATAAGTAAGAAGTCCTGCATTCACATTTTCAGGATGCAGACGGGCCTTTTCTTTAAAAGTGACTGTTTTTTCCAACTCCCCTTTGTAGGCGAGCATATTTAAATACAAATACAACTCTGCTGTTTCTGGCACATGGCTTTGGCAATACAAGGCTACTTTTTCGGGATCCAAACCACAAGCGATATTTTCGGCCAGCACCCGATTCACATTTTCTTTTAGTTCACGCGTATCTGGATGTGTGGTTAATGAATGCAAATCGGCCACCATGAAAAAACAAGTATACTCCTCTTGCATACGTACATAATTACGCAGGGCCCCAAAGTAATTTCCCAGATGTAAAAACCCGGTGGGGCGTATACCGCTCATCACTATTTGCTTCTGCTTGTCCATTGGGGGCGAAGATAGCAAAAGGGATGAGTTATCTTTGTTTCCGCTAGTAAAAACAACATATGTCAAACCCAATTATTCATTTGGAGGAAATCAGAAAAAGCTACTTTATGGGCAAACATGAATTACCTGTGCTCAAAGGGCTTTCGCTGGATATTTTTAAAAATGAATATGTTGCGCTGATGGGGCCTTCTGGTTCTGGGAAAAGTACCCTGATGAATATCATTGGTTGTTTGGATACTCCTACTGATGGCCGTTATGTGCTGAACAATAATGATGTTAGTCAAATGGCTGACGATGCATTAGCAACGGTTCGTAATAAAGAAATTGGTTTCGTCTTTCAACAATTTAATCTACTACCCCGTTTAACAGCTGCTGAAAATGTAGCACTTCCTCTGGTTTACGCGGGTATGAAGAAAAAAGAAAGATTAGAGAAGGCCATGCGAATGTTGGAACTGGTTAAACTAACCGATCGTAGCCATCACCGTCCCAACGAATTATCGGGTGGGCAATGTCAACGCGTTGCCATTGCGCGAGCGCTCGTCAATGATCCCTCTTTGATTCTTGCAGATGAACCTACCGGCAATTTGGATAGTAAGACCTCTGCTGAAATCATGGAAATTTTTGAAGAGATCTATCAAAATGGAAATACAATAGTAGTAGTTACACACGAAGAGGATATAGCAAAGCACTCCCGTCGCATCATTCGCTTAAGAGATGGGATTATTGAAACCGATAAGCTTAACCCGCTATATAGTAACGCTCCCGCTCATGCCTGATTTTTTTAAAAGCAATTGAACCTTCGGACTTCGCCTTTGTTACAGTAAATTTGGGTCCTAAAACACGACCCTATTTTACATGGCATTTAAGATTTATACAAAAACAGGAGACAGCGGAACCACGTCGCTGATTGGAGGAACAAAAGTACCCAAGTCACATTTACGTATTGAAGCATATGGCACCGTCGATGAACTGAATTCGTATGTCGGACTCTGTCTGGATTTAATACCGGATGAAGCTGGCAAAAAAATTTTATCGGAAATACAAGACCGATTATTTACAATTGGCTCTTCACTTGCCTGTGATCCCGAAAAAGAGCCAGGCTTCGCACTCCCCGATCTTTTAGAAACAGATGTGGAATTATTGGAAAAAGAAATTGATCGGATGACTAGCGAGTTACCCGAAATGAAGAGCTTTATACTTCCTTCTGGCCATCCTACCGTTTCTCAATTACATATTTTAAGATGCATTTGTCGCAGAGCAGAGCGTTGTTGTGTACGAATGGGCTATGAAGGATTGTCCGTTGAGCCCCTAGTGATCATCTATTTAAACAGACTTAGTGATTATTTATTCGTACTGGCACGCTACACGGGTAAATTATTAAATGCCCCAGAGGTGCCCTGGAAACCACGTTTACAAAAATCCTAAATGATCTGTCCATCCCGCATGGACCAAACGCGATCACTTTTTGCTGCTAATTCTTCATTGTGGGTAACAATAAGAAAGCTTTGTCCCAGTTCATTTTTTAATGAAATAAATAACTGATGTAATTCTCGTGCATGCGCAGAATCCAAATTACCCGTAGGCTCGTCTGCTAATACAACAGAAGGCTTATTGATTAATGCCCTAGCCACCGCAACACGTTGCTGTTCTCCGCCTGATAGCTCTGAAGGCTTATGTGTAAGTCTGTTTTCCAACCCCATTTTTTTCAGCAGTTCAGTTGCCGCTTGTTTTACCTCATTCCTTTTTCGTCCGGCAATCCAAGCAGGAATTGAAACATTTTCTAACGCATTGAACTCCGGTAATAAATGATGAAACTGAAAAACAAATCCAATGTGTTTATTCCGAAAAGCAGCGAGTTGTTTCCCCTTTAAATTCGAAAAATCCGTTCCATTCATCGTGATTTGCCCTTTGTCGGGCGTATCCAGCGTACCTAAAATGTGGAGCAAGGTACTTTTGCCACAACCCGATGGTCCCACAATAGTAGCCAATTCTCCCTTTTGAAGGCTAATAGAGACCCCTTTCAACACCTCCAGTGCTCCAAATCTTTTATATAGTTCAGTGGCAATTAACACAGTTCAAAATCCAATACCCGAAACTATCAAAAACCAGCCAATTGTTGGGTTCGTAGAAAGGTTATTTGGAAAATAACCTAATCCAATTACATTTGCGCAAAATTGGACCTATGTTTTGGACACTTGAATTAGCCTCATTTTTGGAAGATGCGCCTTGGCCCGCAACAAAAGACGAGTTGATCGATTATGCGATTCGCTCAGGCGCACCCATTGAAGTTGTCGAAAACTTACAGGAACTGGAAGACGAAGGTGATGTATTCGAAACGATCGAAGACATCTGGCCTGACTATCCTACGCAGGATGACTTTTTATTTAATGAAGACGAATATTAATTTGTCTCTTATTTCTCCATCTTTTCGATAACAGTCTGTGTAACGCCGGTAAAGCTGAATCCACCATCATGGAATAGATTCTGCATGGTTACAAAGCGTGTCATATCACTAAACAACGTCACACAATAATTGGCACAGTCATCGGATCCTGCATTTCCTAACGGACTCATGGCCTCGGCGTAATTCATAAATCCATCAAAGCCTTTCACTCCACTTCCTGCAGTGGTGCGAGTGGGTGATTGAGAAACGGTATTGACGCGAACCTTACGTTTTACGCCGTAGTGATATCCAAAACTACGGGTTACACTTTCCAACAATGCTTTAGCATCTGCCATTTCGTTATAATCGGGAAATACCCGTTGTGCGGCGATATAGCTAAGCGCTACTACACTACCCCAATCATTTAGCGCGTCTACATCCCAGGCGGTACGCAATACGCGGTGTAAGCTCATCGCAGAAATATCCAGTGTCTTTGAATTCCACTCATAATTCATTTCTGTATAACTCTTTCCTTTTCGCACATTCAAACTCATTCCAATCGAGTGTAGCACAAAATCAATTTTTCCTCCAAAATGCTGCATGGATTGTTCAAATAGGTTTTTGAGATCATCCATATTTGTTACATCAGCCCCTATCACAGGTGCATTACCACAGGCTTCAGCAAGTTTATTGATCTCCCCCATGCGAAGCGCAACTGGTGCATTCGTCAAAACAATTTGAGCTCCTTCTTCATAACAACGAAGTGCTGTTCTCCAGGCAATCGAACGCTCATCCAGCGCCCCAAAAATGATCCCCTTTTTCCCTTTAAGCAATTGGTTGGACATAGTTATGATTTGAGTCGTAAAAGTAAGAAGATATTTGACTTCTACCCGTACTAACACACGTTCTTACTAAAGCGAACTATATTTACAAATATGGCTCACTACACCGTTATCACTGGAACGGGATGCTATATCCCACCGATTGTAAAAACAAACAAAGAGTTTGTTGGACAAACCTTTTATGCAGACGATGAAAAAATAATTGACGCACCCGGTGAGGAGGTTGTGCAGAAATTCAAAGAAATAACTGGAATTGCAGAAAGGCGATACGCAGAGGAAAAAACAACTGCTTCTGATATGGCTGTATGGGCAGCGCAACAAGCTATTACCGAAAGTGGAATTAATCCTGAGGAGCTTGACCAACTTATCGTAGCGCATAATTTTGGCAACGTCGTAAAAGGAACCATTCAAACAGACGTAATACCCGCGCTGGCCTCACGTGTTAAACATGAGCTGGGAATAAAAAATCCATCTTGCGTGGCTTACGACATCTTGTTTGGATGCCCAGGTTGGATTCAAGGTGTCATTCAAGCGGATGCTTTTATGAAAGCAGGTATTGCAAAAAAAGCACTGGTGATTGGAACAGAGACCCTCAGTAGAGTAGTCGATAAATTTGACCGCGACAGCATGATTTTTGCTGATGGCGCAGGCGCTGCGATTTTAGAATATCAGCCCGCTACCAAGGGTACCGCAGGAATACTTTCTGCCAGCGTACAAAGTCATTGTGTAGACGAAGCTTACTACCTTTTTTTCGGAAAAAGTAATAAACCCCAATCAGACGCAGACGTGCGCTATATCAAAATGAAAGGCCGTAAAGTGTATGAATATGCCATGCAAAATGTTCCAGCAGCCATGAAGGATTGTTTGGACAAGGCAGGGGTTTCTATCACAGAAGTTAAAAACGTTTTCCTCCACCAGGCTAATGAAAAAATGGATGAGGGGATTATCAAAAGACTTTTTAGGTTGTACGGCTTAAAAGATAGCCCCAAACATATCATGCCCATGAGTATTCATGAACTTGGAAACAGTTCGGTGGCAACGGTCCCCACCCTTTTTGACCAGGTTCGAAAAGGACATTGGAAAGAACATAAACTGCACCCGGGAGACATCGTCTTATTTGCTTCCGTTGGAGCCGGCATGAACATCAATGCGGTTTGTTACCGTATGTAATAGCAGGCCTTTCCATTATCTTCGCAAGCAGTAAATCTACAGGCGAAGATGACGATCTCCTACAAATGGTTATGTGATTATTTGCCCGTCAAACCGGACCCTCAGCAATTGAGTTCCATTCTTACTTCCATTGGGCTGGAGGTAGAAAGCATGCATCCCTATGAACAAGTAAAAGGAGGCCTCAATGGTTTGGTCATTGGAGAAGTTCTGTCCACACAAAAACATCCTAACGCAGATAAGCTCACGCTTACTAAAGTGAATATTGGCCAAGGGGAACCCCTCTCCATTGTGTGCGGAGCTCCAAATGTAGCTACTGGACAAAAAGTAGTAGTAGCCCCAGTGGGTACAACAATTTTTCCAACCAAGGGAGAGCCGCTCACTATGCGTGTTGCAAAAATCAGAGGAGAAGAAAGCCAAGGAATGATTTGTGCCGAAGATGAGATTGGGTTAGGAGAAAGTCATGCGGGCATCATGGTACTAAATTCCAATACAAAACCAGGTACATCTGCTGCAACGTATTTTGAATTATATGAAGACATCATCTATGAAATCGGCTTAACTCCCAACCGAATGGACGCGATGAGTCATTGGGGAGTAGCCCGCGATGTTTGTGCCTACTTGAGTCACCATGAAAATAAAGAGCTGACTCCTCTTCGTCCTGCATCACCTACCCTTACTAGTTCTGCTCAACAAGCACCGATTATCGTTCAAATTGAAAATGAGAAGGCCTGCCCCCGCTATTCAGGAATTTCCATGCAGGGCATACAGGTGGGCCCTTCGCCAAAGTGGATGCAACAACGGTTGCAAGCGATTGGCCTTCGTCCCATCAATAATATTGTGGATGTCACTAACTATGTTCAGCACGAAACAGGTCAGCCCTTACATGCTTTTGATGCTGCAGCTATTACCGGTAATAAAGTAATCGTTAAAAATCTTGCCTCTAACACTCCTTTCATCACCTTAGACGAAGTTGAAAGAAAATTACACGCCGACGATCTTATGATCTGTAATGCGACTGAAAGCATGTGCCTCGCAGGTGTATTTGGAGGGATTAAAAGTGGAGTAAAAGAAAACACGACTAGCCTCTTTTTAGAAAGCGCCTTTTTTGAAGGCATCTCTATACGCAAAACTTCATTTAGACATGGATTGCGCACCGATGCCGCTACTCGATTTGAAAAAGGCACCGATATCAGTGCCACGGTAACTGTATTGGAAAGAGCTGTTCAGTTAATTCAGGAAACGGCTGGAGGGCAGATTAGCGGACCCTTGATTGATCACTATCCGCATCCCGCTTCTAAAAAACAAGTAACCGTCAAATGGTCTTTCTTGACCCGACTGAGTGGCAAAAATTATACGCCAACCGCTGTCAAGAAAATACTGATTAGGTTAGGCTTTGATTGGCTAAAGGAATCAGCTGAACAATTTGTTGTGGCGGTTCCTTATCACAAAACAGATATCAGTATGTCCGCCGATATCGTAGAAGAAATTGTCCGAATCGATGGCTTGGATAATATCGAAATTCCTTCGCATATTCAGCTGACTCCTTCATCAGGACAAAACGAATGGCGTGAGCAACTTCGCGAAAAAACTGCCAACCAACTAGCCGGTATGGGGTATCAGGAAATGATGACAAACTCCATTACCAATGCAACTTATTATTCTTCGCAGGACCAGCAAACGCTGGTTACCATGATTAATAGCCTAAGTGCGGAGCTGAATTGTCTTCGTCCTTCATTATTAGAAACCGCCTTAGAAGTAGTTGCGCACAATTTGAATCACCGCAATCTGAATTTGCGATTATTTGAATTGGGAAAAATTTATAGCCGCACCAGCGATCAGGTGTACCAAGAATCTGACAGACTCTGTGTAGTGCTAACAGGTGAAAAACAAGAAACAAGTTGGAGACAACAGACTCAGTCTACTGATTTCTATACACTGAAAGGAGCCATTGATGCGATGATTACCGGATTAGGATTAGCAGCAAAAACCAGTGAAATCACGCTTGAAAAATTCGCTGCATGTGTAGAATGGACCATAGGAAAACAAAGTGTCGGATATGGTGGAATGGTTTCTACTGCACTTTTATCTAAAATGGGTATCAAACAACCCGTTTTTTTTGCAGAACTAAACTGGATTGCCTTAACTGAGCAATTTCAAAACCGAGCCGTAAAGATTCAAGAAATTCCTAGGTTCCCCGCTGTACAAAGAGATTTAGCGCTTGTGGCACCGCGTACCCTAAAATGGGAAGCTATCGCCCACACTGTGCAAAAGATCCGGATTCAAACATTACAGGATATCAAACTCTTTGATATATTCGAAAGTGACAAGTTAGGAAAGGATAAAAAATCGATGGCGGTCAACTTTACCTTTCAGGACAAAGAAAAAACGCTCACCGATAAAGAAATTGAAGGCTGGATGCATTCAATCCTTACCACACTTGAAAAAGAATTATCCGTTACTATCAGAAAATGAGTACCCTCCAACAAGACCTGCAGCGACTGGAAGAAAAATTGCAGCAATTAATCCAGTTACAACAAACCTTGCACACTGAAAAAGAAAACCTGCAAGCTGCCCTACGTAAAGCAGAAGTTGAAAAAACAACATGGCAACAAAAAGCTGAAAGCACAGAACAACAACTACATGGTTTAAAGCTTAATCAGAAAAATCTGAATGAGTCGGACCGAAAAGAAATGGAGAAAAAAATCAACCAATACATCCGCGAAATCGATCGCTGTATTACACAGCTTGGAGAATAAATCATGAGTGAACTACTTCCATTATCAGCCGTAATTGGCGACCGCACCTACCGAATAAAGGTAGAGCCCACAGACGAAGCTGCTGTTCGCCAAACATTAAAACTAATCAATGACAAAATAGTGGAACTAAAATCCATCTATGTTGGAAAAGACATGCAGGATTATATTTCGATGACCCTTCTATGGTTTGCCACACAACCTACTCAAACTGCAAGCACTACTGATGATAGTGAAATCAAAAAAGGAATACAACTGCTCGAACAGTTGGTTGATGCAGAATTAAAACAACGCTGAGCTTATTTATTTAATAGCTCCTGCATTTTCTTAACCAACGCTTCGCCTCTTAAATTTTTCGCAATGATTTTTCCTTGCGGATCTAGTAATAAATTCTGGGGAATAGCCTGAATGCCGTATTGTTTAGCAACCGCATTATTCCAGAATTTCAAATCACTCACATGTGTCCAGGTTAGCTGATCGTCATGAATAGCTTTCATCCATTTGTCTTTTTGTCCTTCGCGATCCAAGGAGACACCTAACACATAAAAATTATTACCCTTGTATTGATTAAAAACTTTTACCACATTAGGATTCTCTTGTCTGCATGGCCCGCACCAACTGGCCCAAAAATCAATCAATACATATTTGCCGCGTAAAGAAGAAAGTTGAACGGGCTGGTCGAGTGTGTCATTTTGTGTAAAGTCGGGTGCGATACGACCAACACCAGTTTTTTTTGCAGTTTCCAATCGATCCTTGAAAGCCACCGCCGATGGATAAGTCCGAATTGTTTCAGACAATCCCTCGTAGAGAGGCTCTATTTTTTCAGGATTAATATCATATCCTGCATATTGTTGTAACGCATAAAAAGCAACTGGAGAATTTGATTCAGTTTTAGCGAAAGGCGCTAAAACAGATTCTTTCATCGCTTCATCCAAACTATCGATCTTAGCTTCTACACGATCGCGGGTTGCAGCATCCTTTGCTGCGTTCGCCTTCGCATAATCTTGATAAAGTCCCTTCATTTGGTCTTCATAAGGCTTCAACCCCGCTTGAAGACGCAAATACGCTTCATGATTTTTTGAGCCCTTTACGGTACCATTACTAAAAGAGTCAACTGAATGGATGCGAATTTTTCCAGGTCCTGCATAAAACACAAAGTAGTCCCTGTTCTGTGCCATGGAGCCTGATCCCAATGGAACGGCCTGTTTGGCTTTTGCTGCATCTTTCAACACAGGAAACTTAACTCGCAAACGCAATAAATCTGGCTCATCCAACTGGACAGAAAAAGAGTAGACTCCCTCAGCAATTTTACAGCTATCCGTAACAAAAGCTCCACCCACTTTATGGTATAAATAAACCCACTCGGGTTCCGTTTTAAAATTTTTCAAATCGCCTTTGATAGACAGAGACTTAGTCTTATCCTGAGCCTTTACAAAAAAAGGCAACAAAAAGGCTGCAAAAAGGAGTATACGCATAAGGTAAATTAAGGGGACCAATATACGCATCTTTCCGTACCTTTGTATCCCACATAATTGTGGAACAAGCATTGTGAAACACTTAAATCAAAAATTCAATGGATCCCAATATATTGTACGCCTTAATTGGCGTAGCCGCTGGAGGAATTGGCCTCCTGGCAGGTCGCGTCTTCTTTTCGAAGGGAAGCCGTAAGCAGATCGAAGGGGCTGAAATTCAAGCACAAACGATTTTAAAGGAAGCAGAACTCAGAGCCGAAACCGTCCGGAAGGAAAAGGAATTGCAGGCGAAAGAGCGCTTTGTTCAGTTAAAAGCTGAGCACGAGAAAGAGGTGCTGGAAAAAACGCGTAAGATCAATGATTCTGAAAACAGAGCCCGACAAAAAGAGCAATCGGTCAACCAGAAGGAAAATAACCTGGACAAGCAGATCAAGGAAAATGAGACGATCAAGGAAAATCTGAATCGTCAAATCGAGTTGGTCAATATCAAAAGAACAGAGCTGGAGAAGCACCAGGAAGAACACATTCGCCGTCTTGAAAAAATTTCTAACCTTTCTGCTGACGACGCTCGTGCGCAATTGATCGAAAGCTTACGTAACGAAACGCAGACCAAGGCCCTGGCACTTCAACAGGAAATTATCGAAGAAGCCAAGCAAAAAGCGCAAAAAGAGGCCAGAAAAATTATTATTCAAACCATTCAGCGTACTGCTGCGGAGCAGGCGATTGAAAATTCAATCACAGTATTCAATCTGGAAAGTGATGAAATCAAAGGCCAGATCATTGGCCGGGAAGGTCGAAACATTCGTGCTATTGAAGCCGCTACCGGAGTGGACCTCATTGTAGATGACACCCCGGAGGCAATCCTGTTGTCCAGCTTTGACCCCCTTCGCCGTGAAATTGCCCGACTCAGTTTACAAAGACTGGTCAGTGATGGACGTATTCACCCCGCCCGAATTGAAGAAGTGGTAGAAAAGACAAAAAAGCAGATAGAAGAACAGGTCATGGAAATTGGTGAGCGCACCGTTATTGAGCTTGGTATTCATGGTCTGCATAAAGAACTTATCAGAATGGTCGGAAGAATGCGTTTCCGCTCTTCCTATGGCCAGAATCTACTTATGCATAGCCGTGAAACAGCCAATTTGTGTGCGACCATGGCTGCAGAATTGGGACTGAACCCTAAGCTGGCCAAACGAGCTGGTTTATTGCATGATATTGGAAAAGTACCGGATGAGGAAAGCGAATTAAGCCACGCCCTGTTAGGTGCCAAATTAGCTGAGAAATACGGTGAAAATCCTGCCGTGGTTAATGCCATTGGGGCACACCACGACGAAATGGAAATGCAATACGTGATATCTCCCATTATTCAGGCCTGCGACGCCATTTCTGGTGCCCGTCCTGGAGCAAGGAGAGAAATCATGCAACAGTATTTGCAGCGTATCAAAGACCTGGAAAACCTGGCAATGTCCTACAATGGAGTTGAGAAGGCCTACGCCATCCAAGCGGGTCGTGAGCTACGGGTGATTGTAGAAGCCGAAAAGGTCAGCGACCAGGAATCGGACCGACTTTCCTTTGAAATAGCCCAAAAAATCCAAACGGAGATGACTTTCCCTGGCCAAATTAAGGTGACAGTTATCCGCGAAAAAAGAGCGGTAAATGTTGCCCGATAGGGTGATTTTCACTAACTTTGCCGTCCTTAAAACTTTTGACATGAACGCCATTGCCTTTGTACATGAGCAGCTGACGGCTAAAAAAGACTTCCCGGCCTTCAAACCCGGCGATAATATTACCGTCAATTACAAGATCATTGAGGGAAACAAGGAGCGTATCCAGTCCTTCAAAGGCGATGTGATCAAAAAACAGGGAACTGGGCATACGGCCAGCTTTACCGTTCGTAAAATTTCGGATGGTGTAGGTGTGGAAAGAGTATTCCCAATCTTTTCCCCCAATATAGATTCTATCGAATTGAATAAAACCGGTCAAATACGTCGTGCTAAACTTTTCTATCAGCGTAAGCGTAGTGGCAAGAGCGCACGTATCCGTGAAAAGAGAATGGCGGTTAGCGAATCAGCTAAATCTTAATGAACAGCGACCTGTTAAAAAATCCCGACTCTTTAACAAGTCGGGATTTTTTTATACCGTTACCTTTCTTGTATCCTATCTTTACAAAACAACTCCCGACTATGACAAATCCTATTTTACTCGGAATGCTTGGCACCAATGAAATCATCATCATTCTTGTGATTGTACTACTTATGTTTGGAGGTCGTAAAATTCCTGAATTGATGAAAGGCCTTGGAAAAGGAGTTCGCGAATTCAACGATGCCAAGAATAACGTGAAAAAAGAAATCGAAGAGAGCGCTAATGATGTTACCCGCTCTACTAAAGACTAATCTCTTTTTTTCGAAAAGTTGCGTACCCCCCAACTGGAGTTTCACAAAGGGATTTCTTGCTCCGATTGGCTTCTTGTTATTTTTGTCAACCTCCATTGCCCAAATAGGGCCCCGGGGTTTCAATACACTTTTTGACACGACCAGTTGGCAAAATCCGTCTGGTGTAAAGTTGAATCCACAAGCCATCTCCTTTGTAGAGTCCTATATGAATCGTTATGGAAATGGACTTCAAAAAATGAAGGATTGGGGTCTTCCGTATTTTAATATGATGGATCAAGTATTAACTGAAGCCGGTTTACCCGGACAGTTAAAATACCTGGCTGTAATTGAATCTGGACTGCGTTCCACTGCACAGTCATGGGCAGGGGCAGTGGGTCCCTGGCAATTTATGCCGGCCACAGGGCGTCGCTATGGACTAAAAATTACGCCCGCATTGGATGAACGGATGGAGTATATAAAAAGCACAAAAGCCGCAACCCGTTACCTAAAGGATCTCTTTACACAATTTCAGGACTGGCTGTTGGTGATTGCAGCATACAATGGTGGAGAAGGGGCTGTAGCGCGTGCAATTCAACGCAGTCAAAGTCGCGATTTTTGGAAACTGCAATATTACTTACCGGCAGAATCCATGAACCATGTAAAAAAATTTATTGCCACGCATTATGTATTTGAAGGAAATGGAGGCATAACTACACTTACAAAACAAGAGAGACAAACCCAGCAAGAAAAGTTGCAACTTCCGCTTACCACAGAAGAGCTGGCACAAACCACAACAATCCTATTGCGGGGTCGCTATAAAAAAGAAGCGATTTTAAAATACACGGAAACGGAACCTCAAGAGTTTCGTCGCTTTAATCCCTCCTTTGATGAGACGATATCTATGAAGGGCGAATACACACTACGCCTTTCGCATGCCTGCATGCAAGTGTTTGTAGAAAAAAAGGAAATGATTTTGGAAGAAAGTCTTCAGTTATTGCTAAAAGGAAAATAAAATAAGGAGCGATTGCCTACGCATTAAAAATCCTCTTCCTCGTCAAATCCTTTATCGTTAAAAAGATCATCCTCTCCAAACTCATCCTCATCTAGTTTAAAGTCATCTTCCTCTTCCCCTTTTTTGGCAGGACCTTTTTTCCCTTTTGATTTAGGTAAATCAAATTCCTCAAAATCAGGATCCCAATTATCTTCTTCCTCCTGTTTTTCCCAATCATCTGCTACCTCCTCTTCATCCTCATCTTCCTTACTCTTTTTGGGCATTGAAGAATCTTTTGCAGCAATTCTTGCAGTAGGTTTTTCTGTACGCTTTTTTACCTTTTCTGGTTTGATAGCCATAGCTGGACCGGATTAGTAATGTAAATTTTCAGCGAAGTTTTTAAATCGCCAAATTTTTTGAAATTCTTTTTTTGATAAGAAAAATAAAATCAGGGTACAAGCACCAATTGATCCCGACCAGGACCATTGGAAATATATTTCACCTCCACGCCCAGATACTTATTAATAAAATCTACATATGTTTTCATTGCAACAGGAAGGGACGCAAAATCTTTACATGCACTCGTTGTTTGATTCCACCCTGTAAATTTTTTCCAAACCGGTACAGGTTGCGCGCGCTCTAGTTGATATGGAATTTCAGTGGTTTCTTTTCCATTAACCTCGTAGGCAGTACAAACGGATAATTCTGCAAATGTATCCAGCACATCCGCTTTAGTCATTACCAATTTTGTAACCCCATTGATCATACAGGCATAACGTAGGGCTACCAGATCAATCCATCCACAACGACGGGGGCGTCCGGTTGTAGCACCAAATTCATTTCCAACACGGCGAAGCTCCTCTCCCGTTTCATTTTCTAATTCCGTAGGAAATGGACCACTTCCCACCCGGGTACAATAGGCCTTAGTCACCCCAATCACTTCTCCAATTTGGTTGGGCGCCACTCCTAAACCATTGCAAACACCCGCTGCAATAGTATTGGAGGACGTAACAAAAGGAAAAGTTCCAAAGTCAATATCTAACATGCTTCCTTGTGCACCCTCTGCCAAAATTTTTTGACCCGCCTTTATCTTCTCGTTGATGAAATACTCGCCATTCACAATATTAAGTCCGCGCAAAAACTCAAGGGCCTCAAAAAATTCTTCTTCCCAGGCGCTAATGTCTTCCTGAAAACCATAGCTATCTAATAAGCGCTGGTGCTTCAAACGAAGTTTGATGTATTGGGTAGTGAAATTCTTATCTAGTAAATCGCCTACGCGTAATCCATTGCGACCTGTCTTATCCATATAAGCAGGGCCAATTCCTTTTAAGGTTGAACCAATCTTTTGATTTCCTTTGGAAAGTTCTGCTGCCTTATCTAGGGCGCGATGTGTAGGAACAATCAAATGTGTTCGGTCGGCAATGAATAAATTCTTTTTAACATCCACTCCAAACGCAGCAACACTTTCGCATTCACGTTTAAGTGTTACAGGATCGAGCACCACACCATTCCCTATCAAATTGACAATCCCTAGATGGAAAATTCCAGAGGGAATCTGGTGTAACACCAACTTTTTGTCATTTACATATAAAGTGTGCCCTGCATTGGGTCCGCCCTGAAAGCGAGCTACCACTTTATAATCTTTCGCAAAAAAATCAACGATTTTTCCTTTTCCTTCGTCGCCCCATTGGAGGCCCAGAATTACGTCAACCATGTTAGTAGAATATGCGCCGCGAAAATAGGCCTATTTGATCAGCATTATGGAGCCTTTTTTCGTAATTATACGATCATCTTTGGTCAGCCCCTCAATCATCCAGATATAAATTCCCTCGGGCTGTAGCTGTCCACCAATCGTGCCATCCCACCCGTCATTCATCTTTTTAGTTTGGAACACGATCTGCCCCCACCGGTTAAACACCCTGAAATAATTATAGCTTTTCATTCCCACAGGAAACGGTGTGAAACGATCGTTTTTGCCGTCACCATTGGGTGTAAATCCAGTAGGCACATATATATCCGGACCCTTATAGACCCGAACATTAACAAACGCCTCTCCTTTACAACCTGCGATAGTGGACGCAACAACCTTGTAACGCACATCCGATCCAATAGCACCAATTGTTACAGTAGGATTGGGCACTATCGAATTGCTTAATCCCACAGAGGGAGTCCAGGTATAAAAGGTAACATCTGGATCATTAGGAACGGCCAATAAAGTGAACTGATCACCCGGGTATCCGATCGTATCTGCCGGGTAGGTTAATACTTGAATGGGAGGTGTAACATCAATCCAAACAGTATCAGTAGTAAGCCCGGCACATCCATTGGCATCAGAAAGTATACTTAATACGTAAAAGACATCTCGATCCGGCGTAGAGACGGCATTGGGCAGCGACGCATTGTTCAAATAAGTTGAAGGCGCCCATTGGTAAACAGTACCGCCCGACCCTTGCAGTGTTACTGATTGACCATAACAAATTACTCTATCTGACCCTGCATTAGGAATAGGTGCTGCATTAACGCGCACCACTACAGTGTCACGGGTTACACATCTTCCCAATGTAATCGTCACAATGTATTGCGTAGTGGTAATAGGAGAAGCGATTGGGTTTGAAATGTTCACCGCATTCAAGCCGGTTGCGGGAGTCCAATCATATTGCAATCCATTTGAACCAACATTCAACTGGGTAGATCTGCTTTCACAAATAGTTACATCGGTTTGTGGCGTGAATGTTAGATCATTGGTAAGACCTACTACAGCAGTGGTTGTGTAGATACAATTCAACGCATCTTTAACACTGACTGTGTAAGTTCCCGGTGCCACATTATAAGTGCCACTATTTTGCCAGTTAACACCGCCGTCAATTGAATAGCCGAATGTACCATTACCACCCGAAGCCGTGATAGTAAGTCCGCCGTCAGAACCACCATTACAAGAAGCATTGGTAGTTGCAACCGTAGCAGTTAGTGCAGCCGGTTCTGTGATTGTTATAGGAGCAGTTGTGATACAACTGTTCGCATCTTTTATTGATAAAGTGTATGCACCAGCAGCCAAACTAAAAGTGGTAGCAGATTGCCAACTTGTACCATCTACACTAAATTGATAGGGAGCCGTTCCTCCAGCAGTGTTAATAGTTAAAGTTCCGTTCGATTGTCCATTACAGACAACAGGGACTGTGTTAGTAGTTGTCACCATTGCGGTAGGTTCTGTAACCACCACAGAAGTAGTTCCCTGACAACCGGCACTTTCTCTGAACCGAATGGTATGTGTACCCGCTGGCACTCCGCTAAATTGATTGCTGTTTTGCCAGGTCACTCCATCTAACGAATATTGGTAAGGAGGAGTACCTACTGTTGGAGCAACAACAGTCAACGTACCAGTGCTTCCTCCATTACACAAAACGGGAGTTGAACTTGCAGTAGTTGTTAATGCAGGACCCGTAGTTACTGATACAATGGAGGGACTACTTACACATCCGATTGCATCTTTTACTAACAGTGAATGATTCCCCGAAGAAAGACCTGTAAATGTATAGGGAACTGTGCCCGCTGTGAATGGTCCTCCATCAATTGAAAACTGGAAAGGTGCAGTACCACTCGATGGTGTAACAGTCAACGTACCATTTACTGCCCCCTCACAAGTGGTAGCCGCTGCATTAAAGCTGGCTGTTATGGCAGGGCCAGCCGCGACTGTGATTGTACGTGATAATTGACATCCCAGATTATCCCGAATGACCACTGTATGTGATCCAGAAGTGATATTTGAAAAAGTGAAAGGACTGGTTCCACTTTGAATAATGCCACCATCTAATTGAAAGGTAAAGGGTGCAGTACCAGCAGTGGTATTAATTGTGATAGATCCATTGGTGGCAGTGGGACAGGATGTAGCAGCTGAAGTAGTAGTAGCTGCAACACCTGCACCCACCGCAACATTCACGGTAAGTGGCCCCGATGCACAACTCGTAGCTAAATCAGTAACAACGACTGTATGATTTCCTGCCGTAACATTATTGAAAGTGAATGGCAATGTTCCTTGTATGGCGGCATTTGCGTCTAACTTAAAAGTATGTGGCCCTGCCCCGGCAGCCGTTGAAATTGTGATAGAACCATTATTAACTCCCGTACATGCAGTAGGTGCAGCTGCAACTGTGGTGGCAAGATTACCAGCAGAAGCTACAGTAACGGATAACGTGATGTTGCAAGCCCCGGGTGCATCTCTTACGGTAACCGTATAAGCACCCGCAGCCAACCCATTAAATGTATTGCTCGTTTGCCAAGTTGTTCCTCCATCAATTGAGTATTGGTAAGGAGCTGTTCCACCAGTTGGTGTGCCTATTGTAATAATTCCATTATTATTTCCACAGGAGGCTGCGTTAGGAGTAGCCGTTGCAGCAAGTCCGGCAGACCGGTTAACGCGCACCGTATCCGTTCCAAAAATTTCAATGGTGGGATCATCAGATTTTTCAAAAACCGAACGAATCACAAAATTGGTAATAACTCCAGCAGGAGGACAAATGTTTGGAAAAGCTACTTCGAGGTTTCCATTTCCCAAATTGGTTGTTGCGGCAGGAAGTACCGTTGCAACGATGGCTCCTGTGTTATCTAAGAGCTCAACTCTTTTCAATAATGAGGGACCTGCATTGGGAACAAATCTCCAGCTTTCATTCATATTCAAAGTACCCCAGCTTGGGCCCAACGCAGTTCTGCCTGGAGCCATCATTCCATTGGTACGATCCCAATCTTGTATACCAATAATTGCACGACCACTGTTCCAACCGGGACAAATTTGCTTACTGAAAACTAATACCTCAATTACGTTGAGTGACTCGTATAAGACAATTTGATGCGTATTTTGATCAAACGTGGTGCAGGAGAATAATCGAACCTGATTAAAGCTCAACACCCATCTGCGATGAGGAGCAGTTCCAAAAACCTGGTATTGAATTCTCTGGTTAGGTTGACTGGTAGTGGGATACAAATCGTGATTAGGTCCCATTACTGTTGCCCGATCGTAACTAGCACTGGGTAAGTTGGCAGGAATGCTCCAGGCAGCATATAAACCCGCTCTGGATGCATCAAACGTTAAATAGCCATTAGTGCTTGCCGCCAACGTATTATAGACAGTTCCATAAAATGAGAAGGGGAAACCAATAGTTACCAATGAAGAGTACGTATCGTCGATTGTCAAATTTGTTGGAGTACCCTGCGGATCATTGGGTGCAACATATACAGGGAAACAACCTGGTGTGGTACTTGCGGGGTTAATAGTATAAGAAGAAGTTTGCTTTCGAATGTCAGGCACTATTCCTTTTAAAGTAAAGCAAAAGTTAGCAGGGCAACCTGGCACCAATGTATCACGGGTGCAATTCAGTGAAAAGCTCTGCGCCTGTGAGAAACTAACCAGGAACAGGAGGGAAAAAAACAGTAATAAACGACTAACTGCTTGAATCATTTCAGGCAAATTGAATGTGTGGTTTTGAACCGTTCAAGTTAAGAAGAATAACAGAAATTACCCAGGAATATCCTCCATATCGTACCGCTCCACTGACTCAACCCCAGGTAGATTTAAAAGCGCCTGTACTAATTTCTCCAGCTCATCCTTATCATGTACATACAAATGAATGTTACCCTGAAAGAGCCCCTCCTTAGCCTCAATTGTTAAGGCTGAAATATTGATTTTCAACTCGGCACTGATCAGATTCGTAATCATACTCACTACCCCTACATCATCCAACCCGATAATTTTGATTCCAGTCAAAAAGGAAATTTCTTTATTCTTAGCCCATTTGGTTTTTACCACGCGATGGCTATAACTCGCCAATAACTTAGCCGCATTGGGGCAGTTGGTCCGGTGGATGGTCAAACCCTTTCCGGTTGTTACAAAACCGAATACGTCATCTCCAGGGATGGGTTTGCAGCAATTAGCCAAATTGTAAACCACTTTATCACTCCGTTCACCGAAAATGATGAGTTCTGTATCTTTTTTGGGAAGTTGATGGTAAGGAGTGATTTCCGGTTTATCTGCAATAGTGGTAACCGATTTGACTGGCCGAGGTGCCTCTATTCGATCACCTACTACTTTAAATGATTTGAGTTCTTTTAAGTCAATTTCTTTAATGGAAATACTGTAAAATAAATCCAGGTTAGAACCCGCCTTATACCATTGCACCAGTTCTTCAATGTTATTTTGAGAAAATGCAGCTCCCATTCCTTCGAGTTTTCGCTGCAGTGTATACTTTCCCTCTTCAGCAATTTTTCTCTTTTCATCTTTCAATGCATCGCGGATACGGCCTTTTGCCTTTGAAGTCACCACAAAATTGAGCCAGTCTTCAGAAGCCTTTTGCTTATTACTAGTGATAATCTCTACCTGATCTCCACTTTGAAGTTTGTGGCTGATGGGAACCAATTTATGATTGACTTTGGCACCAATTGTTTTAACACCAATAGCGCTGTGTATTGAAAAAGCAAAATCTAGCGCCGTAGAACCCACCGGCAACATCTTCACATCACCCTTTGGCGTGTAGATATAAATTTCTTCTGCTAAAAAACTAGTTTTAAAATCCTGCAAAAAATCGATGCTATCCGTTTCCTGGTTGGTGATCACTTCACGGATTTGCTGAAACCATTTATCAAAACGACTTTCATCTTGAGTGTCTTCTTTGTACTTCCAATGCGCTGCTAACCCTTTTTCTGCAATTTCATTCATGCGCTCAGAACGAATCTGCACTTCCACCCACCTTCCTTGTGGCCCCATCACAGTGGTATGCAATGCTTCATATCCATTGGCCTTGGGATTACTCAACCAATCACGCAATCGCTCCGGCGACGGGCTATATTCATCGGTAATCAATGAATAAACTTTCCAGCACTCCTCTTTTTCTTTTTCAGGTGCTGATTCTAAAATGACACGGATTGCAAACAGATCATATACTTCTTCAAACTCCACTCCTTTCTTTTTCATTTTATTCCAAATGGAGTGGATGCTCTTAGGACGGCCATAAATTTCTCCCTTGATCTCAGACTTCTCAAGCTTTTCTTTAATAGGTCGAATAAAATCATTGATAAAACGTGTACGATCCTTTTTGGTTTCTGCCAGCTTACGTGCGATCTCCCGATAGGTTTCTGGCTCCATGTATTTCATAGCCAGATCTTCCATCTCTGTTTTGATGGAGTACAGCCCCATACGGTGTGCAAGCGGGGCATAAATAAATATGGTTTCTGAAGCAATCTTTAATTGCTTTTCCCGCTTCATTACATCCAGCGTACGCATGTTATGCAAACGATCCGACAACTTAATTAAAATCACGCGTGGATCATCCGTCAGCGTTAGTAATATTTTTTTGAAATTCTCAGCTTGCTGTGAAGCATTCACGTCAATCACATTGGCAATCTTAGTAAGGCCATCCACAATGCGGCTGATCTCTTCGCCAAATTCACGACGGATATCATCGAGTGCAATATCCGTATCCTCTACCGTATCATGTAACAATGCACAAAGAGTAGATCGAACCCCCAGTCCAATCTCTTCAACGCAAATTTTTGCAACAGCAATGGGATGTAAAATATAAGGCTCCCCTGTTTTTCTGCGCATGGTTTCGTGGGCTTCGGCAGCCATCTCAAAAGCTCTACGCAATAATTCTTTATCCCCCGGCTTTAAGCGAGATTTTAATACCCGCAAAAGTGAACGGTATTCGCGAAGAATGAGTTTTTTTTCCTCTTCTGCCGATAGATTATACTTAGGTATTTGCTCGAGCGCCTCCATGGATTACGAATTTACAAATTTAAATCCAGCGAAAGCGATACGATAAGAGCTGCGAACCTACTTTAGAAACTGATAACGCAAAATCACTTCGTGTGCGTTGGGTCCTTTGTCAAAAACACTCAAAGGCGTGGAGTAAATATCAAATGAATAGCCAAGTGTCAATTTCTTTTGCACTTTCACACCAGCAGAAAGCATCCAGCTTTGACGTGCACGCACCGAGAGTCCCCACCAAAATAGTTCACGATGTTCTATCCGCGCACCCGCCTGTATTTCTGTAGGTGCGTTTGGTAAATAGATAACCAGAAAGTTTGGAATAACCGTCGTGTTGGCGTCTACTTTCCAATTGTAGGAACCATGTAGATAAAAATGCCGGTATAAGCGAGCTTCCTCAGTTCTACTGAGTGAACCAGAATAAAAGTCAAGCTTTGATTGAATCAACTGACTCACTGAGGCGCCCACTTGAAATTTTTTAGAGGTATACGCTACGCCCAATCCTGCATCTCCTTTAAAACGATTTGTTGCACCGCCCATTACTGGGTCGTTCCCGATGGATTCGATGAGCATTGCTTTATCAATGGCGAATTGTTGAAATCTTGCTTCTAGTCCCACTGAAAATATTCCTCCCTTCTGAAGTGGAATATGATACGCGTATGAAGTTTGAATTCCTTTTCGACTCGTTGGTCCAGTAACGTCACTATAGAGATATCCCCCCACCCCAATTTTGGCTTTCTCTAAATACGTTGAACCGAATAGTAGTGCTGTAGTAGGACTTCCTTCAATACCACTCCACATACTACGATAAGTAGCTCCCATTAATGTTTGACCACCAACCCCTGCTACCGCCGGATTATGCAAGTTTCCCTGCAAATCATAGAGCGAGGAGTTCATCAGCTGCTGTGCGGAAACAGTTAGAGAGATTGAGCAAGAAAAAAATAGAATAAGCTTTTTCATGTGTTGCAGTTAAAATTGATCAACGAAGAATAGTCAGATTACCAGTTCTGGTTTCCACCTTGCTATTGATAAGCTGGAAACTGATTACATAGTAATAGGTGCCATCCGGTAATACTTTTCCGTTGTAGGTACCATCCCAGGTATTCTTATAGTTAAGATCCTCAAACACTTTAGCCCCATAGCGATTATATACCTGCACTTTTGCTTTTGTCAAGCAATTTCCATTGGTGATCAACCAACGGTCATTCACCCCATCTCCATTGGGAGTAAATGCATTCATTGGCTTAATACAATAAGGAACCACTGTTAAGGTCATATCATCTGTTGCTATACAACCCTGATTGGTGGTTACACGAAGTGTATACGTTGTTGTGGTCACTGGGTTTGCTGATGGATTTAAAATGGCAGGATTTGTGAGCGCAGTTGATGGGGTCCATAAATAAGTTCCCGCAGAGCCTGAACCCTGCATCGGATAAACATCACCAGCAATAATTATCGCATCTGCTCCGGCATTTGCTGTTGCGCCCGGGAAAATGGTAATATTCATTGTTTGGCGCGTTGAACAAGTACCCAATCTTGCTTCCAATGTATAAGCTGTAGTTGTGGCAGGGGCAAATACTGGATTTGCAATAGAAGGATTACTGACGCCCGAGGTTGGCGTCCAGCTAAAAGCTGTTCCATTGGTTGTAACAGTTGGAGTAAATGAATTACCAAAACAAATACTTGTTCCGCTAATAGGATTAAGCGTAAGATTATTTGTGAAAGTGATTGTTACTGCAGTTGTGGCAGAACAAGTAGTAACAGGATTTCTGGTTACCACATTATAGTTACCGCCTGCAAGTCCGGTAAAGGTGTTGGAAGACTGCCAGGTAGTTCCGCCATTGATACTATACTCATAGGGAGGATTACCACCACCACTGGCTGTAATTGTGATAGTACCGGTAGTTGTACAATTAGCATCCGTTTTTGCAATGGTTTGCACCAATGTATTTGAAAGAGCAAGTGTAATAGGCTGCGGACCAGAAGAACAGTTATTTACATCTTTAACAATTACATTATACGTACCTCCACCAAGTCCTGTAAAGGTGTTAGAAGATTGCCAAGTTGTTCCGCCATTAATACTATACTGGTAGGGTGCGGTACCTCCTTGTGCCGTAACGGTGATACTTCCGTTTGGCGCACAATTAGGATCTGTTTTTGCTACTGCTGCACTAGGACCAACTTTTTTTACAAAGACAGTATCCGTAAAATTTATATCGTTCACAGGATTGTTACAATCCCCGTATGTTACCTGAACAACATATGCTGTACTATCAGCAGTGGGGCAAACGTTTTGGAAATTTAAATTCAACACACCCGCGGTAGATCCAGAAGAAGTGTCGGCCGTAGCCACCTGCGTACCATTCACTAATAATTTGGCTGATTTAAAACGAGGAGTAGATCCGTTAGGAATAAATCGGTAACACTCATTCATACCCGTAGAACCCCATTGTGTAGCGTTTTTACCTGCAGGGGCAACCGCTTGTGTGCGCGTACCATCTTGCATTCCCAAAATAGCGAGTCCGCTATTCCAACCCGTACAAATTGGTTTATCCTGAATATATACCTCCACAATTCCAGTTCCTTCATATAAAACCATCTGATGTGTAGCACGCTGACTTGTACAACTTGAACCGAAATAAGGTATGTCATTATAACTCGCAATAAAGCGACGCTTTGGTGCTGTTCCTTCAATGCGCCATTCAATTTTTTTATTAGCAGAGGAAAGACCTGGATCAATATCATGATACGGACCAAAGATCATGTTAGGAGCATAGGTAGTATTTGGAATAGCACCCGTTGTACTACTGATAGAGTATCCGCTTCCGAAACCTGCGCGGCTTATATCAAATGTTAGAGCAGAGTTAGATCCCATTAACAAAGAGGAAAAACTATTATTATAAAAACAGAAGCTAAATGGGAGACTGATCGCCTGGCTCCACGTATCATCGATGTAGATAGAGCTTACAACATTACCGGTGGTGGTGGCATAAGCGAAAGGCACATAGGCAGGGGTCGTTACTACATAACTGCTGGTTTGCTTGATATGGGGCACCTGTACACTAATGGGGGTACAGGATGTTCCACAAGGCAATTGAATAATGCGATTGGGAATCGTAAAAGTAGTAGCGGGATTTTGGGCATAGTTAACCTGTGTAAGTAACAACAGGAATAGCCCGAATAGGGTTTTTCTCATCTTTAGTTGGTTGGCGGGACAAGGTCCTCTTCAAATCTAAGTTTTTCCCCTCTTTTTGTCAAGAGAAAACTACAGAGCCTGCTTTTTTAAACAACATAAAGACGTTTTTAGCCTTTTTGGAAGCTAAAAAAGGCCTACATTTGCGTCCCCTTTGCGAGGGCTATCCGGATGTGGTGAAATTGGTAGACACGTCAGACTTAGGATCTGATGCCGCAAGGTATGGGGGTTCGAGTCCCTCCATCCGGACCTTTTACTGTCTTAAAAAGTTCTATGGCAACCATTTCTCGCTCCAACCTGGGCAAACTACACGAAAAGATTACTGTTAAACTCGAAAAAAGCGACTACCTACCTTCTTTTGAAAAGTCGCTGAAGGAATATGGTCGTAAAGCCAATATACCTGGCTTTCGTAAAGGGATGGTCCCCGCTGGCCTAATCAAAAAAATGTACGGACCTTCTCTATTCACCGACGAGGTACTTAAAACGGTGGACCGCGAAGTGATTGGATGGATCCAAAAAGAAAAAGTTCAAATTTTTGCCCAGCCGCTCCCGCTTGACACAGACATGAGTCAGCTAGACGTCAATAATCCTCTTGACTATATCTTTCATTTTGAAATTGGCGTAAAACCCGAATTCAAAATGCCTGATTTAGCAAAAGCAAAAACCACTCGTTATGTGGTAAACGTTACCGAAGAAATGATCGACAGCGAAGTAACTCGTTTGCAAAATCGCTATGGCAACATGAAGGATGAAGAGTCGGTTCAATCTGACGAAAATGTCATCAATGTAAATTTTGTAGAAGCAGATGCACAAGGAAATGCCATTGAAGGAGGTGCGACCAAAGAAAATTCTTTACTCGTCAGCTATTTTTCAGAAGGAAAACGCAAAAATTGGACGGGTAAAAAAGTAGGAGATCAATTGACCCTTACGCTAAAGGAAGCCTTTGAAGCAAAAGAAAGAGAATGGATCATCAGTGATATGGGGCTTGATAAAAATGACCCCGCTGCTGCCGATAAATACTTCAACATCGTTCTAACAAAAGTGGGCATGCTTGAAAAAAGAGAACTTAACGAAGCGTTTTTCGAACAGCTTTACCCAGGTAAAGAAGTAAAAACAATTGAAGATTTTCGCAGCAAGATCAAAGAAGAGATACAGGCCTATTGGGAGGGTCAAGCCAACAATCAGTTGCATGATCAATTATATCATCAATTGCTAGATAATACGAAGATGGAGTTCCCGGAAGCGTTTCTAAAAAACTGGTTAAAGACACAAGGTGAAAATCCAAAAACAGACGAAGAAGTAGAAGCAGATTATCCAAAATTCAACACGCAGTTGAAATGGACGCTGATTTCTGAGAAGATCGTGAGTGAAAATAACATCCAAGTGGATCCACAGGATCTTCGCTCTTTTGCCAAAAACCAGCTTTTCAGTTATATGGGAGGAGCCAACCTGGCAGACGACCAACCTTGGGTCAATGACTATATTGAGCGGATGATGAAAGATCGCAAGTTTGTGGAGGACGCTTATCATCGTATTCAAACCCAGAAATTATTTGAATGGGGAGCCACTCAACTAAAGCCGGCTGACAAGAATATCGATGCTGAAGCCTTTACCAAAATGGTTGAAGAGCACCAGCACCATCACCATTAACAGGTTTTTACCACACCTGACAGCCTGTCTCCAATTTTGTTGACCCGTCTTTTGGTCGGATATTTGCTATTCTTTCAAAAAATAGGAAATATGAGCACCCGATCAGAGTTTGAAAAGTACGCCGTTAAGCACCGGGGCATCTCGAGCAACACCCTTCACCAGTATGCCAATCATCTGGTGACTGCTATGACGCCCAATATCATCGAAGAACGTTCCCTTAATGTTGCTGTGATGGATGTATACAGTCGATTAATGATGGACCGTATTATTTTTTTAGGCTACCCCGTCAATGATGAAATCGCCAATATCGTTACCGCCCAATTATTGTTTTTAGATTCTGCAGATCGCTCCCGCGATATTAATATGTACATCAACAGTCCAGGAGGCAGCGTATATGCCGGTTTAGGCGTATACGACACGATGCAATACGTGAGTCCGGATATTGCAACCATCTGTATCGGAGTGGCTGCCTCAATGGCTTGTGTTTTATTAGGAGCCGGAACAAAAGGCAAGCGTGCTGCACTACGCCACTCTCGGATTATGATGCATCAACCCAGTGGAGCGATTGGCGGACAAGCGAGTGATATTGAGATCACCGTCAAAGAGATCAGAAAATTAAAAAGGGAATTATACGAGGTAGTGCAAACACACACCGGTAAATCCATTGAGCAAATCGAAGCTGATTTTGACCGAGATAATTGGATGACCGCTACAGAAGCCAAAGAATATGGACTGGTTGACGAAGTGCTGCTGACTAATCCCCGTAAACAAAAGAAAGATTAATACGTATGAAAAGCGAATATTATCGTCTTGCCGATTGGAAAATGGAAGACGAAGAAGAAGAAAAAGAAGAACAGCCCAAATCAGATATTGGCCTATTCAGTAAAAAACTGGAACGCTATTTTTTTGAAAAAAGAGCCGTGTATCTATGGGGTGTGGTTGATGACAAAAGTGCAAAGGATGTTGTTAGTAAACTATTATTGTTAGAGGCGGATAAGCCAGGTCAGGAGATCAAATTTTTTATCAATAGCCCCGGTGGTGTTGTTACAAGTGGGATGGTTATTTATGACACCATGCAGTTGATCAGCAGTCCGGTTAGCACAATTTGTATGGGACTAGCTGCCTCCATGGGCAGCATTTTGCTCAGTGGAGGTGTCAAAGGAAAGCGATATATCTATCCACATGGAGAAGTGATGATCCACCAGCCCTCACTCGGAGGATTCATTCGTGGGGTAAGTGCTGACCTTGAGATTCAAGCAGAGCAAACCCGTAGAGTAAAAGAAATTGGCGCGGGAATCCTTGCGAAAAATTGTGGAAAGACCGTAGCGCAAATCATGAAAGACTTTGATCGCGATTATTGGATGGATGCCAAACAAGCGATTGAATATGGCATAACCGATAAACTGATAGACAAAATTTAATCTATGGCAAAAAATACCCTGCATTGTGCGTTTTGTGGCAGAAGTCGTGATGAGGTAAAAATTCTCATTGCGGGGCAAGAAGGGCATATTTGTGAAAATTGCGTGGAGCATGCCCGTGAAATCATTGACCAGGAATTAACCGCTAAAGAAGACAAAACAAAAGCTTCCTTTAAGTTGACGGTAAAAAAACCGGTCGAGATCAAACGCTTTTTGGACGAATATGTTATTGGTCAGGATGAAGCAAAAAAAGTACTTTCTGTAGCCGTATACAATCACTACAAACGTTTACAACAGAAAAACCAGGAAGCTAGTAAAGATGTAGACGTTGAAATCGAGAAGAGTAATATTGTAATGGTTGGAGAAACCGGAACAGGAAAAACATTGCTTGCGAAAAGTATTGCGCGATTACTGAATGTTCCGTTTGCTATTGTGGATGCAACCGTATTCACAGAAGCCGGGTATGTAGGAGAAGACGTAGAGAGTATTTTAACACGCTTATTACAAGTTTGTAATTACGATGTCAATGCCGCAGAAAAAGGAATCGTTTATATAGATGAGATCGACAAGATTGCTCGCAAAGGCGACAATCCCTCTATTACCCGCGATGTAAGTGGAGAAGGTGTACAACAAGGTATGTTAAAACTACTGGAGGGCACAGATGTTTTAGTGCCACCACAAGGCGGAAGAAAGCATCCGGAACAAAAACTGATCAAGATTAACACACAAAATATTTTGTTTATCTGTGGCGGCGCATTTGACGGCATCAACAAGATTATCGGGCGTCGTGTTCAATCCAATACCATTGGGTTTAATGTAGACAAAGAAGAACAGGATAATAAACAAAAGAACCTCTTGAGCTATGTGAATGCCACGGACCTAAAAGGTTTTGGCTTAATTCCAGAGCTGTTGGGTCGATTACCCGTAGTTACCCATTTAGACCCACTGGATGCCCCTACCCTTCGTTCTATTCTCACAGCGCCCAAAAATGCGTTGGTTAAACAATACACGCGTTTATTTGAAATGGAGAATATTAAACTCACCATCGAAGACGCTGTATTCGACTTTATGGTGAACAAAGCAATGGAGTTCAAATTAGGTGCGAGAGGACTACGCAGTATCTGTGAAAGCATACTCACTGATGCGATGTACGAACTTCCTTCTTCCAACACCAAGCAATTTCATCTTACACTTGAATATGCCGAAAGAAAATTTGATAAAAGTAAATTCAATCTTCTCAAAGTAGCTTAACTAATCGCCATGCAAGAACTCATCGACAAACTAAAAAACGAAGCCGGTATTACGGAAGAGCAAGCAAAAAAGATTTTGTTGATTCTCAAAGAATACGTTACCGAAAAGTATCCGATGCTGGCAGGGATGGCGAAGAATTTCTTTGGAAAATAATTATTTGATTGAAGGGGATAAATATCCCTCGGCCACAAAAAGACAGCGGAAAATCATCTCGTTCGCCTAACGCCGTTGAACTCGGCCCTTCGGGCCTCAAACAGCAACGGCGTTTTACGGCTCTCTCCATGGTTTTCTGATCGCTGTCTTTTTAACTGCCTCGATCTATTTACCCCCTCCTACCAATTCTTTTTCTCTAACTTGTTCTCTAATCCAATAAACTGGGTTAATGCAAATTCGAACCATCCTTTTCATTTTCTTAATACTTTGGGGAGTAAGCAAAGCATTTTCACAAGAAAAAATACATGTACAGCTAGATCGCAACACCTATGCGATCGGAGAAACAATTTGGTTCAACGCACAAATAGTTCGAACTAATAGCACCATTGGCGGGTCCCTATTGCAAGTGGAGCTATTAAAGGCAGACTCGGTTGTAACAAGAGCACAAGCGCCTATCGTTTTATCTATTGCGAATGGGCAGTTAGTCATTCCACAAAAATTAGAAAGCGGCTGGTACCAATTGAGGGCTTTTACTGAAAGAGGAGACGTCTCTCTATTTAGCACATTTATTTATATCATAGGAAATAAGAAAAGTAATCTTACAACCACAAGCTCCTTAAAGGATAGTATCCTGCTTACCTTTTTCCCAGAGAGTAATAAGCTGGTGGCAGGTCTTGAATCTACCGTTGCATTTAAAGCAACGACTTCATGGGGAGAACCCAGATCGTTACAAGGTGTAATCAAGGATCAAACTGGACAAGTAATTTGCGATTTTCAATCCTGGCATGATGGAATGGGAACATTCTCCCTAACCCCTGAAAAAAATCAACAATACACTGCAGCGTTTACTGCCAATGGAAAAAAAATCACACAAATTTTACCAGCAATTTCGAATACTGGCACTATTTTATCAGTCATCAATCATCCTGATGGATTTTTCTTTGAAATAAAATCGACCGAAAAAACATTATCCCAACAAAAGGTAAATCTAGTTGGCTATTTGCAAGGTGTTGAAGTTTTTAAAAGTTCACTGACCCTCAATCACGAACAATTGCAGGGAGTATTAAAAACTAAAAATCTAAACTCAGGAATTTTAGAGATTTATTTACAAGACGCAAACAGTGAAGTGATTGCTGAAAGAAATGTTTTCATAAATAACGAAGAGTACCGAGTTGCTGCACAACTAAGTACCGATTCGTTAAGTATGATTCCAAAGTCGAAAAATAGCTGGAAGCTTCAATTACAAGATACCATACAAGGAACTCTATCCATCTCTATTACCGATGCAGACAGAGATTTTTTTGTTCACCGGCCCGCATCCTTAGTCAGTCAGCTCTTACTAACCTCTGAATTAACAGGAACTATTAAAGATCCAGACTGGTATTTTAACACCACAAAAGACAGCTCAGAAACTGGATTAGATTTATTGATGCTAACGCACTCCAAAAAAAAATTAATCACTTCCACTACTAAATTCTCAAGTCACGAGCTCTCTCAATCAAAAGGATTTATTAATCTACAAGGGCAGGCATTTTTAAGAGACAGTCGCGTGCCCCTTTCTAATAGTCAATTGATAACTGTACTATCCGCAAAGGGTTTACGAAATCAAATTTTCCTTACGCCAACGGATAAAGAAGGCAAATTCAATATCGACTCGCTTTTATTTTTTGGCCAGGCGAGAATTTATTTTGGCGAACAACGCATAAAAAAATTACCCCGCTATATAGATGTAAGACTAGCCGAAAAATCAATTCCAATTCTCCAACTGAAAAACACTAATTCGGCATTCACAAATAATAATCCGCCTAGTCATTTTTCTGAGCCTCTACAGTCATTACAAAACGATTTACTCGAGCAAATACAAAAAGCGGAGGGCCGCTTGTTAGAAGAAGTCACTCTAAGAGTCAAAAAGAAAACACCACTCGAACAATTAGAAGAGGATTATACTACAGGACCATTTAACACAAATGCATTTGTAGAACGTGTAATAGATTTTGTAAATACGAATGAGCCAATCGTATACCCAACAATTTTTGATTATATCAGATCCAGGATTCCAGGGTTGGTTGTGGTTGATCCAGATTATTCCAGTAGACCGCCCGATCCCAGCCAGCCCGGCTTTGATCCGAGAAATGATCCCACTAAGTATAGAATATTTTATCGACAAATGCCTTCTGTTAGCAGCATGGGCAATCCTCCCATGGCTGTATTTCTCAATGAAATTGATACGGATACTGATATCTTACTTACCATACCAACCAGTGATATTGCCTATGTAAAAATTTTCAGCAGTTTTGTGGCTGCGGCGGGCTCGGCACCAGGTGGTGCCATTGCGATCTATACCAAAAAATCCTACCATCAAACAGATACAGTAGGCAGCGCTGTTACCTACACTGGTTATTCAGAGAATAATCCATTTCAATCGCCTAATTATTTAGCTGATTCGACCTTATTTCAAAAACCTGATAACCGAATCACCTTGGAGTGGCAACCCACCTTTTTGCTGAATAATATAAATCCTTCTATACCCATTCGTTTCTTTAACAATGATCGCACCAAACGCTTTCGATTGATTGTGCAAGGCATCACTGCAAATGGAAAATTGATTTACAAAGAGGAAATAATACAGAAGAATTAATTTTTCCACTGTTTTTTTTACCGATACGTATTATTTCTTCCAAACTGAACAAGGCAAAAAAAATCCCGCCAGTAGAGACGGGATTTAAATCTATTGCCAATAAAAAGGATTAATCAACCACATCCTCCCTGGTTACCACAGTTATTGCATTTGTAGCAGGCGCCACTACGCATCATGATGTTACCACACACATTACAGGCAGGAGCATCACTTTGCATATTTTTTGCAACTGCATTCATTGCATCTAAAGCACTTTCTACTTTTTCAACCTTGGTCGCTTTTGAAGCGGCAGATTTTGCAGGTTGTGAAGCACCGGGTGCAGGGGTGATACGAATGCTAGATAACTCAGGCTCCTTTGCATATTCCAGTGGATTAGAAGGAACCTCATCCCAATCATCTGCACCGGTATTCATTACTTCGGGCTTGTCAAGTACATGTACTAAATCTGTACGACCCAAATACTCGTAACCTAACACGCGGAAGATGAAGTCTACAATTGAAGTAGTTGTTTTGATATTGGGGTGCTCTACAAAACCAGAAGGATCGAAGCGGGTAAAGGCAAACTTATCTACAAACTCTTCCAATGGTACTCCATATTGAAGACCAATAGAAACTGAAATGGCGAAACAGTTCATCATACTACGCATCGTAGCGCCTTCTTTGGCCATATCTACGAAGATTTCACCTAAAGTGCCATCCGCATATTCACCGGTACGAAGGAATACTGCTTGTCCACTGATTTTTGCTTTTTGCGTAAATCCACGACGCTTTGCAGGTAGTGTACGACGCTCAACGATTTTTGCCAGTCTACGCTTCAGCTTAGTATCTGGAGAAGCTTGTACACGTTTTTGAACCTCATCCAATAACTCTTCTACAGTCAGCTGGCCTAAATCAACAATATTGGTAGAAGCGGATTCCAGTGGTGTCACTTCTGCAGTAGCAGCGCCATCTGTTTTCTTTTTCTTGTCACTCTTATTGCTAAGGGGCTGAGACAATTTAGAACCGTCTCTGTAAAGCGCATTTGCCTTCAGTCCCAGTTTCCAGCTCATATAGTAAGCATCTGCAATTTCCTCTACTGAAGCCTCATTGGGGAGATTGATTGTTTTAGAAATGGCCCCACTAATGAAGGGCTGTGTAGCACCCATCATACGGATGTGGCCGTGTGCATGGATATAGCGTTGTCCTTTTTGACCGCAACGATTTGCACAATCAAATACAGGCAGATGCTCGTCTTTTAATCCAGGGGCACCTTCCAACATCATTGTACCGCATACATAGTCATTGGCTGCTTCAATCTGCTCATCGGTGAATCCAAGTGCTTCCAATAAGCTCCACTCAAAGTCATTATACTGCTCAGGTGTAAATCCTAAGCGCTGCAAACACTCTTCACCCAATGTATACTTATTGAATACAAATCCAATTTCAAATGCAGTGATTGCAGCTGCATCTAAACGCTTGATCTCATCGGCGATGAATCCTTTTTCACTTAAAGATTGGTGGTTTATGAAAGGAGCTCCAGCAAAACTTGCAGAACCTACTGCATACTTAATAATGGTTTCTGTTTCTTTTTCACTATACCCCAAATTTTTCAATGCGGTAGGAACAGACTGGTTGATGATTTTGAAGTATCCGCCACCAGATAGTTTTTTAAATTTCACGAGGGCAAAATCTGGCTCCACACCCGTCGTGTCGCAATCCATCACTAATCCGATTGTACCTGTTGGAGCAATTACGGTAGCCTGTGCGTTGCGATAACCATATTTTTCTCCGTATTCAACCGCTTCATCCCAAGCTTTACAAGCAGCTTTCAATAAATAGTCTGGAGTGTACTTTACTTTAATCCCCTGTGGCTTTAGGCTTAGTTTCTCATATTCATCGGCATCATACGCAGCTAACCGGTGGTTACGCATTACACGCATCATGTGCTCTTTGTTCTCTTCGTAGCGAGGGAAAGCCCCTAAGGTCTGCGCCATTTCTGCAGAAGTGCGGTAAGAAATACCTGTCATGATAGCTGTGAGCGCACCTGCAATTGCACGAGCTTCTTCGCTATCATAGGGAATACCGCTTACCATCAACATTGTTCCCAGATTAGCATACCCTAAACCGAGTGTGCGATATTCATAACTGAGTTGCGCAACCTCTTTAGAAGGGAACTGTGCCATCAATACTGATATTTCCAGCACCACCGTCCACAAACGAACATTGTATTCATATCCCTCTACATCAAAAGTATTAGTAGCAGAGTCATAGAACTTCATCAGATTGGCAGAAGCCAGATTACAGGCCGTGTTGTCGAGGAACATATACTCGGAACAAGGATTGGATGCACGGATTGGTCCGCCCTCTGGACAAGTATGCCATTCATTGATGGTGGTGTTGTATTGGGTACCAGGATCTGCACAGCGCCATGCTGCATAAGCAATCTGGTTCCACAATTCGCGCGCCGGTACTTTTTTCATCACACGGCCGTCCATTCTTCCTGTCAATTCCCAATCCTCATTCTTTTCCAGTTTTTCAAAAAATGCATTGGGAATACGGATGGAATTATTAGAATTCTGACCACTCACCGTGCGGTAAGCTTCATCTTCGTAACCAGAAGGATAACCCGCAGCAATTAATGCACCTACTTTTTTCTCCTCCTCCACTTTCCAGTTGATGAAATCAACAATTTCGGGGTGATCAAGATCCAGACAAACCATTTTAGCCGCACGACGGGTTGTTCCACCGCTCTTGATAGCTCCTGCGGCGCGGTCACCAATTTTCAGGAAGCTCATCAAACCAGAACTGCTTCCACCACCACTCAGCCTTTCACCCTCTCCACGCAGATTAGAATAGTTAGTTCCTACCCCAGATCCGAATTTGAAAATACGTGCCTCACGAACCCAGAGATCCATGATACCGCCTTCATTAACCAGATCATCATCCACGCTCAGGATAAAACAGGCGTGGGGCTGAGGACGCTCGTATGCGTTTTGTGATTTTTTTAATTGCCCGTCTACGGGGTCTACATAGTAGTGGCCTTGTGGCTTGCCGGCAATGCCATAGCTCTCATAGAGTCCAGAGTTGAACCACTGAGGACTGTTGGGCACGCACATTTGATCGAGGATAGAATATACCAGCTCGTCATAGAATACTTCAGCGTCTTTAGAGGAAGCGAAGTATCCGTAACGTTCTCCCCACACTCTCCAACAGTTTGCCATACGATGTGCTACCTGCTTTGCAGAGGTTTCACGTCCTTTACTGCCATCGGGTTGTGGAACACCGGCCTTGCGAAAATATTTTTGCGCCAAAATATCTGTAGCGATTTGGCTCCATTGCTTGGGCACCTCTACATTGGTCATTTCAAAAACAACTTCACCAGACGGATTTCGGATCACAGAAGTACGATAGTCGTATTCAAACTGATCAAACACACTCACATTATCACGGGTGAAGCGGCGGCTGAATTGCAATCCGCCTTTGGCGTTTGCTTGCTTCTTACTGGGCATAGTCGAAAAGAATTTATTGGGTTTTGGTCGGGTTTCGAAAAAACAACCGCTCTTTTAAAGCGGTCTTAGACGAAAATATTTTTTTAAACGGCAAAAACAAACTTTCAAATATTCACATGTTGTGGAAAATACACCCTACTCGGCCTGCAACCCTTGACGGTGCTGGATTTGGGGATTTTTTCACATTTACTGAATTAATATTTTAGAATTTTTTTTGGAAATATCAGCTTCAATCCATAAAAAAATTCTGGAGCCATAAACAAACAATTTTTCGCACCTTTGAGTTCTATTTGTCCCAATGAAAAACAGTATTTACACTCCATTACAACAGGCGCGCGCACAGGGAAAAAAGTCCTTTGCCGTGCTGGTAGACCCAGACAAGACTGATCTGCAGCAAATGGATACCCTACTCTCGTTGGGAGAGCAAGAAAAAATTGATTACTGGTTTGTGGGAGGCAGTTTGGTGATCTCTTCGCAACTAGACGAGTTAGTACGTCACATCAAAAAAAACACTTCGGTTCCTGTTGTGCTGTTTCCTGGAAGTCCTTCCCAAGTAACTCGACAGGCTGATGCATTGTTGTATCTCTCTTTGATCTCAGGACGCAATCCAGAGTTATTGATTGGCCAACATGTTTTGTCTGCCCCCTTTGTTAAGCAATCTGGACTGGAGATTTTATCAACGGGATACATTGTCGTAGATGGAGGCGCGCCAACCACTGTATCCTACATCAGCAATGCAGCCCCCATTCCGGCCGACAAGGATGACATTGCCCTTTGTACCGCGCTAGCTGGTGAAATGCTGGGCATGAAACTCATCTACATGGATGCAGGCAGTGGTGCGCGGCAGCCCATCACCACATCCATGATAAAACGAGTAGCGGGCCAAATCTCAATCCCACTCATTGTAGGTGGGGGGATAAAAACGCCTGAAAAAGCACAAGAAAATTGCAAAGCGGGGGCCGACTTGATTGTTGTGGGGAATGCCATCGAAAAAGAAGTCTCTCTGATTAGTGAAATCAGCGCAGCCATTAAAAACTCATCATCTCTTTAAAACGAAGTGTTTGTCTACGGCTCACTTCAATTTTATCACCGCCTTTTAGTTCCAATAGTAAACCGCCATTAAAATAGGGCTCTACTTTTTCAATCATTCGCAGGTTGACAATGTGCTTACGGTTAGTTCTGAAAAAAACTTTAGGATCCAGCCGGTCTTCGAGTGCGTTGAGTGACTTTAAAATCATCGGACGATTGGTGCCAAAAAATACACGGGCATAATTACCCACACTTTCAAACAAACGAATTTCACTGAGCTTAACAAACCAGCAACGTTCGCCGTCTTTCACAAATACCTGGTCATTTTCTGTAAGAATGCCTCCATTCAACAACTCCACGTCAGCCCCTGTGTTACGTAATCCCTCCACTGCCTGCACTTTTTGTACAGCATCAGCCAATCGTCGAGGTTCGATGGGTTTCATCAGGTAATCCAATGCGTTTACTTCAAATGCTTTTAATGCAAATTCATGATGCGCAGTTGTAAAGATTACTTGCGGGGCTCTGTCCAATTCTGCCAACAGGTCAAAACCCGTTTTGCCTGGCATTTGGATATCCAAAAAAATAAGATCGGGTTTTAATTGATCAATCTTTTGTATGGCATCTTCTGCGTTTGCTGCTTCTTCAAGTATTTCAATAGCTGGATGCTCTTTTAGCAACTTACGAAGTTCTAGTCGGGCCAGCCTTTCGTCATCAATCAGCAATGTTTTGATCGCCATAAAAAATATTTAAATAGGAATACTGACAGAGCAAAGCACCACTTCTTTTTCCTGTTGACGGATGGCAAGGCGGGCTTTGTTTCCAAACAATAGTTGAAGCCTGTTTTGTGTACTACTTAATCCAAATCCGGCTGTGATTACCGCACTATTGAGATACCCGCTATTGGCCACTTCCAACACATGATTTCCATCGCGCTTAAATGAGTAGATGCGAATCCATCCTCCATCCAAACGGGTACTAATGCCATGTTTGATTGCATTTTCAACGAGTGTCTGTAACATCATGGGAGGCACGGGCAAATCAAATGTTTCTTCGGCAATATCTAAATCAATCCGTAGCCGGTCTTCAAATCGTATACTTTCCAAAGCCAGATAATCACGAATAATATCCATTTCCTGTCGCAAAGGCACCAGTTGCAGTTTTTCATTTTGCATACTACTACGCAAAAGGTTGCTCAGTTCAGTAATAGCCCGTCTCGCCCGTTCGGGATTGATATCTACCAGCGCACGAATACTATTGAGTGAATTAAAAATAAAATGTGGATTGATATGTGCCTTCAACGTTTTCAATTCTAATTCCCGAACCGTAGATTCTAACTTGAGTGTATCGAGCTGGCGGCGACGGTTATCAGAGTAGTAATGAAAAAAGTAATAGAGCAACAACCACGAAAAAATAAAGAGCCCATTATCGATAGTGATAGCCAACCATTTTTGAAAGTAGCTAAGCTGATATGCTTCTGGTGTCAAAAACAGATCCAAAGACTCTAGCGAAAAAACAACAAGTACTCCATACAAGGACGCACTCAAAATAATAGCTAGAAAAAGACCTGCCCAAGCCCTTTCCAAGGGCTGCTCCAGCCAACGGCTTTTTTTAACAATCAATCGAGTGATATGTGTAATAAAAAATCCTGCTATACAAATAACCAAAATGCGTCCCGCTAATACCCGGGGTTCCAATTGCACATTAAAAATTTTGGCAAACAATGCAGTGATTGCACCCAGCACTCCCCAGCCACAAAACTGAAGTAGCCAATACAAACGTTCACGGGATTGAAATAAATTAATCACTGATTAAAGTTACAGTGCATCGGTATGCAAAAGCAGAAATTTGGACCAGTGGTCCGAAGACACTTTCAACGGACCCTGCTCAACCAACCTGACTTTTCTTTGTTATCTTTACTTTGTAACTTATCCCCCTATGCAAATTACCCCCGGCTCCCTACTCAAGACCATTGATTCACCGGAGGATCTAAAAAAAGTTCCGAAAGAAAAATTACATCAGGTATGTGATGAACTGCGCCAGTATATCATTGATGTAGTGAGCGTACATGGAGGGCATTTTGGTGCTAGCTTAGGTGTTGTAGAGTTGACAACGGCCCTCCATTATGTGTTCAATACCCCCTACGATCAATTAGTATGGGATGTGGGTCATCAGGCTTACGGACATAAAATTCTAACAGGCCGTCGCGATAATTTTCCCACCAACCGTAAATACAAAGGACTCAGTGGGTTTCCCAAACGCAGCGAAAGCGAATATGACACGTTTGGAGTAGGTCATTCTTCTACCTCTATTTCGGCCGCACTCGGCATGGCTATGGCTGCCAAGTACAAAGGTGAAAAAGACAGAAAAGTGGTTGCTGTAATTGGTGATGGAGCCATGACTGCAGGTCTTGCCTTTGAAGGGATGAACCATACCGGTGTTGCAGACGCAGACGTCTTGATTATCCTCAATGATAACTGCATGGGTATCGATCCCAATGTTGGAGCGCTCAAACAATATCTAACCGATATCGCCCTTTCTCCTACCTATAACAAAATGAAAGGAGATGTCTGGAAACTTTTGGGGAAATTACCCGTAGGAAAAAATTTCAGTCGCTCCATGGCCCATAAATTAACCGAGGGCATTAAAGGAGTAATTAGCAGCAGTGCTAATTTGTTTGAGGCCCTCAACATCCGATACTTTGGCCCCATCGATGGTCATAATATTTCCAATTTGGTTGACACATTAAATGATCTGCGCAATATTCCAGGTCCCAAACTTTTACACATCATTACCACGAAAGGAAAGGGCTATGCGCTGGCTGAAAAAGATCAAACCAAATGGCATGCACCAGGCTTATTTGATAAGGTGACCGGTGAGATCATGCAAAAGAAAAAAGAAGGTCCACAGCCTCCTAAATACCAAGACGTATTTGGTCATTCCATTATTGAACTAGCTGAACAGAATGAAAAAATATTCGGGATTACGCCCGCAATGCCTTCTGGTTCTTCATTAAAATTTATGATGGAGAAAATGCCGCATCGAGCATTCGATGTAGGCATAGCCGAACAACATGCGGTAACGGTAAGTGCCGGAATGGCTACACAAGGGCTAAAAGTATTTTGTAATATTTACTCTTCATTCATGCAGCGTGCTTATGATTCCGTTGTGCATGATGTAGCCATACAAAAATTACCGGTGATCTTTTGTTTGGATCGTGCGGGCGTTGTAGGAGATGATGGACCTACACACCATGGCTGTTATGACGTTGCTTATTTTCGTTGTATCCCCAATATGATTATTAGCGCGCCCATGAACGAAAGTGAATTGCGTAATCTCATGTATACCGCACAACTAGCAAGCACAAAACTTCCATTCGTCATTCGCTATCCGCGTGGTGAAGGAGTAATGACAGAATGGAAAACGCCTTTTAAAGAAATTGAAATTGGAAAAGGCCGCAAATTAAAAGACGGCGAAGAGATTGCGATTTTAAGCTTGGGTCATCCGGGTAATTTTGCGGCGGCTGCCATTCGTGACTTGATGAGTGATGGTATTCGCCCTGCGCATTATGACGTTCGATTTGTAAAACCCCTAGACGAAGCGTTATTACATGAAGCCTGCAAAAAATATCCAAAACTAATTACCGTCGAAGACGGTACGGTGAAAGGCGGTTTTGGTTCTGCCGTATTGGAATTTATGGCTGAACATGGCTACAAAAATGATTTGCAGATACTAGGAATCCCCGATCGGTTAGTAGAGCATGGCACGCCGGCCGAATTACATCGCGAGTGTCATTACGATGCAGCTGCCATTGCAGCAACCGTACAAAAAATGGTAGGAGTGTCTGTAAAAGTTTCGAGTTAATTCAACGTAGGATCCACTAGGTCTATCGCTGCAGCTTCAGCCTGCGCAGCGCCCTCTTCATCATATTCAATGATGAAATTATTTTTCCCTTCCCCAATTAAAATGCGGAGGTAGTGCAGCTGAATTAATTCCAGAACCGATAGAAACATGAAAATAGCATGCACCCTGTTTTCGCAGATTTCAACTATTTTCTCAAAAGAAAGTGTCTTTTCTGTTTTGGCCATGGACAGCATTGTTTTTCTGCTATCCTCCATGGTGTAATTGTAGCGCACCACCGTGTGAACGGGTTTGTTCACCCGATCACTGTATTTGTGTAAGGCCTTCTCAAAGGCCTTCATGAGTTTGAAAAGGGTAACCTGGGTTATCTCTGTACCCTCGCTGGCTTCTTCGCCAATCAAAGAAAGTTCACGCTGAATATTTCCTCGCTTCACCATCAACAAACGTTGAGCTTCCATCTCTGCCATTTGTACAGAGGCTTCTTTAAAACGTTTGTACTCCAATATCTTGTTGATCAACTCTGCACGAGGATCAATTTCGTTGCCCTGCTCATCCAGTTCTTTTCGGGGCAACAACATTTTTGCTTTAATGCGCATCAAGGTTGAAATGAACAGGATAAACTCACTGCTAAGCTCTACATTCAGTACCTCTTGTGCATGGATATACTCTAAAAAATCATTAGTGATACGAGTAATGGGGATATTGTAAATATCCAATTCGTCTCGTTCTATAAAAAACAACAGAAGATCAAAGGGACCTTCAAATTGCGGAAGTTTAATCTGGTAAGAATCCGAATGCACGTATTAATTCTTTATTGTTTGTGACGCAAGTAAACAAATTTACAGAACTTTGCGCCCGATGTCCAACAAATTAATCAGCTGGTTGCTCTTTGTGCTTCTTTCTATAATCTGGGGAAGCTCTTTCAAACTAATGAAAGATAGCACAGGCGCCCTTACCGGCTCACAGATCGCTTCGTTACGCATTTTTGCTGCTGCCCTTGTTTTGCTGCCCTTTGCTTTTTTGCAATGGAGAAAAATTGAATTGAAAAGACTTCCGCTAGTTGCATTCAGTGCTGTAATTGGCAATTTGTTACCTGCCTTTTTATTTGCTATTGCCCTCACCCGAATCGACGGGTCATTAGGGGGGATTCTAAACTCTCTTACTCCCATCTGTGTTGTACTAATCGGAGTCCTTTTTTATGGGGATACAATAGCCGGTCAAAAAATATTTGGCTTGTTGGTAGGTTTCATTGGCCTTGTACTGCTCACGCTTGCACCTATTTTTATGGGTGAACGTTCGATCAGTTTTGAAAATCTCAGTTATCTATTACTACCTGTAGCCGCTACCTTGCTATATGGGATAAACGTAAATATGGTCAGCCACCGGCTAAAAGATATTAACCCAATTAATCTGGCTACCGTTTCTGTTTCCTTTATGATTTTTCCTTCCGGACTTTTGCTGGGATGGTTGGGATTCTTTTCGCTTGACTTCTCCAATACAGCCGTGCAACAAGCTATAATTTCTATCTCTGCACTTGGCATTTTAGGAAGTGCTTTAGCCACAATCATCTTTTACTCACTAGTGCAGCGAGCAGGAGGATTGTTTGCCTCTTTGGTAACGTACGGAATTCCCTTTGTTGCGCTGTTTTGGGGATTTTTAGACCACGAAGCAATAACGAGGCTAGAAGTAGGTTGCTTACTGCTTATTCTTGCAGGAGTATATTTAGCCAATAGTAACCCAATCAAAAAGAGAACCAAGGCCAACTAAACAGCCATAATTTCTTTTTCCTTAGTAGTAAGATGCGTCTCTACTAAAGTAATATGCTTGTCCGTTAATTGCTGAACATTTTCTTCAGCATCTTTGCAAACATCTTCGCTCAAGCCATTTTTTTGCAGCTTTTTGATCTGCTCAATGGCATCCCTGCGAATATTACGAATGGCCACTTTGCATTGCTCACCTTCGCTCTGGCATTTTTTCACCAGTTCCTTTCTTCTTTCTTCCGTTAGCGGGGGCATAAAAATGCGAATGAGTACCCCGTCATTTTGAGGGGTCACACCCACATTAGCAGCAATGATCGCTCGTTCGATGGGTTGCACCATATTCTTTTCCCAGGGCTGAATGCTCAAGGTGCGTACATCCAACACACTGATATTCGCCACCTGATTAATGGGAACGGGCGCGCCATAATAATCAACAACCAGCCCATCAAACATTTGAGGGTTGGCCTTGCCGGCTCTAATCTTAATTAACTCGGCCTCCAAGTGGCCGATCGCTTTTTTCATGTGATCATGCGCATAAGCGCTGATCGATTGAACATCCTCTGACATAGGCCAAAATTATGAAGTTTTACACACTAATTGGAGGATGGATTTACTATTCCAAAAAGAAATAGGTTTGCAAAAATCTTTCCCATGCCCACTACTGCCGAATTAAAAAATATTGCCACTCAGATCAGAAGAGATATTGTTCGCATGGTACACGCCGTAAATAGCGGTCATCCTGGCGGTTCGTTGGGTTGTGCAGATTATTTTACTGCGCTTTATTTTAAAGTAATGAAACATGATCCATCTTTTAAAATGGATGCAACTGATGAAGATATTTTTATTCTCTCCAACGGGCATATCTCACCTGTATTTTACTCTACGCTCGCACGTAGCGGGTACTTTGATAAAAAAGAATTAGGGACTTTCAGAAAAATCAATAGCCGTTTACAAGGACACCCCGCCACACACGACCATTTACCAGGTATACGCATTGCTTCTGGCTCCTTGGGGCAGGGGTTGAGTGTGGCAGCGGGAGCCGCGCTGACAAAAAAATTAAATGGTAAAAAAGAACTTGTCTTTTCCTTACATGGTGACGGAGAATTGGACGAAGGACAGATTTGGGAAGCTGTATTATTTGCAGCCCATCATAAAGTTGACAATCTCATTGCAACCATAGACTGGAATGGTCAACAAATTGATGGCCCCACTGACAAAGTAATGAAACTGGGCGACCTGGAAGCAAAGTTTCGCGCCTTTGACTGGACCGTTCTGCAGGTCAATGGAAATGACATGGACGATACCGTTGCCACATTAGAAAAGGCAAAATCAATGACGGGCCAAGGAAAACCAATCGTGATTTTGATGCGTACAGCGATGGGGAAGGGTGTTGATTTTATGGAAGGAACACATGAATGGCATGGTGTTGCCCCCAATGATGAACAACTGGCGCGTGCCTTGGAACAATTGCCCGAAACACTGGGCGATTACTAATTACTTTCAGGACTCTCGAAGTGCAATGGGTGCTTTTGCCGCCCTAGATGCCGGAAGCCAAGAGGCGATGATGGCAATAAAAAAGACCGTAGCACCAACCAATAGAAAGTCTTCGATCTTTAGTTGCACAGGGTAATAATCAATCAAAAAACTTCCTCCCTCTAAAGGAATAAGATGATAATGCAACTGCAACGTAGCAAGTAATGCAGCCAGTATCATTCCTACGCTGCCTCCAATCCAGGCAAGCAATACCCCTTCATTTATAAATATTTTTCTGATTAGTGTTTGATCCGCTCCCAGCGCATGTAATACCCGAATATCTTTTTGTTTTTCCAGAACCAGCATGGTGAGTGCTCCAATCATCGTGAAAGCTGCTACCACCAAGATCAATGAAAGCACACCGTACACAATCCATTTTTCGGTGCGCATCACTTTATAGAGTGTTTCATTTTGTTCAAATCGGTTTCGTACAAGAATTTTTTCGCCCATTATTCTCTCCAACGTAGCACGAACAGCAGAAGCATTGGCAGCCGGAGTCACTTTGATTTCAACTCCTGTGGCTTGGGAGGATTGTAGCTGCAAGGCTTTTTGCATAAACGCAAGTGAAGTGATTGCGTATTGGTCATCAAAATCCTGTTGTATCAAAAACGAAGCCGCAGTTTGTGCTGGTTCAATCTGAATAGCTGAAGTCCAATCCACTTGCAGACTCGTTGTTTTTTTAGGCAGATAAATGGTCAGCGGAGAAAGATTGCGGTCAGCTAATATATTCAAAGCTGATTCTACGCCCACCCCCAATACCAATAACGGGAAATCAGCAGTGCCCGTTTCAAAATTTCCACTAACTAAATGAGAAGGCACTCCACTCACTTGGGCATAACTGGGATCCACCCCTTTAAGATTAACCATCACTTGGTTTTCACCGGCCTGCAAAAGTGCTTTTTCTTGCATTACAACAGAAGCCGCTTCAACACCAGGAATTTTTTGAATTGCCTCAAGCTGCGCCGCAGAGATGGTTAGCACCTTACCCGTTTTGGGTGCTAGTGCCCAATCCGGGTAAAAGGAAGAATAAAGTGATTTAACCATCTCCTCAAATCCGTTAAAGACACTCAACACTAGGATCAGGGCCATCGTACCTACCGTAATTCCCAACACAGAAATCCTGGCAATCCAATTGATCGCTTGTGTGGATTTTGGAGCTTTAAAATAACGCCAGGCAAATAAAAACTGCATGGGATTTACTTATGAGGCTGGCTCATTGTCAGCAGAAGGCCCTTTTTCTTCACTGATCTTTTTAAAAAGTTCCTCCATGCGAAACACTTGATCCAGTGTATCGTCCTTAAAAAATTTTAACAACGGAATGCTTCGGAGCTGATGACGAACCCTAGCCGCTAATTCTTTTTTGATTTCGTGATGACGATCTTCAATTTTTCGAAGTGCAGCTTCTGCATCTTTTACTTGAAAAAAACTGAGATAGAAACGGGCTTCCAAGAGGTCGGGGGTGACTTTTACAGATGAAATAGACACCATTCCTCCTTCCAGCATGTTCAGGCCCAGGCGTTGAAAGATGATATTGATCTCTACATTCAGTAGTCCTGCAATTTGTTTCTGTCTTTTACCTTCTTCCATAATTCCTCTTGATGTCCCTGTAAAAGTAGTTACTTTGTTGAGAACCCGTTCATTCGTATGCGTGCTTACTATAGAATTTTTGGTTACCTAGGCTTTTATAAGGGACGTATACTGCTCTATGCACTGTGTGTGCTACTCAGTATTCTATTTTCCATTGTATCCATTGGCATGCTCATGCCCTTTTTGCAACTCATCTTTACTGGCGAGGGATCGAGCACCCTTTCACAAAGCAATAATCAGGTCATTGAAATGCTCAACCAATTTCTAGCTGCCTCTATTCAAGAAAATGGGAAAGCACATACACTTGGTTTGATTTGCGTACTGATGATCACATTTATAGCAGGAAAAAATCTTTTTCTCTACCTGGCCTATTATGTACTCAACCCAATCAAAAACGAACTAGTGAACCGCTTGCGCGAAGAATTGTACGGCAAGGTTTTGCAATTACCGGTGGGATATTTTACAGAGCGTAAAAAGGGAGACCTGATGAGTCGTATGACCAATGATGTAAATGAAGTTGAGGTTTCACTCATTGGTGCGCTAGAGGGATGGATTCGTGACCCGCTTACCATCATCATTACGCTCGCGGTGCTGTTTCTGATCAGCCCTCAACTCACCTTATTCATTTTATTACTGATTCCAGTGCTAGGCTTAGTAATTGGTCGAATCAGCCGATCCTTAAAAAAAATATCACAAGAGGTTTCTATAAAATTTGGAGAAACCTTATCCGTTTTAGATGAAACACTGGGCGGACTTCGCGTAATCAAGGCTTTTGGAATTGAATCAATCCTCTCTCAAAAATTCAAAGAGAGCAATCAACGCCTTTTGGAAGCCCGAAATCGCATTGGTTATCGGCGCGATTTGGCTTCTCCTCTTTCTGAAATCATGGGTATTGCTGTATTTACTGCAGTTCTGTTTTATGGAGGTCGGCTTGTTTTACAGCAACAATTATTAGAAGCCTCGGCTTTTATTGCGTTTTTGGGTATTTTTTATAACCTGATCAATCCTGCAAAGGCCCTGTCTACTTCATTTAGCAATATGCGAAAAGGAAGTGCTGCCATTGGGAGAATTGAAGAAATTTTACATGCCCCCCTTGTGGTTGAAGACAGTCCTACCGCTGTTGAATTAAAAGGATTTGAGCATAGTATTGAATTTAAAAATGTTTCTTTCGGTTATGGCGATCAACCCGTCGTAAAAAATATTAACCTGGTAATTCCAAAAGGAAAAACGGTGGCATTGGTAGGTTCATCCGGCGCTGGTAAATCCACGTTGGCCGATCTGTTGCCTCGTTTTCATGATGTAACGGAAGGAGAAATCTTAATTGATGGAAGAAACATCAAAGCCTATACCCTCGCTTCCGTACGCAGGCAAATGAGCATTGTTACGCAGGAGCCTATTCTTTTTAATGATACCATCGCGGGTAACATTGCAATGGCGGCACCTGCTACCAGCCCTGAAGCGATTGAACAAGCAGCGCGTACAGCGAATGCGCATGAATTTATTTTACGAAAAGAAAACGGTTATGCTACTAATATCGGAGATAGAGGTAGTAAACTAAGTGGAGGAGAGAGACAACGTTTGACGATTGCTAGGGCTGTATTAAAAAATCCTCCCATATTAATTTTAGACGAAGCCACTTCTTCCTTAGACACAGAAAGTGAACGTTTGGTACAAGAAGCAATCAATAATATGATGCAACAGCGCACCAGCTTAGTGATTGCACACCGTTTATCAACGATTCGTCATGCAGATGAAATTATTGTACTGCAAAAAGGCTGCATTGTAGAAAGAGGAAGACACGAAGAATTAATTGCACAAAATGGTTTCTATAAAAAACTGGTAGAATTACAGGAAGTTCGTTAGTGCGTACGCAACGCCTCGCGCGCAATTACCAATTTTTGAATTTCACTGGTTCCTTCTCCAATCGTACACAACTTGGCATCACGATAAAACTTCTCTACCGGAAAATCTTTTGTATACCCATATCCTCCAAAAATCTGAATGGCATCAGTTGCCACACGAACAGCCACTTCACTGGCATAATACTTTGCCATCGCCGCTTCTTTTGTCATTGGAAGGTGCTGGTCTTTTAAATAACAGGCCTGATCTATCAAAAGTTCTGCAGCCTCAATTTCAGTAGCCATATCTGCCAACTTAAATGCAATAGCCTGAAAACTTGCAATCGGTTTATCAAATTGCTGTCTTTCCTGTGCATATTTTTTGGCGGCTTCGTATGCTCCTTTTGCAATACCTAGAGAAAGTGCGGCAATGGAGATACGTCCTCCATCCAGTATTTTCATTGCTTGTTTAAACCCGTCACCAACTTCTCCTAAGCGATTGAAGTCTGGAATTTCACAGTTTTCAAAAACTAATTCGGCCGTTTCACTAGCACGCATGCCCAATTTATTTTCTTTTTTACCGGCTGAAAAACCTGGGGTATTTCTCTCCACCATAAAAGCAGTCGCATTATTTTTTGTACGCGGCTCTCCCGTACGACAAAGCACTACGGCGATTTCTGCGGAGATACCATGGGTAATCCAATTTTTAGTTCCATTCAATACCCAATTTCCTGCGGCATTTTTTGTTGCAGTGCATTGCATGTTACCCGCATCACTACCTGTATTTGCTTCTGTCAATCCCCAAGCTCCGATCCATTCTGCACTAGCTAATTTGGGTAACCACTTCTTTTTTTGTTCTTCATTACCAAAGGCAAGTAGATGGCCCGTACAAAGTGAATTATGAGCGGCCACACTCAGTCCGAATGCACCACATACTTTTGAGATTTCTTCTACCACTACTTTGTATTCTGCATAAGACAAACCTGCACCACCGTATTGTTCCGGTACTAACACACCCATCATTCCCAGCTTGCCTAATTCTTGCAAGGCTTGTTTGGGAAAAAACTGTTGCTCGTCCCACTCCATCAAATGTGGAGCAATCTGTGTTTTTGCAAATTCACGGGCTGCTTCCGCCACTTGTTTAGTCAGTTCCTGTTGTTCAAAATTCATATTCGTTATTTTTCAATAGCGATGCCACCCTGTTGAGAGTGGCATTCTTAAATACTAGCAAGCAATTGCCAAAAGCCAGAGCTAAGTTAGGGAGGATTTTTAAAAAAACTAACACTCGTTAGTGTTATTTTTTTGACTTATTCAGTATGTAACACCAAGCCATCCCATGCCAAATGAATATGCTCGGGTAATTCGGATTCTACTTCAGCATGCAGCCCCAATTGATGAGAGATATGCGTAAGATAACCAGTGGGCACTTTTAATTGATCAATCATCTGTAGCGCCTGCTCCAATGTAAAATGAGAAAGATGTTCCTGCTTTCGAAGTGCGTTTAAAACCAACACCTTGCTTCCGCTGATTTTTTGTTGCTGATCTTCGTCAATTCGGTTGGCATCGGTGATATACGTAAAACTTCCAAAACGAAAACCCAACACCGGCATTCGGTGGTGCCAAACCTGAATGGGTTGAATAGGAATATCGCCCACCCAAAAAATTTCTTCGGTGATGGTTTGAAGATTTAATTCAGGAATACCTGGGTATCGCGTATCAGAGAATGCATAGTAAAAATCACGACGAAGCGCCTCTTCGGTTAGTGAATCGGCATAGACGTCCATTGGCTTTTTACTGAAATAGTTAAATGCCCGAATATCATCAAGCCCAGCCAGATGATCTTTATGTGGATGTGTGAAAACAACAGCATTCAACTGCTTTACCTTTTGTCGTAGCATTTGATATCTGAAATCTGGCCCAGTGTCCACCACTAATCGCGTTGTAGCAGACTCTACCATTATACTGGAGCGAAGTCTTTTATCAAGTGGATTTTGGGAATGACAGACTGCACATTCGCAACCAATCATTGGTATGCCACCACTGGTTCCTGTCCCCAAAAAAGTAATTTGTAGTGGTGGACATTGCATAAGACCTAAGCCGTTTTTTCGGAGCTCCCTATTCGCGACAGTACTTCTTGGTACAAACGAGCCGATACGTCGGAAAGCAGTCCCGGATCAATCTGTAATTGGGGAATCAGATCAATCAATGTATTGATTCGACCTTCGGTAGCCAGGAATTTATTGAGTACAACTACTTTTTTCAATTCCAGAATACAATAACCACTTTGAAATGTGCCCCTTTCGTAGCGTAGCACATAGCCAGCCTGTTCGGGGATAGCCTCTAATTTATCGAGTGTTGTTTGGGTGTATTTCATAACAGTCTTGCGAAAGTAACATTCAAAATGCGTTCAGCAAACCAATTATTTTGATTGCAAAGTAATCACGGGCACAATCATCTCTTCTAAGCTAACACCCCCGTGCTGAAAGGTGTTTCTGTAGTAATTAGCGTAGTGGTTATAATTGTTCGGATAACATAAAAAATGATCCCCCTTGGCAAAGATGAAAGAAGAATTGATTGTGGGACTGGGTAAGCCCGCTTGCCCGGGATCGCGGTAGGCTAATACATCACGCGGCTCGTATTGTAAATTTCTGCCATGCTTGTAGCGCAGATTGGTAGTAGTTTGTTTATCCCCTATCACTCGACAAGGCGTCTTTACGCGAACACTTCCGTGATCAGTTGCTACCACCAACGTGAGCGGTTTGTCTGCAATTCTGCGCAGTGCCTGGTGCAGTGGTGAATGTTCAAACCAAGAACGGGTAACACTTCGGTAACTTTTTTCATCTCCTGCCAGTTCTTTCAATACCTCCATTTCCGTACGCGCATGACTTAGCATATCCACAAAATTGTAAACAATCACATTCAGGTCATTCCCCAACAAATTATGAATATCCTGTTGTAATGTTTGACCAGATTGATTATTCAAAACCTTGGTATAAGAAAAACGGATATCCCCCAACCCAGCTTTTTTTAATTGCTGTCGAAGCAGTTCTTCTTCATGTAGATTTTTACCGCCCTCCTCCTCATCATTTTTCCAGAGAGTAGGATAGGTTTTTTCAATCGCTACTGGCAATAACCCTGAAAAAATGGCATTGCGCGCATATTGCGTAGCAGTGGGAAGAATACTATAAAAACTATCTTCTTCAGTTAACCGAAAACTCTCTGACAGTACCGGCTCTATCGCTTTCCATTGATCAAAACGAAGGTTGTCAATCAATACAAAAAATAAGGGCGTTCCTTTTTTTAATAACGGAAACACTTTTGTTCGCAGCAAGGTTTGACTCATCACGGGTGCTTTAGTACTGTCGCCTAACAACCACGAAGAATAATGTTTTGAAATAAACTTGAAGAACTCGGTATTGGCCTCTGATTTTTGTGTTTGCAATACTTCTTCCATTTCCGGACTGTCCGTCCGCTGCATTTCCAGTTCCCAATACACTAGCTTTTTGTAAATATCTCGCCACTCCTTGTGATCCGGATCGCTGTTGAGTGCGGTGAAAAGATGACGAAACTGTTGTTGATAGGCCGAAGTAGTTTTTTCTGCCACCAATCGTTTATTGTCTATAATTTTTTTCAAACTGAGCCACACCTGATTGGGATTGACCGGCTTGATCAAATAATCACTGATTTGCGAACCGATGGCGTCGTCCATCAGGTTCTCTGTTTCATTTTTTGTGATCAATACCACCGGAATGGACCGGTTGATCTCTTTAATTTTCGCTAGCGTTTCCAAGCCCGTTATCCCTGGCATGCTCTCATCAATCAACACTACATCTACCGGATTTTCTCGCACATAATCGATTGCCTCAAATCCATTGGTAAACGTTTGAACGGTGTACCCCTTATTTTCCAAAAAAAGCTGCTGCGAGCGCAAACTCTCTATTTCGTCATCCACCCATATAATTTTTGCCATTGCCATAGTCCAAATTTAGCTTTTTAAAGATGGCCTTCGTATTTTTACAGGCTCACTTGTTAGCTTTAACAATATGAACGCTAAATCAGCCACCCGCAAAATCATCAACGATCCTGTTTATGGGTTTATTACCATAGACCACCCAACGGTGCTGGCTATTATCTCACATCCCTACTACCAGCGACTGCGAAATATTCACCAAATGGCATTTGCACACCTGGTTTACCCGGGTGCGATGCATTCCCGATTACACCATTCGCTGGGTGCCTACCATTTGATGGGAATTGCACTGGCCGAACTAAAAAGTAAAGGAGTGGTCATCAGCGAAGAAGAGGAATTAGGAGCAAAACTTGCCATTTTGCTTCACGATTGCGGACATGGCCCTTTTTCGCATGCGCTGGAAAAAGAATTAATCCCGGGGGTACATCACGAACAACTTTCTCTGCTGATTATGGAGAAATTAAATGAAGAATTCCAGGGAAAACTCACCACAGCGATTGAGATTTTCACGAATCGATACCCGAAAAAATTTCTTCACCAGCTGATTTCCGGACAACTAGATGTGGACCGAATGGACTATTTAAATCGAGATAGTTTTTTTACTGGAGTGGCCGAAGGCGTAATTGGATATGACCGGATTTTAAAAATGCTAACTGTACACCAAGACCAGTTGATGGTGGAGGAAAAAGCTATTTTTTCTATTGAGAAATTTTTGATCAGCCGCCGGCTCATGTACTGGCAGGTGTATTTACATAAAACCGTGGTGAGTGCAGAAATGACGCTGGTCCACGCCCTTCGCAGAGCCCATCAATTGATTGCAGCAGGTCAATCGGTTGAAGCCGCCACTTCGGCCCTGAACTTTTTTTTACAAAACAAAACAGCAGCTACCAACATCAAGCAGCATTTGGACTTGTTTTGCCGTCTTGATGATCACGATGTGATGGCCAGCATTAAGAACTGGTGTCAACATCCAGATCCCGTACTATCAGAATTAAGCCATTTGATTGTGAATCGTCAATTACTAAAAATCCGTTTTACCAAAGAAGCCGTTGCTCCTTCAACATTAAGCACGCTTCGTAAGGAAATGGCAGCGCGATTGGCAATATCCGAAGAAGATGCAGCCTATTTTGTTTTTACCGGAGAGGCCTGCAACACGACCTATAATCCCAATGACGAACGGATCCATATTTTATTTAAAAACGGAGATGTAAAAGATATTTCTGAAGTTGACAATGCACTGATCAATCAAGGCAGTAGCAAAGCATATGGAGAAATAAAAAAGCACTTCATTTGTCAACCTGGAAAAATTGAATCAACCCCACTTGTATGATGCAGTTTACCGCCACACAAATAGCACAGCTTGTTCAGGGAAAAGTAGAAGGAGACCCCGGGTTGGCGGTTCATGCATTTGGCAAAATTGAAGAAGCGGTTGCTGGACAACTTTCTTTTTTAGCCAACCCCAAATACGAGGAATATCTTTACCGCACCCAAGCAAGTATAGTGATTATCAGCGATCAATTTCAACCTCGCGAAAAAGTAAATTCCACTCTTATCCGTGTGCCGGACGCCTATTCTGCATTTGCAACACTGCTTGCCAAATATCAAGAATTACGCACGCAGCAGTTAAGTGGAATTGAACAACCCAGCTTTATTGCACCCTCTGCTACCATTGCAACAGACACCTATATTGGCGCATTTAGTTATATCGGAGAAAAAGCCACCGTGGGAGAAAGAACAAAAATTTATCCTAATTGCTTTATTGGAGAAGAGGTAATAATTGGACGCGACTGTATCATTCATCCGGGTGTAAAAATTTATCATCAATGTGTGTTAGGCGACAAGGTGATTATTCATGCAGGCACCGTTATTGGAAGTGATGGTTTTGGTTTTGCGCCACAGGCCGATGGCAGTTTACAAAAAGTACCACAGATAGGAAATGTTGTTATTGAAGATGGAGTAGAAATCGGAGCCAACACTACTATCGATAGAGCCACCATTGGTTCCACGCTCATTCGCAAGGGTGCCAAACTTGATAACCTGATTCAGGTTGCACATAACGTGGAAATCGGCAGCAGCACCGTGATTGCTGCTCAGACCGGCATCAGCGGAAGCACTAAAATTGGAAAGGGAGTCATGATTGGCGGGCAAGCCGGAATTGTTGGACATATCACGTTGGGCGACGGCGCAAAAGTCAATGCGCAAAGCGGAGTTAGCAAATCAATAGAACCTGGAAAAGCAGTTACCGGCACCCCTGCATCCGACTATACCCAGACCCTTAAAAGCCAGGCCGTCGTTAGACGGCTGCCTGAGTTGGAGAAGCGAATCTTGGAACTTGAAAAGATTATAAAAGATTTACAATCAAATAGTTAGGAGCAATAATTGGCGACCCTTCTGCATTTGTTATCTTTGCAGCACCAAAACATGCCCATGGCTACTCCGTTCAACCCTGATAAACAGCACACGATTGGTTCTTCTGTAACTATTTCCGGTACAGGACTCCACACAGGTATTTTAGCTGATCTGACTTTGCATGCGGCCAATCCCGGCTACGGTATTCAATTCAAAAGAACGGATTTGCCCGATCAACCGGTTATCAAAGCGGATTGCGATTTAGTTACTGACACTAGTCGCGGCACCACCCTAGAATACAATGGAGCAAAAATCAGCACCATTGAACATATTCTGGCAGCTTTTGTGGGAATGGGCGTTGACAATTGTTTGATTGAAGTGACCGGTCCAGAAATTCCTATTATGGATGGAAGCTCTGCACCATTTGTAGAGCTGATTGAAAAAGCAGGGGTAGTAGAGCAAGACGCCACTAAAAACTGGTACAGTATAGACGAAAATATTTTTCATTATGATGATGGCAAACGCGTAGAGATGGTAGCGATGCCTGCACTCGACTATCAAATTACTACCCTCATCGATTTTAATTCACAAGTATTAGGAACACAACATGCAGGACTAAAAAAAATCAGCGACTTCAAAGCTGAGATCTCCTCTTGCCGCACATTTTGTTTTTTACACGAGCTAGAAATGCTGCTAGACAACAACCTCATTAAGGGCGGAGATATCAATAATGCCATTGTCATTGTAGATAAACCAGTAGATGATCAAGAACTGGATCGTCTCAAAAAAATATTTAAGAAGGAAAAAATCAAGGTAAAAAGCGAAGGATATCTCAATAACCTAGACCTACGTTTTCCCAATGAACCCGCACGACACAAGCTACTAGATGTGGTAGGTGATCTGGCTCTTATTGGCTATCCCATTAAAGCCCGCATCATTGCCAACCGACCGGGTCATAGTAGCAATGTAGCCTTTGCTCAAAAAATCAAACAATACATCAAAAAAAATAAGCACACCAAAGATGTGCCTTATTACGACCCTGCTGTGCCACCGGTGTACGATCAGAAGTATATTGAAAAAACACTACCCCACCGTTTTCCTTTTGCACTAGTAGATAAAGTGATCGAGCTGAGTGACACCCATATTGTGGGTGTAAAAAATGTCACTTTTAACGAGTGGTATTTTCAAGGGCATTTCCCAGGCAACCCCATAATGCCCGGTGTATTGCAAATTGAAGCCCTGGCACAATGCGGAGGCATTCTTGCCATCAACCTGAGTGGAGAAGGTCAATACGACACGTATTTCCTCAAGATCGATAATTGCAAGTTCAAACAGATGGTGCGTCCGGGAGACACGCTGCTGCTAAAAATGGAATTAATCAACCCCATTCGCAGAGGAATCTGTGAAATGCGTGGCACCATTTACGTAGCTGGAAAAGTCTGCACGGAAGCAATTTTGGTAGCCCAGATCGTCAAGCGATAAATGGGGAAAAAACCAGCCAAAAAACAAGTCAGAAAACAGGGTTTCCCAGAGGGGTTTTAGTAGATTTGCACACCTTGCTTTTTTAGCAAAAAATAAGCGAATCAAACAAACCATGAGCACCGAAAAAGCCCAATATAGCGCCGACAGTATCCAGGTTCTGGAAGGACTAGAAGCCGTACGTAAACGCCCCGCGATGTACATCGGCGACATCGGAGTGAAAGGATTGCACCACCTGGTTTATGAGGTGGTTGATAACTCGATTGACGAAGCACTTGCGGGCTATTGCAATAATATCAATGTCATAATCCACGAAGACAATTCTGTTTCAGTTGAAGATGATGGACGCGGTATTCCTACATCTATGCACACCAAAGAAAAAAGGTCGGCATTGGAAGTGGTAATGACTGTGTTGCATGCAGGAGGAAAGTTTGACAAAGATTCTTACAAAGTATCCGGAGGTTTACACGGAGTGGGGGTGAGCTGCGTCAATGCACTCAGCTCTAAATTAAACGTAACGGTAAAGCGCGAAGGAAAAGTATTTGAGCAGGAATACAAGATCGGTGTTCCCCAATATGCAGTGCGTGAAGTGGGAACCAGTGATAAAACAGGAACACTCGTACACTTTTGGCCTGATAGCAACATTTTTATCACCACTACGTACAATAAGGATATTCTGGAAGGACGTTTGCGCGAGCTTTCTTACCTGAACCGCGGCATTCGAATCAATCTGAAAGATTTGCGTGAAGTAGAGAATGGGCAAGCCTACGAAAAAAGTTTCTTCAGCGAAGGAGGGATTGTTGAGTTTGTTGAGATGCTCGATACTATTGCCGGAAGAAACTCACTCATTCCCAAAGTAATTGCAGTAGAAGGTAGAGACGAAGCTACCAATGTAGCAGTTGAAGTAGCGCTTAGCTACAATGATAGTTATAGCGAACATATTTATTCCTACGTCAATAATATCAACACCATTGAAGGAGGTACACACGTTTCTGGTTTTCGTCGCGCCCTTACACGTGTCTTCAAAAGTTATGGTGACCGTAATGGTCTTTTTGAAAAAGCAAAAGTGGAAATTGAAGGAGATGACTTCAGAGAAGGATTGAGTGCAATTATTTCTGTAAAAGTTCCAGAGCCACAGTTTGAAGGTCAAACCAAAACCAAATTGGGTAACAACGAGGTGATGGGCGTGGTGGATAGCACTGTTTCCAAAGTATTGGAAGCTTATCTGGAAGAAAATCCAAAGGAAGCTAAAAATATTGTTGCCAAAGTTATTTTGGCTGCACAAGCTCGTGCAGCAGCCCGCAAAGCACGTGAACTCGTACAACGTAAATCTGTTCTAAGCGGCGGTGGATTACCTGGAAAATTAGCCGACTGTTCGGATCGTAATCCTGAAAAATGTGAGTTATACCTCGTTGAGGGAGATTCAGCAGGCGGAACAGCTAAACAAGGTAGAGACAGAAGTTTTCAAGCTATCCTTCCCTTACGTGGTAAAATCCTCAACGTAGAAAAAGCCATGGAGCATAAGATCTACGACAATGAGGAGATTCGTAATATGTTTACCGCTTTAGGAGTAAAGATTGGAACACCAGAAGATCCAAAAGCCTTAGATCTTAGCAAGCTTCGTTATCACAAACTTATAATCATGACCGATGCCGACGTGGATGGTTCACATATCGCCACGTTGATTTTGACTTTCCTCTATCGCTATATGAAAGAAATGATCGAGCAGGGTTATGTATACATTGCGCAACCTCCCCTTTACTTGGTTAAAAAAGGGAAAGAGCAGGAGTACGCTTACAATGAGGAGCAGCGCAAATCATGGGTAGAAAAATTAGGAGGCGGAAAAGAAGACTCTGTCACCATCCAACGCTACAAAGGTTTGGGTGAAATGAACGCCGAGCAACTATGGGAAACCACCATGAACCCTGCTACGCGTACATTAAAGCGTGTTACCATTGAAAGTGCTGTTGAGTCTGATCGCATATTCAGTATGCTAATGGGTGACGAAGTAGCCCCGCGTCGTGAGTTTATTGAGAGTCACGCGAAGTACGCCAAACTTGATATCTAGTTTTTTCCCTGTAACGCGTAATTAAAACTAAACTGGTACAGCGGTAAACTATAGGCAGGCTCAGGTGCCTTCGTGTAGCGATAATAGATTGCTTTTATATTGACCAGGTAGCTGATTTCTACTCCAAATCCCAGCGAAAATCCACTATACAGTCCGTTTGTTCGGACACCATCTAAAAAAATATTCAATTGCGCGGGATCCGTATAACAAAGATGATAGCGCAGGCTCAACCAGCAGATTCCCATTTGTGCACTGCTTTCTCTCTCCCAGGCACCGGTCTGAAAAAATACGCCTCCTACCGCATAACTATTTAGAAAATTATGTGAACGTCCTGAAAAAGGATTAGCACCACTATTAATCCGATAACCTGTTAGCATCCGCTCCCCCACTTGATAAAGCAAACCCCACTTAGTGATGCGAGAAACTTTTGACAAAACAGGCATTCCATCGACACTTAGATTGAGTAGTCCACTCAGCGGTGTAATAAACTGAGTAACCAAGTGTTCATTACTACGGTTAAGGGAGAATACCGCTTGTTGTTGAAAAGCAGTATTACTAACACCCCCATACACTGTTAATGGAATTGAAAATTTACCGGGTTCACCAACCATCAAACGAATCAAGCGTGCAGAAGCACTAACCTGACCACTGCTAATGAGATCGATAAACCCGGCATTAAAGAAATCTGTTTTGGGAACATTTACTTTTTTAATAAATGTGTCCAGATTTAGTTCTCGCGCATAAAGTGCTGATTCAAAAGTTTGAAACAGCATTCCTAGCAGAACCCCTGATACTATAGTAACCGCACCTCTCATTAATTACCGTAGCAAGGACGATTCCCAAATAAATAAACCGATTTCAGATATTGTTCATTATAATGGAGATCGAAGGTTAAAAAATTGGTGGAGCGGTCTTTGATTGTCAGCGCAAAGGGATGAAACTGCGCTAAGCGAGTCTTGTACAATTGAGAATTAGGCGCTTGCATATACGTGCTTCCATCCGCAGGCCAAGGAGTATTTTCGCAGGCATTCCACTGCTGGGTGCAATAACTGATCCCCACACGACTTAACCGATCTCTACCCCAGCCCATCCATTTTTTTCGGTATACCCGCGCAATCCCTTTGAGATGTGTTTTGGTTTCACGACCATCGAGCAACACCCCACGTTGCACCACCTGGTAGTTAATTTTTCTTTTTGTTCCCGGACTCATCACTGTTTCAAGTGGCACTTTATCCTTAAATGAGGCGCGAGCCACAGCATGGCAATCATAAAATACATTAGTGTTGAGCCAGTCAAGGATGTCCTTTATATCCTTCCAATTGTCAAAGATGAAAAGAAGGATATCCTTGAGTTTTGAATTTTTATCCGCACCCTCGGCATTAAAGCGTTGTGCCGCGTTTATTAATTCAGGCTCCGGATTTACAATGTTGATGTCCCAATTTTCATTAAGCATCCGCCAATAATGATCTTCTAATAGCGGCTGTTGGAGTTGCACATCAATCCCTTCCAGTTCATCGCCGGATGAAGCCAACCATTGATCCGTTTGCAAATTGATTTGCTGAAGAGCAGATCGAAAACCAACCTGCGTCGCAAAAAAACTGCTGGCATAATTATTTTCAACTTTAAACACCTCATCCTCTAAATAATCTGTCAATTGTTCGCGCAACTCTGCAGGCGAGAGGACCAGCGAACACGTGTTTCCGCTAAAAAAATCCTGTTGAATAGCAGTGGCAGCCCGCACAAAAAAATCATCATACAGGCTGTCTTGTCCAGCCAACGCAGCTGCAGTTCGCACCACCGAATGCAAGTTTTGAAATTGAGGAACGCCAACTTGCTGCGTAATACCCTCTTGCACAATAAGGGCTTGAACCTCTTGCTGAATCCCATATTTTATTTTTTGAAATTGTTGAACCCAACTAGTCGTGGACTGTGAAAGGGTGGCATTCTGTCGAAAACAATCAAATGCAGCGGGTTGGGCCCAAATCGCTGAGGATAAAACGATAAAAAAAAGCAAATAATAGTATTTTTTCATAGGTAAAATTTAGGATCGTTAAAAAATAGATGACCCTACTAAAATGCAGCCCGCTTTGGGCAAATGCCCGTGGAAAATGGCAATGACGAAGGTTTTTTTTCTTATGCCCCAGAAGGCTTACCTTCACAGCCTAACCACGAAAATCATTTAACATGTCAGACGTAAAAATCACAGCGTACAACGTAAAGACAAAAGAGAAGGGTTGTGTTATGCACGACGCCGTAATTACCAAAACTGCCAAGGGTGCTTATATGGCCCAAGGAAATGATGGAAAAGGAAATAAATTAACCACCTTGATGGGTCAAGAAAAAGCACTGGCTGCTATCAACGCAGGCGTTGCTAAGCAAGGTTGGTAATAGTAGTTTGAATCCAATTACAGGAGGTGAGTGCGCAAGTACTCACCTCTTTTTTTGTACCCAGTCTGCCAATGACTGTAAAAATCGCTGCACCCCTTCCATCCCCTTCATTTCATTCACCACTAATAAAAACAACCGACCGGTTTGTTTTAAATGAGCTAACCGGGTTTCAGTTTGCAGGTAAGACAGGATTAATTGAAAAGTAGCCGATTCAAAATAAGGCGAGTCCGGACGATTGATGAAAAAGCAGCGCAGCGTTTCATCTTTTAAACTCATTTTTTCAAATCCCAGTTCAATGGCCAGCTTTCGACAACGCACCGTGGTAAAAAGATCTTCCACGGGTTTTGGAACTGGACCAAATCGATCGGCCATTTCATTTTTAAGTGCGATCAATTCATCTTCGGTTTCACAACTATCCAGCCGTTGATACAACGATAATCGCTCAGTGACGGGAGGAACAAAATCGTCAGGGATTAGAATCTCTAGATCCGTGTCAATCGTACAATCCTGTACATAATCGTCCTGTTTTGCGATTTCTTCTTTAAATAAATCCTTAAAGTCGCTTCGTTTTAACTCCCGAATGGCTTCATTTAAAATTTTCTGATACATCTCAAATCCAATCTCAGCCATAAAGCCACTTTGTTCTCCTCCTAATAAATTACCAGCACCCCTAATATCAAGGTCGCGCATGGCAATCTGAAAACCACTCCCTAGCTCACTATGCTGTTCCAATGTTTGTAAACGCTTGCGCGAATCGTTAGGAAGTGTACTCATGGGCGGTGCCATCAAATAACAAAACGCCTTTTTATTACTACGTCCTACGCGTCCACGCAATTGATGCAAATCGCTTAGCCCAAATTGATGGGCATTATTAACAATAATAGTATTGACCGAAGGGATGTCTACCCCACTCTCCACTATATTGGTGCAAACTAGCACATCATACCGACGGTCAATAAAATCCAAGATGCGTTCTTCCAACTCATGTCCTTCCATTTGACCATGTGCATATCCAATAGAAAGATCAGGACAAAGACCTTTCAAAATTGTTGCCATCTCTGCCAGCCCCGCAATACGGTTGTAAATAAAAAAGACCTGCCCCCCGCGCTCTGTTTCAAAATAGATTGCATCCCGGATCGCATCTTCATTATACACCATCACTTCCGTTTGAATTGGTTGGCGGTTTGGAGGAGGCGTATTGATAATACTAAGATCACGGGCACCCATTAATGAGAATTGTAGTGTTCGCGGGATAGGAGTAGCCGTTAAAGTCAAACAGTCAACCATGGAACGGAGCGTTTTTATTTTTTCTTTGTGCGCCACGCCAAATTTTTGCTCCTCATCCACTACTAATAAGCCTAGGTCTTTAAACTTCACCTCTTTGCCAAGTAGTCCATGTGTACCAATGATAATATCAATCTTACCTTCTGCAAGTCGCTGTAAGACTTCTTTTTTTTGCTTAGCCGATTTAAACCGATTTAAATAATCAACGGTAACCGGAAAATCTTTAAGTCGCTCTTTAAATGTTTTGTAATGCTGAAAGGCTAAAATGGTTGTAGGTACCAATACGGCTGCTTGTTTACCATCTACACATGATTTGAATGCCGCGCGTATCGCTACTTCTGTTTTTCCAAATCCAACATCGCCGCAAACTAATCGGTCCATAGGAGAACTAGACTCCATATCTTTTTTTACATCCGCCGTTGCCTTACTTTGATCAGGTGTGTCTTCATAAATAAAGGAAGCCTCTAACTCAG